>Ga0255346_1002771_pt1 | contig 21619 bp, 14 predicted proteins | sample wastewater_treat_FD_194410 | JGI IMG/M metagenome (GOLD analysis project Ga0255346, IMG submission 194410) | Wastewater microbial communities from Lulu Island WWTP, Vancouver, Canada - plant22 | ecosystem: Engineered > WWTP > Wastewater > Unclassified | place: Canada: Vancouver, British Columbia... | reverse complement strand
TTACATCGCGGATACCTGGAATAACCGCGTGCAGGTCTTCTCTCCGAACGAAAACGGGACGACCTTTACCAGCGTGCTCACCTGGGATGTGGACGCCTGGACGACGGACTCACTGGATAACAAGCCCTTCCTGGCATTAGGCGCCAACAACCAGGTGTATATCACCGACCCCGACCTGGGGCGCGTCATCCGCTTTGACAACCAGGGCGCGTTCCTGCAGCTGTGGGGCGGGTACCAAAACTCCTTCCTGATGGGCATTATCAGCGGCATCGCGGTCGGGCAGGATGGAAGCGTATGGGTCAGCGACGCGCTGAACAACAATCTTTTGCAGTTCACGCCGCCAAATTGAGGACAAAAACCTGGACCTTCAGGGTCTGAACAATACCGAAGACAAAGCATTGAACCATGGCAGCCTGCTTTTTGGCAGGCTGGGGATGATTTTTACCCCAAAGGATTACGCCCTTGCCAGGGGAATCTGTTTTTATAAGCGCATCCAATTGCAAGCGTTTTTTGGATTCAAATCCCCACATCAAGGGCAGCGTGTTGGGCTGCGCCTGACCAAAAAAAACCCCCGTGGCTGCCCACAGGGGTTAAATCTCGGATGAAGTTTGCCTATGCCAGGGCAGTTTTGACGACCTGGGAAAAGGCTTGCGGGTCGCGCACGGCCAAATCAGCCAGGACCTTCCGGTTCAGGATGATGTCCGACTTACGCAGGGCGGCAATCAGACGGCTGTAGGTGATGCCGTTCTGGCGGGCAGCCGCGTTGATGCGCACAATCCAAAGCCTTCGCAAATCGCGCTTGCGGTTGCGTCGGTCGTTATACGCGTACCATTGGCTCTTCAGAAAAGACTCATTGGCACGTCTGAACAGATGATTTCGGGTTCCCCGGTATCCGCTGGTATGGGCTAACCGGCGTTGGTGACGTCGGCGGCGGTACGGTCCACTTTTTACTCTTGCCATTTTAATATCTCCTTTGCGGTCCCCTGGGCGTCAGATTTTCATCCAGTTGCATACACCCAACAGCCGCGCTAAAACGAATCGACAGGATCTTAGTCCTTTTTGCTCATATAAGGCGCCAAACGCTTGATATGCTTCACGAGACCGCTCGATTTTACGGCGATTGTCTCGGCGAGCAAGGCTTTCGTACGCTTGGAAGTGTGACGGCGCAGGTGACCTTTTCCGATCTTGGTGCGCACAACGACACCGGTACCAGTTGTACGGAAGCGTTTTGACGTAGCCTTATGAGTCTTCATCTTGTACTTACCACTACTTTGTTTTCTTGGCACGTTCAAACTCCTCTAAGAAAATCAACGGCTGTGAATCGACCGCAGCCGTTGGTATTAATACCGAAGAATTATTATAACAGATAACTATTGAGTCAAGCAACTACTTTTTCGGCGTCAACATCATGAACATGGTGCGCCCTTCCATATTTGGGGCCTGTTCAATCTCGCTCACGTCCTTCAGGTCTTCCGCGATTTCCCGCAGGTCTTCCAGCGCCAGCTCCGGGTAGGTAATTTCCCGACCGCGGAAGCGGATCGTGACGCGCACCTTCATGCCGTTTTTCAGCCACCCTCGCGCGTCATCCACCTTAAAACTGCGGTGGTGATCACCGGTTTTTGGGCGAAGTCGAATTTCCTTGATTTCAATCTTGGTCTGAGCTTTGCGGGCTTCGCGTTCCTTCTTTTCTTTATCGTACAGGAACTTGCTGAAGTTCATAATCCGGCATACGGGTGGGTCCGCATTTGGGGCAACTTCCACCAGGTCCAGACCGGCGTCGTCTGCCCTGCGAAGCGCCTCGCTGGTGGAGACGATGCCGATGTTTTCACCGTTCTCATCCACCAGGCGCACTTTTTCTACCCGGATGCGTTCGTTAACTCGATATTCTTGTTTACTACTGATCTTCTCTTCTCCTTGATAAATTAAACCAATAACATATCACAACGTGGTATGTTCAAGGAATAATATTACCATAAACGCGGGAAAATCGTCAACTGGCGCGGGCTGCTTTCGGTTTCACCTGAAATATTGATGTTTGTACGAAATAGGCGTCTAACCCTGATTAGTTGCGTTTTTTGGCTTCCGAATTTTAATAATCAATTCTCTCTAATGCCGATGACTTAATAGATAAACCGTTTTGTTTGTTTTTTTCGTAAGGAAACCGCTTGATCATTTATGCATTGATTCTGCCCGGAAGCACTCTGTAAGACCGGAGTGTCCAACCAAATTCAACAGTTAGATGGCTTGCCTGGTTACCTAAGAGTTTTTCTGGTGTTTCCTTTAGTGTTTCAAAACCAATGCATTAACAATGCGTGTTTTTCAACTCGGTTTAAACAAAATGTAGTGAACAAGGAAGTGCATGCTCAATTGACATTCATGCACTCCCAATCATCTTTTCATTCCAAATGCCCTTATGTTTAAAACCAAAACATTAAGCGTTTCCTTACCTCTGCTTCGCAAGGATATTAGCGATCTTGTTTTTGCCAGTGAAAACTTAACAATCAAGTTCCATGCGGGCAAGGATTTTTACCTAATTTATCCGTTTTGTCTCTAATGACGCAACTTTTGCCACCAAACTAACCTGGAATGCAGAGCAGCCAATAAAAAATGGTAAGGGTGAAACGAAGCTTCTTTTAATAGGTTTGTGCCGTGCCGCGCAAGGTCACAATCCGCGGTTCTCAGGAGTGAAGGACGCGCCTATGGTGACTGAGTTTGAGCCCAGTAATAGATGAATTTTCCCAGGAAATTGGCCAAAGGCTCACCTACGTTAGTATCCAATCGGTTGTACTCGAGTCGTAGAGAGGCGCATTTCCTCAAATTGACCAGCTCAGGTGGGATCCTGCCGCTCAGTTGGTTGGAGTAGAGATGAAGGAATTCTAATTTGGTCAGCTGGCCCAGCTCGGGCGGGATATTGCCGCTCAGATGATTGGAGTTGAGATAGAGCTTTTCCAAGTTTGTCAGCTGCCCCAACTCAGGTGGGATGCTGCCGCTTAGTTGGTTGGCGTCGAGATAGAGCTTTTCCAAGTTAGTCAGCTGGCCCAGTTCAGGCGGGATGCTGCCGCTCAGTTGGTTGGAGTGGAGATGAAGAAATACTAATTTGGTCAGCTGGCCCAGCTCGGATGGGATGCTGCCGCTCAGGTAGTTGTCGTAGAGAAAGAGCAATTCCAGGTTTGTTAGCTGCCCCAACTCAGGTGGGATGCTGCCGCTCAGGTAGTTGTCGTAGAGAAAGAGCAATTCCAGGTTTGTTAGCTGCCCCAACTCGGGTGGGATGCTGCCGTTCAGGTAGTTGGCGGAGAGATTTATATAAGTCACATGACCATCACGCACTGTTATTCCATACCAGGAACCCACCCTCGTGCTCTTTTTCCAGTTATATTTGTATTTCCAACTATCGCCATTCGTTCTTTTATACAAACTGACCAGGGCTTCACATTCTTCCCACGGCACATCCTCGATCTGTTCACATTCAGGGCTGCGAACTATTGTGGGTTTCAAAGTATCAGTTTCCATAACCTGAACAAGTTCGGGCACCGCGGTTGTCTCTGCTACCATTGTGGCCGTCAGCACGGCAGCTTCCATAACCTGAGCAAGTTCAGGCTCCGCGGTTGTCGCTGTACGTATGGGCCTTGCCACCTGCTGGCCGACCAGAAAGCTCGCCACCACTGCCAGCAGGCCAAGCAGAAGATAAAGCGCCGGTTTTTTCGGTCTCTGTGACCCGGGAGCTGTCTCAGTTCCTCCCTCCCTTTCCTCTTCTGCCTGCCGCCCTCCATCCACCTCATCCGGTCCCTGTGCCCGCAATCCCGATACCAGCTCTTCCACCGTTCCAGTCCGTTCCTCAGGATCCTTCTCCAACGCCTGTTCAATGGCTGGTATCCACTCCTGCGGCAGCCCGTCTGGCAGCCGCAGCGGTTCAAAGTGTTTGAACATCACTTCCGGCGTGCTCTCTCCCTCAAACAGCACCTTCCCCGTCAGCATCTCTACCAGTATGCAGGCGGCACTATACACATCTGCCGCTGCCCCTGCCCCTTTGCCCCGCCATATCTCAGGCGCCATGTAGGCCGGCGTCCCCACTATCCCGCCCGTTCCGGTCATGGACAGGCTGCTCTCTCCTCCCAGCAGTCTGGCAAAGCCCATGTCACTGACCCGCGCCCTTCCCTCTCCGTCAAATAATATATTCCCTGGCTTCAGGTCCCGATGGATGATACCCCGCCTGTGCGCGTGCGTTAGCCCGGCGCTGATTTGCCCCAGAACCTCCCGGGCTCGCTCAGGCTCCAGCCGTCCTTCCCGCTTGAGCAGCTCTTTGAGCGATCCGCCCCCCATGTACCCCATCACAATGTAGTACCGCCCTTTGCTCTCCCCAAATTCATAAACCGGCACCAGGTTGGGATGGTCCAACTGAGCCGCTATCCTGGCTTCCTGCCTGAAACGTCCCAGGAATGTGGGGTCATTGACCAGATTCGGATGTAATATCTTTAACGCCACCAGTCGGTCAAGCGCCATATCCCGCGCTTTGTAGACAATCCCAAATCCACCCCGACCCAACTCTTCAAGTATCTCGAATTTGCCTAACTGCATATGACCCTACCTTGTTCCTCGCTGCCCTTATTATACCGGATGCCGTGCCGTGCAAGGTCACAACCCGCGGTTTCCAGGAGGGAAAGGCGCGCCTATGGGGACTGGGTATCCCAGTCAGGGTTGAGTTTTCTCAGAAAGCTGGCCAGAGGCCCGGCCGCGTTTGTGTTCAAACGGTTATTCTCGAGCCGTAGATTGGTTAATTTCTTCAAATTGACAAGCGCAGTCGGGATGCTGCCGCTCAGTTGGTTTTCGTAGAGATAGAGCCCTTCCAGGTTTGTCAGCTGCCCCAGCTCAGTCGGGATGCTGCCGCTCAGTCGGTTGGCGCCTAGATCAAGGTTTACTAAGTTGGTCAGCCCGCAAAGCTCGGGTGGGATGCTGCCGCTCAGTTGGTTGTAGGATATCCAAATTGTTTGTAATCTGGTCAGCTGGCCCAACTCGGGTGGGATGCTGCCGCTCAGTTGGTTTTCAGGTAAATAAATTCTATTCACATGACCATCACGCACTGAAATTCCATGCCAGGAATACACCCTCGTGCTCTTTTTCCAGTTATCGTTGTGTGTCCAACGATCGCCGTTTGTGCTGTTATACAAACTGACCAGGGCCTCACATTCTTCCCGCGGAACATCCGTGACCTGTTCACATTCAAATGTCTGACCTATTGTGGGCGTCAGCGTGGCGGTTTCCAGAACCTGTAGATTTCCGGCTTTCGTTATCTGCCGGCCGATCAGAAAGCCCGCCACCACTGCCAGCAGCCCAAGCAGAAGATAAAGCGCCGGTTTTTTCGGTCTCTGCGGCTCGGGAGCAGTCTCTGTTCTTCCCTCCCCTTCCTCCGGGAGCTGTTCCCCTGCCCCGGAACCAGTTTCTTCAGGCTCAGGCTCCCCTTCCTCTTCTGCCTGCCGCCCTCCATCCACCTCATCCGGTCCCTGTGCCCGCAATCCCGACACCAGCTCTTCCACCGCTCCAGTCCGTTCCTCAGGCTCCTTCTCCAACGCCTGTTCAATGGCTGGGATCCACTCCCGCGGCAGCCCGTCTGGCAGCCGCAGCGGTTCAAAGTGTTTGAACATCACTTCCGGCGTGCTCTCTCCCTCAAACAGCACCTTCCCCGTCAGCATCTCTACCAGTATGCAGGCGGCGCTATACACATCTGCCGCTGCCCCTGCCCCTTTGCCCCGCCATATCTCAGGCGCCATGTAGGCCGGCGTCCCCACTATCCCGCCCGTTCCGGTCATGGACAAGCTGCTCTCTCCTCCCAGCAGCTTGGCAAATCCCATGTCGCTGACCCGCGCCCTTCCCTCCCCGTCAAATAATATGTTCCCTGGCTTCAGGTCCCGATGGATGATACCCCGCCTGTGCGCGTACGTTAGCCCGGCGCTGATTTGCCCCAGAACCTCCCGGGCTCGCTCAGGCTCCAGCCGTCCTTCCCGCTTGAGCAGCTCTTTGAGCGATCCGCCCGCCATGTACCCCATCGCAATGTAGTAGCGCCCTTCGCTTTCCCCAAATTCATAAACAGGCACCAGGTTGGGATGGTCCAGTTGAGCCGCTATCCTGGCTTCCTGCCTGAAACGTCCCAGGAATGTGGGGTCATTGACCAGATTCGGATGTAATATCTTTAACGCTACCAGTCGGTCAAGCGCCATATCCCGCGCTTTGTAGACAATCCCAAATCCGCCCCGACCCAACTCTTCAAAAATTTCATATCTTGTAAATGCAACCATCCACAAACCCTTCCACTTCCATCAGTTGACCTATTCCATTTTGTACAACTCAACATTTAGTTCACGAGAATTGAATGGCTATTTGGTCAAAAATCCCTGTTCCAATTCACAGAAAACATAACCGCCTTATGATTTAATTTTCCTGGTTTCACCACATTGAGGACAAGTGCCGACATTTTCGTGTATTTTATAACCACATCGAGCGCAGCAATAAACTGTTTGCTTCTTTTTTCGCCTTGAGTTGAGAAAAACCAAAGCTGCTATCAGTCCAATGAAACCCAACCACAGCCAATATTTTTTCATCAATTGGAGAATGGGTGATACTTTCTCAGCCAGGGAAACCTCTCCAGGCACCGAAGTTGGTTGTGATGTAGGCTGCAAGACAGCGATTTCCGTTATCACAGGAATAGCAAGGACAGCATTGAGGGACTGCTGGGTTTGGTCCATATTCATAGCTGCAATTTTTTCAACAAGCCCATTTATTTGAATTGACTTATCTACTGAATTCCCTGATTTTGTGACTGTCAATACTGTTTCCACCTCTGAATCGGCAGATGTTAAATTGCTTTTATAAGTCAACACGTATTGAGTTTTCAGCAGTTTTGCAATATCGTCAAAAGTTTGGGCCAATTCGGATGAACGGGGGGTAATGCGTACCAAACCACCGGATTCGGAAGCGAGCCTCTCTAAATAAGCTTTGTCAAAGTTATAGCCAAGGCCGATGATAAATACTGGCACATTCATTTCTTGTGCCATCTGGATTGGAATTGCAGGGTCTCCAACATTTACCGGATCATTCACGCCATCGCTAAGCAACAAAACAGCACGATGACCCTCGGGCAACTTAGAGGTCATCAGTATCGCTTTTTGTAAGGCGTTATATAGTTCGGTTCCCCCTTCAGCTTCGAGTCTTTCAATAGCATCATAAATGCCCTTAAATTCATGCGTGAAAGGGTATTCCTTGTTCGCTTTTAAATTTTGGGGGTCAGGATCAACATTTTGGGAAAAGGCGATTAATGCTACCTGGTCATTCGGCCCCAATCGGTCCAAAAAACGGGCAGCAGCAATCTGGGCATCTTTTAATGGTTGACCTTGCATACTGACTGACACATCTAAAACAAGGGCGACAGTTAAAGGCGCGTCATTATCCAATTTAACTTGGATTGGCTGAATGGGGGCGCCTTTGTTTTCCACAATTTGGAAATCAGAAGAGCTTAAGTTCGTGAGTGCATTTCCACTAGTATCCCAAACACTCAACCGAACATCGATTAAGGGGAATTCGTCGATATTGATAGATTCAATGATGCAGCCGATAGTCGGGGATGATGCGGCTGTCAATATTACCATGGCCACAATGGAAACAAGCAACATCTTAACAAATTTGTGTTTTTTCATCTTGCCCCTCGTTTCAATTGCCCAATTCTAAGTAAGGTCAGAAAATTTATGTCCGCAATGCGGGCAATTCTTGAAATTAATATCAATTTGTCGCCCACAACTTACACAGACCTTCTTGGTAGCCAATGGTCCTTCCGAAGAAAGCTGGGATCCGTCCGAGTAAATAGTGCGGGAACCACTATCACCGAGGATAACTGTCGGTGCCGACTTGTTGTTAGCAAAGGCTTGAGCGGTGGCTGCAAGGGCATCCATGGCGTGTTTTTGTATTTCCTGCGCGCGTTGGTTTGCGCGGTCAAGATCGCCAATTCGTTCAGTAGAAATATCTTTGATTTCATCCAGAAACCCTTTTTGCTCACCCAGTAAACGTTCATAAAGTTCTTTTTCCTGCGCGGACGTCTTCCCCTCAGCAATTGCCTGATAACGTTCTTGAATGGCCTTTGCAACTTCGGGGTTACGTTCAGCAGCCAAAGCAAGGATCTGTTCCTCAGTCATGGATCTCAAGGCTTCAGTTCGTTTAAGGTCGGCAAGGATCTTTGCTTGATCAACGGGTGAAATAGAAATCAGTTGTTCTGAAGAGAGAGCCCCTATTTCATGTAGTTTCGTGATTTCGTGTTCGCGTTCTGCACCTTTGCGTCTTTCTTCGTTCTCAAAGCGCTGCATTTCCTGTTCGAAGGCAATTTTCTGTCTTTGAAGTTCATCATCGCGTATTATTCGACGACGCTCTTCTTCATCGAGTCGATCAAGTGCCTTCTTATTACCCCATATTTTTAAGGTTAGTTCATTTGCTTTTTCCGCAATACCTAAGGCGGTGTCGGCTTGAAGCAAGTTTTGCTCTTCGATCAATTTCTGCTTTTCAAGGGTCAACTTTTGCCGATCAAGATCGTGTTTGAATTGTTCTTTTTCGAGCTCAAAGGTAGAAAAAGCGATTTTTCTGGCTTCTTCGAGGTTGTAGTCACGTTTTGCCGCCGCCAGATTGAGGTCACGTTCTAATTCAAAGGCATCCAAATCCTTCTGAGATTTTAGACTTTGTAATTCAAGCAGCGAAACCTGTTCAATTCTCAGCTTGTCCACTTGGTACTGCTGTTCCATCTCAAGTTTTTTTATTAGGAAAGCGCGAGCTAAGTCATGGTCTTCAGCTCCTTCCCGCCAGGAACGCAATAAGTCTTCATACTCCTTTTTATCCAGGACTTCAGCCCGGTCAATCTCACGCAGGAAATTCTTCAGCTCAGTTTCTGACCGAACTTCATTCATTTTGTCTGAGTTAACTGCATGGCGCATACGCTGGTATAGGTCCATTTTGCGCTCTTCCAATTCAAACTGGGCAGTTTCTTCTTTCAGAGTCATCAAATCCATTTCATTTTTAACAGAAAGAAGTGTTTTCTTGCCTTGTAACTCAGCATCCGTTTGTGCTATCTGGAGAGCATATTCGCTCTTCTTATTATTTACAATATCTAGCACCTCTAAGTTCATATCCAACGCGCGGACTTGTAAAAAGCGCAATCCAGCCTGAGAGAAGGACTGGCGTAAGGCTTCTTCTAAGGCAAGTTCTAATTTTGGTCTTAGCGAAAAATCCTCTGCGAGTTCCTCAATAGTGTACGTACGGACCCATTTATCTGCCACAGCCTGGACTTCTGGCTGGAGGTACTCCCGCAGGGTTTCCACATTCATTCGCTCTCGTCCACGCAGCATATTAATCAAGAATTTCGCGGGTTCTTGAACCTCAACTTGCAGTTTAACCAGCAAGTTCACCCGGAAGGGGTCTTTACTAAACAATCTCTCAAGTGGGAAATCCAAATCCGTAGGCGTGATCCTCACCAATAAAGCTGTGAGGGTTTTTGGCAAGCCGGAACGAAACAGATTGCCAAATCGTTGAGAAAAAGAATCGAGCAAATATGAGCCTGGTGGCACTACACCAACGTTAACACCGTTTTCGAGCAATATCGCGTTGGTTCCAGGCTCAACAATGATACCTTTTTTGAGTAAACCTGGCAGATCATCGGTGTCCACTCTAACAGCAAACTCTTTCTCTAAGGTTCGCCAACGGTTATTGATGATCAATGGTGCTTCACCCTCTTCCAGGCGTTGTCCGCATTCCTGACAATAAATCGCGTCTGCCGCATTAATCTGACCACAGAAACCGCATTTCTTTGATCCTGCGCTGAGAGGGGTATTGCACTTTATGCAATAATTAGCGTTAGGTGGGTTAATTGTTCCACATTTTGAACAGGTTTGTTTTCTATCGAAAAGCATGATATCCTCCAATAGCGTTATTGAATTATTTGAAATTTTCCGAATGCAATAAACGTTCGCGTGCAACAAAGTCACTCATAAATACATCAAGATTAATTTCATACTCAGCTAGTTTTGAAGCTATTAGCTCCGGTGCGTTGGCATTTGACTGAAGCTCTTGGGCGTCTTCACTCAACAGTGCTGCTTTAATTAAAATCATTTCTTCTTTATCCATCAACAAATTCCAACTTGTTATGGAAAGATTTATTTCCTCCCGAAGGTAAACTGGTTTTCCAATGTTCGGGTCATTTATCCTCGGAATAAAATCCTCAATCTTTCGTTCAACTCGTTTTAACTCGAATGCCAATCCTTCATCTCCCATTGCATAAATACGACTACGCAATCCATTCAATACGTCTCTCTGTAAAGCAAACTCCATCCTTGATTGTTCTCGCACTACTTTATCTACAAGTCTTTTTTCTTTGAACTTAAAATTATCCAGACCAAGAGTATTTGAAGTTTTTTCTAATTCTACAAAAAAAGCTTCCCATTGTTTATATAGTTTGGAAACACTTTCAATCAAAACAGTTAATGTAAACATCCATATGGCAATATAGAATTCTGATCGACCCGCCCAAGTAATTCTTGCTGACATTCGGTTGAGAAAAAAAGTAGCTCCACATGCGGCGATAATAACAAAAAGCATCCAGGTAGCCCGAGGAAGCCACCAATATTTTATATTCGGGGTCTTTTTCGGCGAAACTGAATCAATATCTTTCTTGAGTAACAAGGCTTTCAACCTGAAGTTATGACCAGGTTGATTATCATTTTTTAAGCCCTGGATCCAATTTCTGACCTTGTCCGTGTTTTTACCGATGTTTCCAGAAGGTAATATTGTCGCTTGGTTGTTAAGTTCAATGCCATTATTACTGAGCAGTTGTTTCCATTCTTCCTCGTTTTCAATTTCTGCCAATTTCTTCTCAAATTCTAGGTCTTTCATTTTCTGATCAAGAATAAAAAGTTGCTCTTCGATAGCTAAACGCTCCTCCTGCTTCCATAGACTGATAAACAAAACGTTCTCTAGCTTTAACCCCTTACCGGGAAGTGTTATACCCAATAAGGTTTGTACATTCCGAATTATTTCTTCATCGAGACGGCCATGTGTTAGATCCTCGGCGGAATAATTTCTAATTAATGCTGCAAGCGAGAAGAACAACTCTGGCAAATCAATCACCAGATTTCCTTTCGAGATTTCCTTATGGGGTATTACGACCTCTTGGAAAAATTTACCTTCGTTCTCCACAGAGACGTCGCATAATATACTAAATTCAAGCAGTTGGTTATCGCCGCTCAGCAAATTCGTCATTGAAAAAGTAGCATTAAAATTACCAGAAGGGATAAATCCCATCCAAACCCCGGCTCCTTTTCCTAAAATTCGATCCAACCCGGAAATTCTAAGGCGTTCTCCAGAGGTGAAGAGTTCTTTCCTTCCATCAGGAAATAATTTAATTCCCGTCCAGCCAGAGGGGACAGTTAAATGTTTATTGAACCAGCCCGGCAATTCCTGTAGTGTACAAGCTTTCGCAAGCATGTTCAGATTATGTTCTAAGTTGTTCTTAAGATTTAATTGTGTCATTTTCTCTCCATTATCTGGATTGTTTATATACAATAGGAATTGGCATACTTAGATCCTCTTCGCACCTTCTTGCAAGTTCCGCCACATCGTTTGTTGTTTTGAGTTTAATTTTGCTTATCATTGCCAAACGGGTATCAGCATTTAAACGAGGGTCACTATTTAGCAGATCAATCATGTCTTGTAAACTCAATAAATCAATATCCAGGCAAATGTTACCAGCCAGTAGTGCAGCGTGAGGAACGCATTGGAAACCAGCATTAATTTCGATTTGATACATCAATAATTGTCCTAAAGCATATTTTAATGGCTGGCCAAGATGAAGGATAAACTGTTCTTTAAACACAATCTCAGCCTGTTTAAAGACGGACAATAACAAGAGCAAGCCTTCAGGGGAATAATCATTTTCATCAAATAAGGCATCGAACGCTCCACATAATTGTTTTTTAAGCATTCTTTCTCCCTCGTTCTTCACCTTAAGCGCTTCTATCGAATACTTGAGTTTGTCAAATTGATATTTTGGATGTTCATTGCGTCTAAAGTAGTGTCGGGAATAAAAACTTTCTATCCAAGTCGCCCAACCTTCTTGTTGCAAACAACTGCTTGCAAGGAGAGTTTCATATTTTTTTTGGCGCAATGTATGTAAAGGGTTTGTATTTACCTCCATCTCAAATTGCTCAGCCTCGTGCACATTGCGCAATCCAAGATCATTTATCACCCGGCCTAATGGGGAAAACAAACTTAAAAAACCATGACCGATTTTTTCATGGACTGCTGTCTCAGCAACTATTCCAAAGTATTCAGGTACTTTCAGTATTTCTGCCGGATTCAGATTGAACATTTTTCCAAAAACCCAACCGTTTAAATAACAAGCCACACCTGAAATATCAACACCCAAAATACTGCCTTTTCGATTGGATAGATCGTATTTTATTTTTTCCGCAATTGAACCTATTGCCCTTTGTCTCTCGGTCTTGGAGAGCTTTTCCCTGCTCAGCAACGCTCCAGCAAATTCTTCTAAGGTTTCACAGAAGATAATAGGGTAAGAAAATTCCTTAAAAGCAATATATTGATCCAGCATGAAATTTGTAAAGAAGAAAGTATCAAGGCTTCTAAATTGGTCAGTATCAGTAAGCTCAATTCTCGCTAATGTTGGCAGCTGCCTATTATGGTCTACTGATGTTTGTAATATTTCCCAATTTTTACGACGATTTTCTCGTCCGGACGGAGTATCTGTGTTGTAAAACCTAAGAATCCTCACAAGTAATTGATCTTTCTGATCAGCTGAGGATTGCTCTAGTTGATGAATCTTCTTTTGGTATTCTTCCTTTTTCTCGTAATAATTCACTTTAAATACCCTTTCTCTTTTCTTTATTATTATGTCGGAGGCATCGGCTGTTCAGTTTGACAAAAAGGACAGAACTTAGCAATAAATGAAATTGGTTTTTGGCAGGTTGTACAATACTTGATTGGTTTTTCGAAATCCCTTGAGGACGCATCATGGTCTTCACGAGATGTTATTGCATCCAGGCTTACAGAGATAGGAGAGGTCCTCTGTGTTTCCCCCCCAATGGTTGTACTGGTGCTAATATTATCTCCTTTGTGAGTGACTAAATCACCATTAATCGTTTGAAAATTGATGTAGATAGGTTGAGAAGGCAATTCTTCCCGCTGCCGTGCAACAGTCACGGAAATACTACCTCCGTCACGACTTTCTTCTCCGTTGTGGTCCTTCCAGCTCCATTTTAATTGTAGTGGCACAGATCCGTATTCATCACGGTTTGGTTTGATGTGAAATTGTTGCGTTAAAGTGAGCCCCGGCGCGAGATTAAATCCTCTGGTCATGCTATCCACTTCTACTTCGAAGCGATCCTCATTTATTCTAAACTGAATTTCTCTGGCTCTACCATAACCAATATTCTTAATAGTCAGTGATAAATTATTCCATTCCATTTCTCTTAGACCAGTCGTGGTTTGAACCACTAGAACAACCACTTTTGGCAAATGTTTATATTTCCTAACCATTTCGGCACATTCGTTTTCTCTTTTCTCTACGCCTTCTTCCTTAAACGCATCGGCAGCAAGTTGAAAATAATTGGCAACTTCTAAGTGTTCATCTGTAGTAAACCCAATCTGACTATCCGAAATTCGTTCTGCTAGTTGCATTGCATAGCTCTGGTAGGCCATACCTGCTTTTCCCCATTGTTCAAGCTTTTTCCATGCATTGGCTGCTACTAGGTAGTCTGACAATTTTGTACCCAATTCTGCAACTCGCTGCCAGATCCATTGTTCAGGTGCTGATCCAGCTTGTTCGAGATGTTTTTTATAAGCATCCAGTTCTTTTTCTAACAAACCTGTTTGTCGGTAATCTTTTGCCGCCTCCAGATAATCTCTATTCTCCATTTCCCATTGAGCAGCGGTTTCGAAGTTACCTTCTTTGCGCAAGGATTCGACTTCAGAAGGAACAATCACTGTTTTGGTTATCAACCGCACAAAATCAACCATGCGCCCAGCTTCTTTATATATTGTCGCTGCAGTATTGAGCTTGCCAGACTTTTCAAACAGTTGAGCTGCCTTAACCAACTCTTCCTGGGAATAAAAAAGCTTTGCTGCTTCTTCAATGTCCCCCATAGCGAGGAGAGTGTTGGCCTCCCCGATAACATCATTACTGCCACGATAGAGTTCAAGCGCTTTTGAATACAGTTTATTTTCAAAGGCAAGTTCAGCGGCCATCTTCCAATGATTCCCCGCTTCAAGCAAACACATCGCCTTGTCTACATCCCCAACCTGGTCAATATAGAGCTTAGCCGCTTTATCGTATTTGCCATCCAAGGCATAAATTGAAGCAGCGGATTCATAATCTTCTTTTTCCAAGAATTCTTTGACTTTTCCTAAAGTCTCTGCTGGTTCACTGACATTGATCGAAAATACTTTTCCTAAGTAAGTACCATATAGTAATTTATTGTTTGCATAATGGAGTGTGGTTAGTATCACATCTTCCATCGAATTAGTCAGACTCCAAATATCTTTCCCATCGGTTGTAGATATTGCGTGAATCGCAGTTTCATCATTAGCGTAATACAAGGTATCATCCACAACAACTGGTGGAATAAGTACCTTTGTGCCCAGCCGCTTTTTAAAACGGAAAGTTAAGTCCTCAATATCAACAGCTTGTAATTGGTAATAACCATAAGCATCGGTTATTGAGCCCTTCGCAACGTAATACAGTGTCTTCCCAGCTAGGACTGGCTGGCAATATATCCTAGGAAGTTCTAATTTGTTGATTTGCTGACCAGTTTTTACATCTAATTTGGTGATGATTTTATTGTTAATGATAATAAATAGGAAGCTGTCGTCACCGATTAAGCGTTGAGAGGGTCGGGTTGGAATGGTTGTCACCCATGCAACCTCGCCTGTCGTTTTTTCAAGAGCGATCACCTCAGTTTCATCAAACATCGGATTTCCATCTAAATATATAAGATAGCTGCCGAAGCAATTAATGGGGGCAGGCCACCACGATTGACAACTGCGCTCCCAAACAGGTTTTTTATCTCCAAAATCATTCAAACACAAAACTTTGGATTCTGCAGTACGCACAAATATATGATTATCATTAAAAAGTGGGGGGGTTAGGTCATGGCTGGCGGTCGACCAAACCGGCTGAATATCCCCATTTTCTAGATTTACTTTAGCGATAAAACCACCAGCTATACCTTCAACCAAGGAATGTGTATCTTGTACTGTTACGTAAATAGTATCTTTATGCAGTGTAAAGTCAGTAGACCTTTGTCCTTTAGGTAATGCAACTCTCCATTTAATCTCCCCTTTCTCTAAGAATATTGAGGCAAGCTCATTATTTTGTGTCGATAGGACTAACAGGTCATAATAACTTACGAACGATGTTGGACTTGTTCTGGATACCCCTCCAATGGGGGTGTTAAATTCAATCGGTGGCCAAAAGAATTTTCCTACTTCCCCTTTTAACGGACGTTTCCAACCACATTGTGGGCAGACCTGACTTGACAAAATCAAATGATTGTTTGGACAAAATATATCCATGATCAATTACCAAACAGAAGACCGCCATCGCAGTAGCCGGATGGTACGTTCGAGTAACGTTTTTGCTCTCTCCCCATCCTATGCTCACTTTTCCGTCGGGGTTCGCATTATATCCGCCTGCCAGATCTCATAACGACGTAACACCTTCGAATCTGCCAATGCTTTGACTTGAGAAAATGCGTTATCAAAATCCTCCCTGTTCAAAGGTTCTATGTGTAATTTATAAGCGGATAGCGCTGTTAGTCCCCGTTCAACAACATTTAAGAGGTCATGATTTACTCTACGTATCATATTATTGATGGCGATTTGTCCAATTTGTTCTAATTCTCTACCAGCATAACCTTCAGTTCGCTCCGCCAGTTCTTTGAGGCTGATTTGTGATTGATGGCCTTTCTGAGTAAGTTGAATATTTAGTATTGCTTCACGGGCAACCGAGTCGGGTAAAGGTATGTAAATTCTCCTTTGAAAACGACTTAAGATCGCAAGATCCAACAACCAAGGGAGGTTAGTCGCACAAATGGTCATAACAAAACTGTCATCATCCTTTCCCTGTAATCCATCCAGTTCTGACAGCAGTGTTGAGACAATACGCCTCTCTGAGCCACTTTCTACTGATCCACGTGAAGGTGTCAGCGATTCAAACTCATCCAAAAAGATGACCGCTGGACTTAGCCTGCGCGCCACGCTATACAGTGCAGAGATTAATTTCGTGCTTTCACCGAAATATTTCGATAATAAACTGCTAACTTTGACGTTAAAAAAAGTTGCCTCCAGATTTCCGGCGGTTGCCGCTGCAAGTAATGTCTTGCCAGTACCGGGCGGTCCATATAGAAGGATATTGCGCCAACTGCTGATTTGCACACCCTTTGGTTTTTTCGCCAACGCCAATGCGTATGCTGATTTAATCGCATTCTTGGTGTCTTCCAACCCACCGATTTGATCCCACCTAATGTCGCTTTTGTGAATTAACTGCAACACTTCCTCTTCATAATCATCCTCACCAACCTGGGACTCAGCCTGAATATTATGCCTACCTGGGAGTTCTGGTTTTACTGTCTTGCCAAGAGGAGAGCTTTGTCCGACCAATGCCCGAGCGAGATTTATCAATTGGGCAGATTTATCTAGACGTTCTTGGCGTATCTCAGCCGTTACCGCACTGCCGGCATAGGATCGTAGCCAGCGTGCTGCTGCAAAATAATAGCTCGCCGCCTCCTCATTCGCCCCTCGTTGACGCGCATTATCTCCTTTCTGTCTGGCATCTTTATAAAGGGTATAAATAGAACCACTCAGATCGACGCTCATATTTTTATGTCCCCGGATTGTTAATCTAAAATTCGGCTGATTCTAACCTATCGGTGGCATCTTCATCTTGGACTTTATTGGAAAGCTTGTTCTCCATTTCTTGATAATAAGGTTCGATGACACCTTCCCCAGCTTCTTGTGCTCGCTGCATCTGTTCAATAATTTCAAGGACATCAGGATCATCACTAAAGCTTTCCCCCATGAAGTTGTGCTTATCAACATCGATAATCAACTTTTTCATCATGGTCAAGTTTAGCTCCCCATCTATCATCGATTTTTGCATCAGTTCAACTAATTCATTTAGGTCTTTATCTCCAAAAACAGACTGTAATCCCATCTCCGAATTGAGAATTTCCTGTTCTTTGATCATGATGAAGCTATCGATTACACGTAACTGAACATAAATAGCTTCCAATGTATGGTCAAGGTTATGCATTCGTGTGTCAAGTTGTTTGATTTTTAATGCCAGCACTTTTTGTTCTCTCGCGCCGGCTTTTTGCACACCTTCTGCAAATAACGCCCGTTTCTGCTTCTCAATATCACGGATCTCATTCAACAGCAGATTCTGCTTATGCTCAAGTTTGATTTTCCCTCTTTGCGCATCTTCCATCTTTATGTCATTCAAGGTGGACTTTTTGACCGCTTCTGCTTCAGTCATCCCCAATAAATCTTGGGCGACTTTAAGTCCATAACTGATTAGAGCTTTTGGATCTAATTTCCTCTTTGAGGTTACTGCTCCCTGCTTGCTTGTTGCCATTTTCTCTCCCATTTCATTCTAAATTATCTTGTATCTATACTTTCTGGATTGCCAGACCGATTTCTTCCAACTCAACCAGCCGGTATTTGCCTTTCATGGCCATTCTCTTGAACGTTTCTAATAATACTGCTTCTGTAAAGGGCAATTCCTTTGACGCATTGATTAATGTCAGGCTGGAATGCCCCTTTTCAAGCATTAAGTCCTCTATTTCCAGCTCAGCGTCCATCGCCTCTTCGGTAAGCAGCGCTGGATTGAACAGTTCAGCATATTGCACTGATCGTATGTCCCTCAGAGAGTAGACTAAACTGTTGCTCTGCATGTCGAACAGATAAACCAATAATTCATCACTTGAAAACGCCTTCTGATTTTGTGATCCAGTCACTATCGTTTGGGCTGCTTGGGTCCATCCGGTAGGCGAAGCCATTACTAAAAGTTTGTAACTTCCATCAGGCATGATGGTTTCAGCGGCTTGAATGAGAGCTTGTTCCAGGTCTTGTTCGTCAAGTGGATAGGTGTCCTCCCCGTACGCTACCATTACATCCAAACGACTGAGCACCCGGATTTCAATTACCAAGGGACCATCTTTTTCACCATTTTCTGGTTCATACAAGTACATCATCCAGGCATTCAATGGCTGTTCGCCGGACTCACGCGAATCCAACACCACTTTTCCTTTCAATCGCAGAACTCTCGCTCTCTCATCTCCTGTTTTTAGAATTGCTTCCCAATCTGGGATAGAAATTAATCTTCCAGTTCGAGGGTGGGCAATTGACTCTATTCGACGCATACGCGAACGTAACCGATTGAGATAATTCATCTCACGTAGCCTGGCCTGGCTGGCACGTACCTTCACGGGACCCTCCTGGTCAGATTGCCTATGAAGGAGTAATATATTATCTTGACTTTGGTGACTGCGGCATTTGTGCTTCCCTTTGAATAGGCAATCCGTGCAAATTACTTCAAGACAGCCGTTGCTACTGCAACGTTGGGCAATTTGATCCGGCGTGCGTAAGATCTTTAGGCATGAGCCACATTTTACGTATTTTTGATGGATTTCCTCTGGTTTTGACAAGTCTTGGTAAAGTCTCTTATCTAGCTCTGATTGTCGAATGTAGTAAAGTCCGCCAATTTTTACAGCTGGTATTTCATTTGCCCAAATCCGTCTGTATACTGTGCGTGTGCTCACCCCAAGTAAATCTGCTACTTCTTTGATACGATATAGCTTTTCTTTCTCGTTCATCTCACTCCCTACATGGATAAATAAATTGTCCATGATTGTACACAATTGTACATACCAATTGCGGGTTGTCAAGGGTGTTTCGTAAATTGCATGTCTATTTCCCTGGAGATAAAAAACATTTCTTGAATAGATAACCATCGTGCCTTTGAAGTGAGAAGTCTAATGATGATTGTAAATAACAGGATGACCATGCCTCCTCAAGCTTCTATCTACACAACACGAAATGGCGCACATTTCGTCCATTTTCTGTGTCTGCCTTCCGCATTTCTTTACGAACTTCTTGAGTTATTTATTTACATCTTGGAGTAATAATCCGAACAGATCCTTGATTGTATAATGTATGGTATAGCTTGGTGTCCAGCGTAAAATCATTATAAGAAGATAACCTGTTATTATGATCAATATAAATAAGGGGTTTCGTCGCACACAGCAGGTCCCTCTGCGGAACTGAAGTAAAATCTATCATAACTGGCAAGACCTCGGTCTCAATTCCTGTTAATGGCTCAATCCACCCACCTGAATCCGTTGCTTCATAATAATCCAAAGCACCTATGCCAGAAATGAGAAACTTGGCTTCAGTGTTTGAATAAGTCTGCTCAATCCAATTGAATGCTTGCATTTGGTCTCGGCCAACAAGAATAAATTGTTGACCAGGAACCAGTCTTTGCTTCCAAGGTAGCAAAATAAGAGATATGAGCATAACTGTCCAAAATAAGTGCTGCTTTCGTGACTGGGCAAATGAAAAACACTCCATCTCGGAAAGGGAAACGGCTAAAAGAACGGTAGCTGGAATGAAAAGCGAGATACGATAGTAAGGCCAATCAATCAGGCTGGCAAATTGTATCCACCGCAAGGGCATCGTTATTTTTGTCGCTGCGAAAATGAGACCAAATAACAATAAAGGCATGACGATTTGGCTGTTTATTCCTCTTTTTGTCAGTCTTAAGCAAAAAACAATCGAACCCGATAAAATTATTATCCATAAGCCCTTATTGGCGATTGGTATGTTAAGTTTGGTCAGCTCAATTATCGCCAGGAAAGTAATCACTAAAGAGACGATGGCGTTCATCATCTTTAGCTTATCGTATTTTCTGGCCAGTAAACAATAACAACAAACCAAGCCAGCTGCTACGATTACCAAGATAGATCGCCAGTGAGCCATCCCAGCCACAATCGTTGAAATACCAACCAAGGTCGTTTCTTGTGATCGAAGAACATGAGACCCATGTTTTAAAGACCTGATCATTATGCTGAGAGGAAATTGAAGCAATGCCATGCTAAACAAGGCGGGATACTTACCCCAGTTTAGTGCGAAAGAGGGAAATACGCCTGTTAATGCAATGATACAGGCAGTTATAAGGGCCAAATCAATGGATTCAGTGCTGCTTAATCCTATGACGAAAATCCCAACTGCACAAAGCATCAGGATATGTACACCCGACGCGAGCATTAAATCGGAAATTGGGATTCCTGTCAGATAGTGCGCCTGCGCGACAAAGAGGTGAAAACCGTAGTGATAAAAACGGAAAGGGAATCCTCCAAACAAGCCTGAGTATGATAAGTTCGTCCGAGACAACCCATCGATGTATGCGTAGTGATGTATGCTATCAGTAAACAGGGGTAATTCTAATTTGGTAATAAATACAAAAGATAATATACCGACTATTGCCACTAAAGATAGAAAGCGATAATCAAAACTCAATGTTTGCTCATGGATTATTGAATCCTTTCGGTTAATGTAAATTAACATCACAAAAATTGATTGCACACCCAGGCAAAATGGAACTGATTCAATACCGAAAATTAATATGGGAAAGGTGAACAATGATGCAACAACAGGCGAAAAAAGTAAGGCAAAATATGGACGTTGCTCAATTGAAAAAAAAGCAGACCTAGAAAAAACAAATAAACTAATAATTAATGACGGTAAAGAAATAACGCCTAACACAAGAACAGCAAGGAGTCTTGTAAGAAGCATAACTGGATATTAGCCACCATATTTTGAAGTAGGAACAACTAGAATGATCGAGCCAGAGGCTATCTCTTGATTTGTCCGACTATCATAAATCTTAAGTCGAAGCGATTCATTGATTTTCTGTCCTGGCCCAGTGCAAACGAATTGACCGCTGATATATTTGTGAGGTTTGCAATCGAATTTCGATCCATTTATAGCAAGAGTAAAAGTTCCACTCTGTAATATACTTGAATTGAACAGTACCTCTAAACTGGATGTGCTGTTCTTCCAAGTTGATATGCAGTTGTCCTTGACATTGCCACACATGCCTGTTGTAAACTTAGGATAAGTACTGCCTGAAGCTGCCGTTTTTGTGTTGGATGGTCTAGGTGTTGGGGTAGGAATCTTGGTCGAGGTTGCTACTCTTGTCGGGACAGGTGTCTCTGTATTTCTTGTTAGGGTAGGTGTCTCTGTATTAATAATAGTTTTTATTGTTTCTGGTGGCATTATGGGTTTTGTCGTCTGTGAGATAATCAGAAAGCTCGCTGCCCCTGCTAGCATACAGCCCGCCACCACTGCCAGCAGCCCAAGCATAAGATAAAACGCCAATCTGTTCGGTCTCTGCGGCCCGGGAGCAGTCTCTGTTTCTCCCTCCCCTTCCTCCGGGGGCTGTTCCCCTGCCCCGGAACCAGTTTCTTCAGGCTCAGGCTCCCCTTCCTCTTGTGCCTGCCGCCCTCCATCCACCTCATCCGGTACCTGT
>Ga0255346_1002768_pt1 | contig 21623 bp, 22 predicted proteins | sample wastewater_treat_FD_194410 | JGI IMG/M metagenome (GOLD analysis project Ga0255346, IMG submission 194410) | Wastewater microbial communities from Lulu Island WWTP, Vancouver, Canada - plant22 | ecosystem: Engineered > WWTP > Wastewater > Unclassified | place: Canada: Vancouver, British Columbia... | reverse complement strand
TTTCTATATCTGTTCTTTTCATAATACATCCTTAAGTTAAAAAACTAGCATAATTCAATAAAAGAATAAAGTATTTAGCTCTGTATAATAGACAACTATTTTTCTCTTTGCTATAATTGAAAGAACTATACATAAATCAATACAAAATGAATATATAAAAGAGGAAACAATGCCAAAAATTGAAGTAAACGAAGCCTTATTTTTTAATCTTTTAGGAGCAAAATACGATTACGATAGCTTAGAAGAAAAACTCACCTGTGCAAAAGCTGAACTCGATGAAAAACCCGACCCTTCCCTAGCCGAAGCAGAGCGAAGCATAAAAATAGAACTAAACGATACAAATCGACCTGACCTTTGGTCAACTGCAGGCATCGCCAGGCAATTACGCATGCACAATGGGCTTGCAAAATCTGCTGATTATTCTTCCTTTTTATCAACTGATAATAAAAGCCTTCCAACAAACGAAGGCTTAAAAAACAAAACAGACCGATTTATAAAAGTAGACCCAGCCTTAAAAGACATTCGCCCCTTTATGACCGCCTTTCTTATTTCTGGTAAACCCATAGATGAACACATGCTTGTAGACATTATTCAAACACAAGAAAAACTCTGCTGGAACTATGGGCGCAAAAGAAGGTCTATTGCGATGGGTGTCTATCGCTCACAGCTCATCGAATGGCCAGTACAATACAAGGCTTGCGACCCAGACAAAAGACGTTTTATCCCCCTTGCTTCAGAAAGAGAAATGAGCCTGCGCGAAATAAACAAAGAGCATCCAAAAGGCAAAGATTTTGGCTGGATAATCGAAAACGAAAAACTCTTTCCCCTCATTGTAGATGCAAAAGATGAGGTCCTTTCTATGCCTCCCGTTATCAATAGCGCAAAACTCGGAGCTGTTGAAGTAGGCGACAGCGATCTCATGGTTGAAATGACCGGCACCGATATGGACTCCCTTTTGCTTGCAACGAACATCGTCGCCTGCGACTTTTTTGATGCCGGTTACACAATCCTTCCTGTACGTGTCGAACATCCCTACGAAACAGGTTATGGAAAGACAATTACAACGCCATTTTACTTTCAAAAAACAACACAGGCCCGCCTTTCTGCTATAAATACGCTCTTAGGACATAATCTTACAAAAGACGAAGTACAAGAAGCGCTTACAAAGATGGATTGCCAAGTAAGCGTAGAAGAAAAAGAAGGAGAAAGCCTTTTCACCCTCACTCCTCCTGCCTATCGCAATGACTTTTTGCACGAAGTAGACATAATCGAAGACGTTGCAATCGGAAAAAAACTTTCCTTTTTTACCCCTGAAAAACCACATGATTTTACAATCGGTCGCCTTCTTCCCCTTACCCTATTTAGTCGCAAGGCAAAAAGCCTCATGGTTGGACTCGGCTACCAAGAAATGATTTTTAACTACCTCGGCTCTAAGCGCGATTATATCGATCGTATGAATATTTCCGCAGATAGCGTTATAGAAGTTGCAAACCCTATGAGCGAAAACTATCAGTTTGTACGCCCTTCCATTATTCCAAGCCTTTTAGCAGCTGAAGCGGTATCTGCCAATGCTGTTTATCCACATAACATTTTTGAGATTGGAAAAGTTGCCTTTCTCTGCGATGAAGAAAATACCGGCACAAGGACAAGACAAAACCTCGGTTTTGTGAGCCTTTCGCAAGATGCAAACTTCAATACTGGAGCAAGCGAAGTTGCCGCCTTACTCTACTTTTTAGGTCATGAATACAAGGTAAAAGAAAGCGACGACCCACGATTTATAAAGGGTCGGCAAGCTCTCGTATTTAAAGGCGAAACAGAAGTCGGTATCTTTGGTGAAATACATCCCCAAGTCCTCGAAAACTGGGACATTGGCGTCCCCTGCTTTGCTTGTGAGCTAGACTTAGAAGAACTCATATAAAACAAAGGAGTTAATACCATGGCTGACAAAACGATTCCTCTTTGGTCGCTTGAAAGTATCTATCCTTCAATCGAAAGTAAAGAACATCAAGAAGCAAAAAGCAATCTAAAAAACGGGCTTTCAGAGCTTGCCTCTCTCGTTGCCACAAAGCCAAGCAGGGAAGATTTTCCATCCTGGCTCAATAGCTACCTAGAAAAATACAATAAAACCATAAGTCTTTTTCAAAGTATGTACGCATACGCCCATGCTATCTATTCTTGCGACACAACAAATACCGCATTTTTAAACAACCTCTCACAAATAGAGCAAGCCCTTGTTGAAGTCCAAGATATAGGCTTTCTTTTCACCAAGATACTCACCGAACATAAACAAGCTTTACCGAACTTTTACACAGCTTATCCACAATATACAAGCTATAGCTTTATTTTAAACGAATACATTGAAGGTGATTCCCACTATATGTCTCGTGAGGAAGAAAATCTTGCAAACTCTTTGCAGCGCTATGCTTCCTCGGCATGGAGCCGTTTACAAGAGCAAATTATTTCATCCCTTGTCGATGCAGAAACAGGAAAAACCTTTAACGAGCTGCGCAATGAAGCCTATGCCCAAGAACGGAATGTGCGAAAAACCGCCTTTGAAAAGGAAAGAGCCCTTCTTAAAAGCTCAGAAATTGCCATTGCCGCCTGTTTAAATAATATAAAAGGCGCAACCCTCGAACTAAATAAAAAACGCTCGTGGGAAGAACCCATCGACAAAGCACTCTTTGCAAACCGTCTTTCAAAAAAAAGCTTAGATGCCCTCATCTCGGCAATCGAAGACTCCCTCCCTTTTTGGCAAGATTATTTTAAGACCAAGGCTAGCCTTTTAGGCTTAGAAAAATGCGAGTTTTATGATTTATTTGCCCCCCTTGTCTCTGAAAATGCAAAAGAAAAAATATGGAGCTTTGCAGAAGCACAAAAATATATCATCGAAACCTTCGGACAATTTTCCAAAAGCCTCGCCGACTTTGCGCAAAAAGCCTTTGAAAATAATTGGATCGATGCAAAGGTGCGACAAGGCAAGGTTGGAGGAGCCTATTGTACGGATTTTCCCTACCACAAAGAACCTCGCGTTCTTTCAAACTTCACCGGCACCTTCTCCGACATCCTAACTCTTGCACATGAACTCGGCCACGCCTATCACTTTGATTGTATCAAAGACGAAGACTTTTCGCTTTCACACTATCCTATGACACTGGCAGAAACAGCGAGTATCTTTGCAGAAACGGTTGTAATGCACGATGCGATAGGAAGGTCCCAGGGTTTTGAAAAAGTAAAGCTCATCGAAAGTAGCCTGTCAGATTCAGCCCAAGTCCTCGTCGATATTTTAAGTCGTTTTTATTTTGAACGTTCAGTTTTTGAACATAAAAAAGAAGGTGAGCTCTCTGCACAAGATTTTTCTCGGCTTATGAAAGAAGCACAGGAAAAAACCTATGGAGAAGGCTTAACAGATAAAAAACACGACCTCATGTGGGCTGTTAAGGGACATTATTATGGACCAGATCTTGATTTTTACAATTTCCCCTATGCCTTCGGTCTTCTCTTTGCACGCTCCTTATTTGCGGTACACAAAGAAAATACAGCAAAGGGAGATACAAGTTTCCCTACAACCTATATTGAACTTCTAAAAAATACCGGACGCTTTTCTTGCGAAGAAGTATGCGCTCAAGCAGGTTTTGACATTCAAACAAAGGCGTTTTGGAAAAAAGGCATCGACTCCTTTGCAGAAGAACTTGCAGAAATGAAAGCCTATGCTCAAAGCATTAAATAACGAAGAAAATATAGAACGGAGCTTTTATAAAACAGAAATCCTCCTTGGACCAGGAACTGTTCAAAAATTGAACACTAAAACAATTGCTGTTTTTGGTCTCGGTGGCGTTGGCTCTTTCGTCGTCGAAGCCCTTGCTCGATCTGGCATCGGAAGTTTTATCCTCATCGACAATGATGTTATTTCTCCTTCAAACCTCAATCGACAAATGTATGCCCTGCATTCTACCATCGGCCAAGCAAAGGTAGACCTTGCAAAAGAGCGCATTCTCGACATAAATCCCCATGCAAGGGTATCAACTCATAAGCTTTTTTACCTCCCGAAAGAAAAACACGAAAGTTATCAAAACTCAATCGATGGAGAGAAAAAAAACCTCGTCAAAAGCCCTCTAGCGTCCCTAGAAGCGCAAGAAAAACTTGAGGCTGAACTTTCCCTTTGCGATTATATTATTGATGCGGTAGACACGATTAGTGCAAAAATCTTGATTATAGAACGGGCGCGAGAACTCAGCATTCCACATATTTCTTCGATGGGAACGGGAAACAAAGTCGACCCAAGCCAATTTAAAATAGCCGATATTTACAAAACCGCTATTTGCCCCCTCGCTCGCATTATGAGACGAGAGCTTAAAAAAAGAAAAATAGATTCATGCAAGGTTTTGTATTCGACCGAAAAACCACTCATTGTATCACAAGAACCTGCAAGCATCGCCTTTGTCCCCTCCGTTGCAGGCTTACTCATCGCAAGAGAGGTTATCCTTGATTTATTAAAAGAAAGCGATTCTCAGAAATAAAAAAAAGCTGCCAAAGAATTCTTCAGCAGCTTTTCTAAATAAGTTCTAACTTAGAACCAGAATCGGAACCCGAGGTTTCCTGCAACACCCCAATCTGGGAAAGAAAATTCTCCTCCTGAACCAAATTGCAGTCCCAGTGAAGGTACTATTTGGAAATAAGGTTCAAATTGTTTTTTGAACAAGAAGGCATTTATACCAATTGGAATTCTACCACCAAAATTAAAATTGTAGTAATTTTGGGCAAATCCCATACCAGCATACATTCCCCAACCTAAATAAAAATTCAATGGAGCAGCTATTGTTTGATTAATTACCCATTGATCTGCAGATAAACCAATACCGCCACCATAGTTTGTAAATTTCCCATTAACAGCAAAAACCCAGGGACTTGAATTTAACTTAAACGTTACAGCAAGATTTGTATTCCAATCTTTTCCACCATAAGTGGAACCAGCCTGTAGACCAAGACCTGTTGCAAATACAGATGCTGTTGTAAACACTAAAAGAAGTGCTAAAACTACGACTAATTTTTTCATATAATTCTCCTCAAAAAAGTATTCTTATTCAAATACATTGAACATACGTTTAAATATAAACAATCTTTATAAAAAAATCTATAGCTTAAGGCTTTTTTGTTAGTTAGTCACACGCCTACTATTTTTCGAAACAAAACATAGCGAGATATTTAATATGGAATGTTTCACGTGGAACAACTCGCAGCACGGACACCAAAATGTTGACATTTCTAGTATGGTAGCGATATAATGTACAAATATTCAAATAAAGGAGTTTTTATGAAAAAAGTTCTCCTTTATTTTGGAACTAAATTGTTAGGAATTTCAACAGCAACGATTGGGGTTGTCGGGTTTTGTTGTGCCTTTACACCAGAAGTGGCGAAGCTAATTATTTCTAAGTCAATTTCTGCTTGGAATAAAATAATAATATGTATTACTAGTCTATTACCTACAGGGGTTACATTAGTTATTAACGGAGTAATATTAAAGACAATATAATTGAATAAAATTACTCCCGAGTGGTTAAGATATATTAAGGATTGTATATGAAAAAAGAACTTACTAATAAATCCGTCATAATTTTATTTGCTTTTTTATTATTTGTTACGTCGTGTGCTACTTCAAATATTAAAGACAATGTAATGCTAAATAACAAAAAAAAAGAAGGTATCTATTTTACTAATATTAAAGTAAATCAACTTGGATGGTCGATAGCAATTTTCCCTCGAACAACAAAAAAAGACAGAGGTGTATTTGGCTCTGCAGCCGCTGTGATTGAACAACTTCATGAGGGTGATAATTTTATTATTATTAGCCTTCCTGAAGGAAGTTATGCTATCCAATATGTATATAATAGTCCATTTGCATTTGAAGTAGAACCAATGGATGTTCAAATCTTTGAAAATAAAATCTGCTATATTGGTCAATTTGAAATCGATGTAATAAATAAAAGCAAATATTTTCCAGATTTTAAATACCGCTATGTCAATGATTTTGATAATGCTTTAATATATCTTTGTTCATCATATCCTTCTCTATATAATAGATATAGTACTATCAATTGTTATCCTTCTTTATCCAATTCAAGTTGGATGATTCCTAAACAAAAAATTTAACAAAGTTTCTTTACAAAATTTGGCCTAACAACTGCTTCAACCTCATATGATGAGACCTCTGTCAATATGTAAAAAAGAAAACAAGGTCAGGAAAGGAATAATTTAACGGCTTGACCACTCTCATATGCGTGGATTGGATACCACAGGTCAATGGTCCGCCAGAAATAAGCCCGTCCTCTCTGACAAAAGGAATCAGACAAAGAAGTCTGTCCTCACGGTTGAATCGACGATGACTTAGATAGCGTAATCGCCAGCTTTACTCCCTGCAGAAAAAGCAAAATCAATTAGGAAATATTGTTCGTCATCATTCCCCAAATAAAACAGGCCATTTCACGGGCGGCTGCAGTAGCTTTATTAATAGGAACACCGCGGAAAATCATAGAACTTCTTCTTTTCTTAATTCGCTCAACTGCTCTATCAGCATAAGCAATAATTAAAGGATCCATATTTTTTTGCCTCGCTAAAAGGCGCAGAGACTTTTTACCGCATAGTTGGGAATGACTCATAGATTGAGCAGCTTCAATTAATAAACATCGCAAGTTTTTATTACCAGATTTTGTAATGCCAAGGTTTTGAGAAGAAAAACCGCTTGAATGGACACCCGGACACAGTCCAAGATAGCTAGCAAAATAAGAAGCTTTTTCAAATCGGTTGAAATCACCTATTTCACAGATAAAGCTGACAGCAGTAAGAATGCTAATTCCACTGAAGCAGCTAAATCCTTAATCGTTTCCATTTCTGGCGTTAAGACGTTCACTGATTTATAGGTGTTGTGAGCTAAATGCAGGGCGAGCTGACGAGCATCAATTTTATCAGTTTTACGTTTTTTAGCATCGGGGGATGTTGCGAGAGAAGAAGGAGCCATAACGACACAGGATATATTGTTCTTTTGAAGATCTCTACACAGAGAGAAGCCTGTGGGGCCTGCTTCGTATCCGCAGATGGTGAGAACACCATCATTGATAAAGTGCTTCTCAATACTTTTAATGTAGGAAAGCACGGATGATGTATCGGCTTTAACCGTTGTTTCTAAGAACATGTAGTTTTGCTTAGAATCAAAACTACACAAAGAGTATGTGTCCTTATGGACATCCATTCCAACATAGATTATTCTATTCATGAAGAGCCTCCGTTTGTTTGCGGTGTGTATCCGCTGGTTTCCAGTATGATATTAATCCGCGATTAATAACATACTGGAGGTCTCTTCATATTGTCTGAGAATGCTATGTCACACTTTTTGCTAATCTTCGCTGCGCTCAGGCAAGAATACGTGCCAATTGACGCAATGCCGGTTAAGCAAATGTTCGATGGACGCCTTCGGCGCTTTAAAAAAACAAAAAAAATATCGTAAAACATTATAATATATATAATTAAAATTTTATACTTTTTATTTGACTTTCTATGAATATTGTATTACAATATGTAATACGGAGGTATATTATGACAACAGTTAGATTACCTATGGAAATAGAGCAAAAGTTAACATCTTTCTCTGAATTGCAAAATAAATCAAAAACGGAAATTATCAAAGATGCATTAGAAATATTTTTTTATCAGCAGAACTTTGATAAAGATTCTTATGAACTTGGATTGGATTATTTTGGTAAATTTGGAAGTGGTGATGGAAGTTTATCAAAAACATATAAAAATAAATTAAAGGATAAAATACGTGCTAAATACAATACTCATTGATTCAGGTCCGCTAATTGCACTTTTTGATAGAGATGATTTTTATCATAATCAAATAATAGAATTCATCAAAAATAAGAAATTCAAATTTGTATCAACTATTGCTGTATTAACAGAAGTGACGCATATGCTTGATTTTAATATCAATGTTCAACTTAGTTTTCTACAATGGGTAATGAATGAAGGATTAATAATTCAAGAAATTAAACAAGAAAATATTTCAAGGATAATTGAGTTAACAAAAAAATATAGTGATAGACCAATGGATTTTGCAGATGCAACATTAGTAATAGCTGCTGAAATGACCGGAATAAAAAAGATAATTAGCATAGATTCAGATTTTGATATTTATAGATTACCTGGAAAGGAATTAGTAGAAAATGTTTTTAAAGAATTCTGCTAACAACTGATTCAACCTCATATGATCGGAATATGTCAATATGTAAAAAATGCTGGACAGGCCTTCTTCACTAGCGTTGCTTTTGAAGATGGCTTTTTTTTTTATTGGAACTTTGACTTAAAGTGGCAGGGTTCTGGGGTAGAGTTATTTTAGATTTACTAGAAATAGTGCTTGACGAGGAACAGGATGGGGATATAATGGAGAGGTGAGTTGTTTATTGGAAGTCTTAGAAATAAGCTTACCTTAGTATTAACCTATTATCCATGACAGAAAATACATACTTTTTGGAGAATTTAGGACGATAGTAACCGTAACCGCAGAAAACAGCCAGGTTGTAAGCCCCTTTGATGAACTTGACTGCGTGTAACCGAACGTATTTGGTATTTACACGCATGTGAGAAAACATACAAAGGATTTATACACGCAATCATGCGTGTAATAGGGAGTTATGTGCAATGCCCGATTTTGAAATTTATAGTGTCTCGCCATCCATGGCTCGACGAGTAAAAAAGTATGCGGTACAGTATCATAACTGTATTAGTATAAATTTTAGGAGAGAATAATGTCAAAACTCAATGTGGATCAGAAAACGATATTTGAATTGTTTTCAGACAAAAAAGCAGATTTCCTAATTCCTGATTATCAGCGTCCTTATGCTTGGGGTGAAGATCAATGTCAAACTCTTTGGGATGATATTTTTCAATTTTCTTTTCCAGATAACAATTATGAAGCCTTTGATGAGAATGAAGAGTATTTTCTCGGTTCAATAGTTACTTTTAAAAATGAAAAAGGAAAATCTGAGGTTATTGATGGCCAGCAAAGACTTACTACACTCATGCTTATCCTGCGAGCCTTTTATGATAAATTTGCCAATATGCAAGATAAAAACTCTAAACTTACCCGGGATCGTATTGAGAAATGTATATGGAAAACAGATACATTCGGAACAGCAGATAAAAATATTCTAAAAATCGATTCAGAAGTTGCGACTGACAATGATAAAGGAGAATTTCTGGAACTTTTGCGCACAGGATTAGTTAAGCAAGGTAGTAAAAGTCAATATGTCTTAAACTATCAATTTATCCAGAAAAGAATTGATGACTTTCTCCAAAATTTTCCGAGTTTCTTTCCCTATTTACCTGCCCGATTATTGAGTAACTGTATTCTTCTTCCAATCGAGGCTGAATCACAGGATACTGCACTACGTATTTTTTCTACACTTAATGATAGAGGCCTTCCCTTATCCGATGCTGATATTTTCAAAGCGCAATTTTATAAATACTATGCTTCCCTTGATAAAAAAGATGACTTCATTGGTGAGTGGAAAGAATTGGAAGAAATAACTGGCTCGATTTTCAATCCAATTACGGGCACTCCAATGGATGAACTTTTTACCCGTTATATGTATTTCTTGCGGGCTAAGGAAGGAAATAAAAGTACTACTACTGAAGCCCTTCGTAAGTTCTATGAACGAAAAAAATATCAGTATCTGAAACAGGCTCATACAATACCAGAATTAAAAGCATTAGCGTTATTTTGGAAAACTGTTTCAGAACAAGATAAGTCTCGATTCTCTGACAGTGTTCTTAAGAAATTATTTGTACTGAACTATGCACCGAACGGAATGTGGCAACACATAACTTCTGTTTATTTCTTACAGAATAAAGACGAGGATGGTTTACTTGAAGATACAAAGTTCGGTACTTTTTTGGATAGAATAACTGCTTTTATCTTTACTTATGCTATTACGAACCCTGGTTTAAATTCTCTACGTACACCTGTTTATGATGAAATGATTAACATTATTAATGGCAATGACGCTACTTTCTCAAAGTACAAATTCAACCAATCGCAAGCCCGTTCATTTTTTGAGAATTATGTTTTTACTAATCAGCGAGGTATTACACGCTCAATGATTACATGGTATGCCTATACTTTCCCACACCAACAACTTCTTGACTTGAATGAAATTTACCACTTGGAACATATATATCCAAAGAAGCGACAAGAAATGGAAAATGGGCTCAAATCCGATGATAGTCTTGATTCTTTAGGCAATAAAATACTTCTTGAGGCAAGTATAAATATTAGGGCATCAGACTATCGCTTCGAGGATAAAAAGAAAATTTATAGTGGTGATCAGCGTCGAGGTAAATATAAGGATAGTAGTAAAATTGCAGAAATAGAAGAACTAATCAACTATACAGAATTTGAAGAAAGCCAGTTAATTGATAGAAATACACTCATACTTGATAAGTTCTTCGATTTTCTTCAGAATGAGGATCTATTATCATGACATTTCTTTTCATTAAAGAGATTAGTATTCTTTCAAAAATGGATTTGATAGAGAATCCCCCCAAAAGTACATCCGTGTACTTTTGGGAACCAGAAACTAGCAAAATCGGGCACAGCACATAACAGCGAGTACCCGGCTACGCTTCGCTCCGCCCAAATTGGCTCCCGTTGGTCGCCAACTTCGGGTACTCGCGGAACGTTATCGGAAAGATGAGGCGTGCCGTCCCATCCATGGGACGGGATTTGAAAGCAAATCTTTGGAGAATTAAATGGAGTTGCAATAATGAATTTTATTGAAATAGCTAAGGATAAAAACGTTTGCAAGGATAATAATTTAAAAATTAAAATTCTGATATTTACTGAAGGAACTATTATAGGACCAAGGAATTTATTTCAGCATTTTAATCATGCTGCTTATGTTCCTATTGGTACTTCGAGTGAAAAGACTTGTGATTGGTATAGACAAGGTGCGGATATGATATATTTGACATCGAGAAAAAGGAAAATTCAAGTAGTAGCCATAGCAGATATTTTACAGAGAAATAATTTTGCACCAGGAATATTGATTAGTAGAGAAGGTAATGAAACGTACAAAGATATAGTGGAAGGTGTTAAACCAGATATATTGATAGAAGATGATTGTAGAAGTATTGGTGGTATATGGCAAATGTGTATAACATACGTCAAACCTGAGATTAAAAGAAAAATTAAATCAATAGTAGTGAGAGAATTTAAGGGTATTGACCATTTGCCTAAAATGGCTATAGATTTACAAAGTGAATGAGAGCTTTTTGAGGATGCGACATCCGTGTCGCATGCTGGTCTCTGGGGGCCTCATCCATCCGATAACAATGCATGGCAGTAAAGATGCGGAAAAGAAGGTCACGAAGTAAATTCTCTGGAGAAGGAGCATGAAGAATGCCGCATCACATTCCATCGTCGGGCAGACAAGCTGCCGCTTACGGGTCTTTCTGACGGGTCCGACTCTGGAACGTCTTCCATGCGAGACGTTATCGGCAAGGGCTGGGGCTTAACTGGTTGAAAAAAGAAAGAGCCCGCATCCATGCGGGCTTAGGAAAAAGGTCTTACCCATGCTATTATGGCATGGAAAAAATACAATTGGAGGAAAAGATGAAAAAAATTTTATTCACAGTGATTGCAATTGCAGGAATCCTGCTTTTGGCAGGATGTCCCACACCGATTGATCCTACACCTACAACCTACGGTGTGACAGTAAGCCCCAGCGGAGCGACCTCAGGCGAATCGGTGAGTGCCGCGGCGTGAGTGAGGCTGAGGAAGGAGCTACAGTAACCCTGACAGCCTCCTTGAACAGCGACCGTCGAGTGTCCTTAAGCGCTTCCGGAATATGGATATAAAAAATCGCTATAAGACTTTAGATGGTAAAACATGGGAAAATGTAAAAAATCTTTCTGATACAGAATTATTTATACATATTAATATTTCAGCAACAACCTGTATGAGTCGTATAGCGAATATCATGAATAAGCTTTCAATACCAAAGGATGTAGTTAGAATTAAATTAAAGTAGGTTTAATAAGAAAACTATTACAACTTTGCAATTTTCTTTTACGAGCAAAAACTGCATTATGCTTCATACTGTAGTACATGAACTACGTTTACGGAAGACAGAAATCGGAAGCAAAACACAAACGATTTCTGTAAAACAGATTTTGGCATGGACGCCAAAATCTGTTATTCCTCCTGAGCCACGACATCTACGCCAATTACCATATCTGGTTTATCGAGGGTGAAAACACAAACTCCGGCAGCTGTTCTCCCCTGTGTTGGAATATTTGCTGAATCTAGGCGTAAGGTTTTTCCCTGACTTGTAATAACAACAAGCTCAGCGCCAAGACCAATTGTTTTTGTACCAACGATTTCGCCTGTCTTTTCGCTTATTCGATAGATTCTTTGTCCGCCTGTGCCTCGACCGTGAGGGGTAAATTCAGAAAACTCAACCTGCTTTCCACAACCAAATTCAGTAAGAATAAGCATTTTTGCATCATCTTCTACATGAATTGCTCCAGCAAGTTCATCCCCTTGCGCTAATCGAATACCAATAACGCCGCGAGATGCTCGACCCATTGGGCGAACTTCCGTTTCAGAAACACGAAGTGCTTGCCCTCGGCGAGTTATAAGTACGAGCTCGTCTTCACCGCTACTCAAGATAGATGAAACGAGTTTATCCCCTTCATCGAGTCGAATAGCGATTATGCCACGAGTTTTTGCATTTTGAAAATCAATTGTTCTCACTTTTTTTACAATTCCACCAGCAGTTGCCATAAACAAGAATTGATCTTCAGAAAACTCAGTAAGAGAAACAACAGTCGTTATCTCCTCGTTTTGAGACATAGGCAACAAACTTTTTATATGTGAACCGCGAGAATTTCGTGTTGCTTCAGGTATTTCATGCACCTTCACCCAGTACAATTTTCCTTCATTCGTGATAAACATTATATGGTCATGAGTAGAAGCAATAAAAACTTGGTTAATAAAGTCATCTTCTACGAGTTTTGTGCTCGCAGAGCCCTTTCCTCCACGACCTTGCGTTCTATACGCAGTAACAGGAACACGTTTAATATAACCGAGGTTAGAAATAAGGATAACCATTTCTTCGTTTTTTATTAAATCTTCTATGTTTATTTCTTCAACTTCATCGGAAATAATATCTGTTTTTCTATCATCACCAAATTTTTCGGCAATTTCATTTGTTTCATCTTTTATGAGAGCAAGTATTTTTTCAGGATGCGCCAAAAGATCTTGTAAATGGGCAATAAGAACTTCAAGCTCTTCAAGTTCTTTTTCTAGTTTTTCTATTTCTAAGCTGGTAAGACGACCGAGTCGCATATCGACAATCGCCTGAGCTTGTATGTCGGAAAAATCAAAGCGCTCTTTTAAGGCATTTTTTGCCGTTTCAATATTCCTAGAGGCTTTTATAATTTTAATAACTTCATCTATATTTTGTATTGCCTTTATAAGTCCACGTAAAATATGTGCCCGCTCTTCAGCTTTCCTTAAATCAAAGGCGGTCCGCCGTGTAACTACTTCTTGGCGATGTTCCACAAAATACTGAATCAATTGCTTAAGCGTAAGTGTTTCTGGTCGCCCTTTAACGAGAGCAAGGTTAATAACCCCAAAGGTTGATTGCAAAGCTGTCTTTGTAAACAATTGATTTAAAACAATTTTTGCAATAGCACCACGTTTTAGCTCTATAGAAATTTTCATACCGTTACGGTCAGAAAAGTCATTTATATTGGCAATTCCATCAATGCCCTTATCACGAACAAGTTCCCCTATTCGCGTTATTAAATTTGCCTTATTTACTTGATAGGGAATTTCAGTAAAGATAATCGTCTCTTTGCCTTTTTTATCGATATCGATTGTAAAGCGCCCACGCATAATAATACGCCCACGCCCTGTTTTATAGGCTTGTCGAATACCTTTTCGCCCAAAAATAATACCCCCAGTAGGAAAATCTGGACCCTTAACTATTTTGGAAAGTTCGTCTATGCTCACTTCTGGATTGTCTATGTAGGCGCCGATAGCGGTTGCAACTTCTCGCAAGTTATGTGGTGGCATATTCGTAGCCATACCAACGGCAATACCGCTAGAACCATTTGCCAGTAAAAAAGGAAAAGCTGCTGGTAAAACCGAAGGCTCTACCATAGAATCGTCGTAGTTTGGAACAAAATCTACGGTTTCCTTTTTTATATCATTTATCATGGGGTCTGCAATTTTTGCAAGCTTTGCTTCGGTATAACGCATAGCTGCAGGAGGATCGCCGTCTACAGAGCCAAAGTTTCCCTGCCCTTCTACAACGGTATATCGCAGAGAAAAATCCTGTGCCATACGCACCAAGGCGTCATAAACAGAAGCATCTCCATGGGGGTGAAATTTACCAAGTACATCCCCAACAATACGCGCACATTTTTTTGTAGGCGTTGTATAACGTAAACCCATCTCTTCCATGGAATAAAGAATTCGTCTATGTACTGGTTTTAAACCATCTCGAACATCCGGTAAGGCTCGACTAACAATAACAGACATAGAATAGTCGATATAGGCTTTTTTTACCTCATCTTCTATCGAAATGGGAATGAGGGTTCCCCCCGCTTCAGTTTGTATTTCTTTAGACACAAAAAACTCCTACACTAAAATGCATTAAACATCTAATTGTGCGTACATCGCATTTTCTTCAATAAATTTTCTTCTTGGCTCTACATGTTCACCCATAAGCGTTGTAAAAATTCTATCCGCCTCTACCGCATCATCGAGATGCACACGCATCATTTTTCGACGAGCTGGATCCATTGTTGTTTCCCAAAGTTGATCTCCATTCATTTCACCGAGACCCTTATAGCGTTGAATTTTTATCTTATCTTCATCTTTAACATTAAATTTTTCCATTATTTCAAGTTTTTCTTTTTCACGCTCTTCATCGTTATAGACATAGCGCTCTTCTTTGTTATAGGAAAGTTTATACAAAGGAGGCATTGCCAAGTACACAAAACCTTCTTCAATTAATGCAGTCATGTAGCGATAAAAAAAGGTCAATAAAAGCGTTCGAATATGAGAACCGTCAACATCCGCGTCAGCCATAATAACAATCTTATGATAGCGCAGTTTTGAAGTATCAAAGTTTTGTCCTATACCTGCTCCAAGCGTTTGAATAACTGGCTGCAATTTTTCATTATTTATTACTTTTTCTATACGTGTTTTTTCGACATTGAGCATCTTACCCCACAAGGGTAAAATAGCCTGGGTTTTTGCATCGCGCCCTTTTTTTGCAGCGCCCCCTGCAGAGTCCCCTTCCACGATATACACTTCAGTCTTTGCCGGATCTTTTTCTATACAATCCCAAAGTTTCCCCGGAAGCCCGCCACCTTCAAGAGCATTTTTTCGTCTTGTTGCTTGCCGTGCATTAAAAGCAGCTATTCTTGCTTTTGCTGCAAGAACCGCCTTTTCAAGAATTTTTTCTATAACAGAAGGATTTTGTTCAAAGAATAAAGTCAATTGCTCCGTTGCAAAAGAATCTACGATACCACGCACCTCAGTATTCCCAAGCTTTGTTTTTGTTTGTCCTTCAAACTGCGGTTCAGGCACCTTAACCGACAAAACAGCTGTTAAACCCTCGCGAACATCATCGCCACTAAAACGATCTTCCTTATCCATCTTTTTTTGAATTTTTGGATTTTTCTTTAGAAAATCATTTAAAACACGGGTTAAAGAAGTTTTAAAACCGTCAAGATGTGTTCCACCCTCTTTTGTATTTATATCATTTACATAAGAAAACAAAATTTCAGAAAAACTATCGTTATACTGCAAGGCAATTTCTACAACAATCTCATCTCGTTCTCCTGAAATATAGACCGGTGTTTGGTGAATACAAGTTTTATTTTCATTAAGATAGCTTACAAAAGACGATATACCGCCTTCAAAAGAAAAAACCTGTTCTTTTGGTGTTGTTAAACGCTCATCACGAAAAACAATCGATATACCACTATTTAAAAAAGCAAGTTCCCGTAATCGACTCGCTAAAACTTCAAAATTATAGGTTTGCGTTTCTTCAAATACTGTCGGGTCAGCCTTCCATCGAATTATAGTTCCCGATTTATCTGTTTTTCCAACTTCTTTAACCGGTCCTAAAGGAACTCCCACTTCATAGCGCTGATGATACTGAATGCCATCTTTGCAAATTGTCGCTTCAAGCCAACTGGATAAGGCATTTACACAAGCAACACCTACACCATGCAAACCGCCAGAAACCTTATACGAACCCTTATCAAATTTTCCCCCTGCATGTAAGCGCGTTAAAACAAGCTCTAAGGCACTGACACCCTCAGTTGGGTGAATATCAACAGGAATTCCACGACCATTATCTTCTATGCGGCAAATATCATTTTTTTCTAAAACAATAAGTATACGATCACAATGCCCAGCCATTGCCTCATCAATTGAGTTATCGACAACCTCGTACACGAGATGATGTAAACCATCTGGCCCGGTAGAACCAATGTACATACCAGGTCTTTTTCTAACAGCTTCAAGCCCTTTTAAAACTTGAATATTAGATGCGGAATATGAAGGGTTCATTTTACTTCCTTAAATATATATTGATTTGAACAGACACTATAAACTAGAACTCGGTAATTTTCAGTGCCTTAAAAGTTTCTCATTGAGATATGATATTGTACACAATCACCATAGTAGACATAAAAATACTATGCATTTTTTTATAAAAGTACAATAAATGTTGGACTTTCAGTATAACCGTATTGCGGAAAAAAGTAAAGACAGTTTATAATGGACCCTATGGACAAATGGAATTATTCAATCTTTTTTCAAGAAGCGCTCTCGCAAATTCAAGAAAGCTATATACAAGAAGGAAAAGGAAAAGAATTTGAAATGTGGTTTTCTTTTGAATACCACGATTCAACAGAAAATAGTATAACAATTATGGTCCCCTCAAACTTTTTCAAAGACCAACTCATTTCTCGCGGCTATATTGCTCTTTTAGAACAAAAACTCGAAGAATTATCCGGAAAGCAGATTACTATTGAATTTTTTATACAAGCTAAAAAAGAAGAAAATATACAAAGTCACAATCTTACAAATGATATAAAAATAGAAAAAAAAGAAATTGTACAAAAACCAGTACAAAACAGTAAAGGAAAACATCCGCAATTACGAGAAGATTATATATTTGACAACTTTATAATCGGCGATAACAATATATTTACTTTTAATGCAGCAAGTGCCATAGCTAAAAATCCAGGACGAGCATATAATCCAGTTTTAATATATGGTGGAGTTGGCCTTGGTAAAACACATATAATGCAAGCAATTGGAAACTATACCCACCAAAATACTGACTTAAAAACAATTTATATTACCGCAGAAAGCTTTACAAATGAATTTATACAAGCATTAAATGATAGAACTATTCCAAAATTCAAAAATAAATATCGCAATGCCGATGTTTTATTGATTGACGATATACACTTTTTACAAAATAAAACTGAAACACAAGAAGAGCTTTTTCACACCTTCAATGTACTTCACGACGCATTTAAACAAATGGTTTTTACCTGCGATAGACCCTTAAGCGAAATTAAAAATTTAAGCGATAGACTTCGATCTCGTTTTGAACGCGGATTAACTGTAGACCTTTCTCCTCCCCAATACGAAACACGACGTGCAATCATAGTAAAAAAACTGGAACTCATGAATAAAAAGATTTCTGATGATATTATAGATTTAATCGCAGAAAACGTTGTTTCAAACGTACGTGATTTAGAAGCAGCTATTACAAAAATTATTGCCTATACAGAACTCATCGGAAAAACAATTACCTTGGAAATCGCAAAACAACAATTACGCGACGCCTTTACATCTCCACGACAAGGCAATATTTCCATAGAAAAAATTCAAAAAATTGTAGCCGATCATTATAACCTCTCATTTACGGACTTAAAAGCGCGAAAAAGAACAAAAAACATTGCTACAGCACGACAAATAGCTATGTATATAGCACGAGAAATTACCGAATTTTCAACAACAGAAGTAGGAGCTGAGTTTGGTGGTCGAGATCATACAACCGTTATGCATGCATGTCAAAAAATAGAAGAGCTCGTAAAAACAGATACCCATCTACAATCGAACATTCATTTGCTGATAAATACCATAAAAGACGCAAAAAAATAGCTTAGACAAGTTGTGCATAATATGTTACAATCTTGTTATTCTATGTGTATGACTAATCAATAAAAGGAATATGTGCATAAGTAAATCTTATAATTTTATACTTATACACAAAATAAAACCTTACACTATAAAGAATTAACTAGGTTTTTAAGATATTAACAGGGTCTATTACTACTATTACTATTATTTATATATATATAATAATAAGGTATTTTGGAGGAATCATGAAATTCACTTTTGATAAAGATACAATGCTTAAAGAAATAAGCATTGCACAAGAAATAATTGCAACAAAAAATGCATTGTCTATACTTTCTAACGTATTATTTATTGCAGAAAATAATACTCTCACTATTAAAGCAACAGATATAAAAGTAAACTTTGAAACAAAAATTCCTATTGAAATTGAAACAGAAGGAAAAACAACTATCTTTTGTGATAAACTTATGAGCATTTTAACTTCTCTTCCTTCAGGAGAAGTAGAATTTATACAAGATGAAACAAAAATTACTATTAAGCCAATTGCAAAAAAAGTAAAGTTTCAGTTAAAAAGCATGGCAAGCGATAAGTTTCCAGAATTTATAAATACCGATGAAGTAAACTTTATAGAAGTTCCTATTCAGGACTTAAAAGATATGATTACACAGACAATATTTGCTGTTTCAGATGACGAAACACGATATTTTATGAACGGTGTATATTTTGATAAAAAAGATGATGCTTTAATCTTAGTTGCAACTGATGGTAGACGTCTCTCATATATTTCAAAAGCTCTTTATCAAGGAGTACAAGAATTTTCTCCAGCAATTGTACCACCAAAAATTCTAAACATTATTTTAAAACGTGCACCAAATGAAGGTAGTATTTCTCTTGCCTTCGTTGACAATATGATTATTGTAAAATTTGGAAACTATATTTTTACTTCTGTTTTAATTGAAGGGCAGTTTCCAAACTACGAAAGAGTTATACCAGAAAAACAAGATTTCACTTTTGAAGTAGATAAAAAAGACTTAGGCGATGCATTAAAACGTGTTGGACTGCTCGTTGAGCAAAAATCACATAGAGTTTATTTTGCTCTTTCTGATGGCTTGTTAACAATCAGCTCTCAAGAATCGGATATAGGAAGTGCAAAAGAAGAAATTCCCTGTAAATATAGCGGAGAAGATATAACAATGGCCTTTAATTATATTTACATTGAAGAACCTATGAAAGTAATCAATACCGAACGAATACGTTTTGATTTTACTTCTTCTATGAAAGCTGTAACAGTAAAATCTGAACCAGAAAAAGATTTTTTCCACATTGTTATGCCTATGCAAATGGAGTAATTATTTTTGCCCTTTTTATCTTTATCTTTTGTAGATTATAGAAATATAGAAAATGCGAGTATTGATTTATTATCAAAAGAAGTTTTTTTTAAAGGCGATAATGGGCAAGGAAAAACAAATCTCTTAGAAGCCTTATATATTTGCTCCTACGGTTCATCTTTTCGTACAAAAAACGATGTAGAAATTATAAAAAAAACGCATTCTGCCTATAGTATAAAAGCTTTATACAAAGATTCTCATGAAATTACACATTCAATTGTGATAAAATTTGAAAATGGTAAAAAACATATTCTCAAAAACGGAAAAAAAATAACAGACAGAAAAGAGTTGATAAATGCGATTCCTTGCATTGTGTTTTGTCATGAAGATTTAGACTTTGTAACAGGAGAGCCAGAAAAAAGGCGCTTTTTTTTAGACCAGTCCATAAGCTTACACAATAATATCTATGTTGATAGCTTGCGAAAATATAAAAAAATCCTTCGTTCGCGAAATATTGTACTAAAAGAACAAAACTTTGATTTATTGCCTGTTTTTACAGAAAATCTTATACAGATAGGTATGGAAATACGAAAAAAACGAGAAGATATAAGTCTTTTTTTTAACCGCGATTTAAGTTCTTTGTACGAAGAAATAAGCGGTATTTCTGGATTAAGTCTTTCATATCATTCATCGTGGAAAAAAATGAATAAAGACGAAATACAAGCGCACTTAAAGGCTAAAGAAGGAATTGAAAAAAATCTCGGCACAAGTGTTTCAGGTCCACATAGGGATAGAATTATTTTTATAAAAGATGGGGAAAATTTTGTTTTAACTGCATCTACGGGACAAAAACGTTTGTTATCGGTTTTGCTGCGTATTTTACAAGCAAAATATATTTTTGAAGTAAACCATAAAAAACCTATTTTACTTATGGATGATGTGTTATTGGAACTGGATCCAGGAAAACGGGAAAAAATAATGCATTTATTGCCTGAGTATGAACAGCTTTTTGCGACATTTTTGCCAGGTGAACCCTATGAAAAATATGTAAAATCTAAAACAAAGGTGTATACTATACAAAAAGGACATTGGGATGAAAGATGATGCGATTTCTAGTATATCCAATATTTTAGCAAAATACATGGACGGCGTAGATTCTGAAATGGTAGAAAATGCTGTCAGTATTCGAAACGTATGGAAAGACATTATTTGCTCTATTCGAGGACCAAAAAAAACAGGTTTTGAAGGAAATATATATTTAGGAGAAAAACTCTATTCGCATACAAAAATAATAGACCTTGTAAACAAGGTTTTATTGGTTGAAGTAGATCATTCAGGTTGGATTCAAACCTTGCAATTTTATAATAGCTATATTTTACGTGGCTTGAAGAAAAAAATCCCAGCTCTTGAAATTACGAGTATTGCGTTTCGCCTTAAAGGCAGCGATTTTGGTATAAAAAATATACCTGAAGCGCCAAAAAAAGAAGAAGAAAAAGAAGAAATACAAAAAGAAATACAAATAAAAGAAGATTTGCCAGAAGAATTCAAAGAAAAGCTAGAAAAACTGAAAAATATTTCCAAAAAAAATAAGAGAGCTTGACCAAAAAATAATAAATATGCTAAACTCAGAAACCTGTATCTACAAAAAATAAAAATTTAGAAAGGAAACTTTCTTATAAATAAAGGAGATGTTCCATGAAAAGGACATATCAACCAAGTAAAGTCAAAAGAAATAGAAAATTCGGTTTTCGCGCAAGAATGAAAACTCGTGGTGGAAAACTTATTTTAAAACGAAGAAGAGCAAAAGGACGCTATAAATTATCTGTTTCTGATGAAAAGAAACCATATTAATTTTTATTAGGGAAGGATGCGCTTGTCTAAGAGCCGGGGTTTTACAAAAAAAGAACGAGTAAAACAAAAAAAAGAGATTCAAAGTCTTTTTAAAACAGGCAAGAGGATGAGCGTTCGAGGTGCAAAGCTCTTTTTTTTACCTTCAGATTTAGCCTTCAATAGAGTTGCCTTTGCACTACCTCGCGGTTATGGTACAGCTGTACAAAGAA
>Ga0255346_1002764_pt1 | contig 21628 bp, 19 predicted proteins | sample wastewater_treat_FD_194410 | JGI IMG/M metagenome (GOLD analysis project Ga0255346, IMG submission 194410) | Wastewater microbial communities from Lulu Island WWTP, Vancouver, Canada - plant22 | ecosystem: Engineered > WWTP > Wastewater > Unclassified | place: Canada: Vancouver, British Columbia... | reverse complement strand
CTCGTTAATCAGACAAATTGTGCTATTTCAGTTTATTATATCATAGCACATTACGTTGAAAAAGTCAATCCACATCACAGCGCATTGCACTGGGGAAAATCCACATTTTGCTGCGCATTTCACAAGAATTATTACAATCATTTCAATGTGCTGGACTCCGGTAGTTTTATCGGATATAATGGAGTCACGATAAAACTTTTGGAGGTAACGATTATGTTGAAAACACCCGAATTGGCAATGCCGAGATTGCGCAAGGTCACTACTGTCTGTAACGGAAAGCGTGAGGTCTGGACGGACTATGAGGAAGCAAAAGCATATTTCCTGGAACTTATGATGTCAACTGACGGCGAGAAGCGTGAACGTGCAGAGTGTATTTACATTCAGCTCCTGCACGGGCTTGACGAGTGCAGTGACGAAGACTGAAAGGAGCAGACTATGTTGAACAAGATAATGATGACAGGACGTATCACCACAGATTTGAACGTTGTGACTGAGGAGGATTACAGCTACTGCAAATTCAGTATCGCCATAGATCAGCCAAAACGAAATGGCATTGATACCATCGAGACAGACACGTTCACCTGCCTTGCTTTTGATGATAACGCTAAGTCCGTGAGTTTTCTCTACTCCAAAGGTGGACAGATAACCTTTGTCGGCTCACTCAGGAAAGCTCCTGATAATACCGCTGTTATCATCGTTGAGGAACTGCACTTCCAGAATAGGTTTGCTGTTAAAGTGGACGTTGATTCGGGACAGCTATTCTGACGAAACAGACGATCTACTATCATATAGCTGAAACAAGGCTCTCAGAGTATTCTGGGAGCCTTAATTACGTTTATGAAGCTCTCTACAAGATTATAGGGAGCATTTTTCACATATTCAGCGCGCATACAGCGCAAGACCTGCGCGCAGTTGCTCTATAATACAGAAAAGTCGATTTCTCAAAATAGATACTTTTACGAAATCCGCATATTTTAACAGGTATTTGCTTTGAAAGACATAATATCCCATAATGATATTATACAGGATTTTTCGGGGATTTTCAAGTATTGGGCTGAAAATCGGCGGTTTGTATACAAGAGGACTGACTCAGATGTGCAGATTGCTATTCCGAGGGCGTTGGAGGGCTACTGAATGGAGAAAACAGGTATAACTATTACAAAGCGTAAAGACGGGCGGTATGTCGGGAAATTCATCTCTGAATACGCCGATAACGGCAAAGTACAGTATCACTATGTTTACGGAAAGACCTACGAAGAAGCCGAAAGCAAGGTGCTGATAGGGCGAGAGATTGCCACACGCTATCTTTCGGGCAGATATATCACTGTCAGCAAGGTGTATCGGGAATGGCTGAATGCTGTGATTAACCGTGTCAAGGAATCCACACTTGCCAACTACAAGAATAAGTTTGAAAAGCACATTCTGCCCGAATTCGGGGATATTCCGTGTGCCGACCTGACCGCAGGCAGGATCAATTCCTTTATAAACAAAAAGCTCGCAGACGGGTTATCTGCAAGCTATGTTCGTGATATATTCACTGTTTTCAAGACGATGCTGAAATATGCACAGGAGGAGTACGGATTCAGATTATCGCTGAAAAATGTCGTTCTCCCCAAAGTCGAAAGAAAGCAAGTCGAGAAAATTAACGATACAGAGCAGAAAAAGCTCGTTTCGTATCTGAAAGCCAATATGTCGCTGACAGCTTTCGGTATCCTGCTGTCACTTTTTATGGGACTGCGTATCGGTGAGCTTTGCGGTCTGAAATGGGAAGATGTCGATTTTCAGAACGAGGTACTGCGTATCCGCAGGACTGTTAAGCGTATCAGTTCGGCTAACGGCAACAGAAAAACGAGGATCGTTATTTCCACTCCGAAGTCTGCGACCTCATTCAGAGATATTGCGATTCCCGATGCTTTAATGAGATACTTTGAAATGTTCCGTGATGAAGCCGATCGTTTCATCTTATCGGGTACGGACAAGCCTGTTGAGCCTCGCACAATGCAGTACCGCTATAAGAAGATACTGCGTACTGCTGATGTGGAAAATCACAACTATCACAAGCTCCGCCACACATTTGCGACCAATTCCGCAGAGAAAGGCTTTAACGTGAAATCACTGTCCACCGTACTCGGTCACAGCAGCGTTACCCTGACACTCAACCGATATATCCACCCCGACCGCACCTATGAACGCAAGCTCATGAATATGTGTATGCAGTTGTAAATTGTTGTCAGAACAGTATCTTGAAAATTGAATAGTGACGATTTTACGCTGTTTTGTGAGCGTTTTCCTGAATGTATCTATTTCAAGAAAACTACCTTCTCTCCAGATACTTTACATAGTATATCACCGCACTTATCAAGTATACAGTCTGAAGGCATAACTCCCGGTTTAGCCAAGTGAGGAGTGTTCCTTTGGAAGAGCTGATAAAACTGGATACTTATCCGATCAGAGGGCTGGTAGGGCGGCTGCTGCAGGATAAGACCACACGGAAAAATATATTGTTCGCATCGGACAGTTATGCTGGCTACGGTGCCGGATACAGAGATGATTCGCAGATGACCGAGGGTGTGCTGCTGGGGTTCGATTCCTGCGACATACAGCCGAGAGTTTACAAGGCGGCAGCGGAGCAGACGGAGCGTACCCGCAAACGTGCCGAGGTCTTCACGCCTGCGTGGATCGTCAATCAGATGAACAACCACTGCGATGCGGAGTGGTTCGGTCGAGCCGATGTGTTCAATCACCAGGACGGACAGGAGTGGACGGTCAGCACCAAGCCGGTCACATTCCCGGAGGTGAAAGACTGGAAGCAGTATGTGGATTCCCGTCGGCTGGAGATCACCTGCGGAGAAGCGCCCTACATCGTTTCACGCTACGACACATCGACAGGTGAGATCATTCCGATCGAGCGGCGCATCGGCATTCTTGACCGCAAGCTGCGTATCGTGAACGAGAACGCCGCCGATGAAGCGGAGTGGTTCAAATGGGCGTTTCGGGCATTTCAGAGCGTGTACGGCTATGAGTATCAGGGGGACAACCTGCTGATCGCACGCATGAACCTGCTGTATACGCTGGCGGACTATATCGAAGCGAAATGGCACAGGCAGGCGACACGTAAGGAGCTTGAAAAGTTTCTGAATGTGATCTGCTGGAACTTCTGGCAGATGGACGGCTTGAACGATACACCGCCCTATGGTATCCCGAACGATGAAGTCGTGCAGATGTCGCTGTTTGATGATGAAGAAGAAACAGCGGACGATGAGATCGTCTACTGTAAAATATATGACTGGCGGGCAGATATTTCCAAGCTGTTCAAAGGTCTGAAGAAAAGAGGTAAAGGCATGAAATTTGATTTTGTGATCGGGAATCCGCCGTATCAAGAGGAAGCAGATATTGTAGTTACTACTAATGGACAAAAGCCAAGAAAAAATATATTTCATTATTTCCAAATTGCAGCTGATGATATATCAAGCGAAGGAACAGTATTGATATATCCCGGTGGAAGATGGCTGCATCAATCTGGAAAAGGTTTAAAAGAATTTGGTAAAAATCAAATTAATGATATAAGACTAAAATCAGTTATTTTTTATCCGGAATCAAAAGTTGTTTTTGGAAAATCAGCAGATTTATCCGATGGTATAACTATTGTTATAAAGTCACAGGCTAAAAAGACTGGTGGTTGTAAGTACAAATATATGATGGATTATGATAGTGGTATCACCGTTGATGTCGATAATCCCGGAGATGATTTACTACCTTTAAATCCAAATGATTTAATAGTTGCTAAAAAAATAAAGGGCTTTGTAGAAAAATACAATCTTTGTTATTTGCATGATGCTATATTACCTCGTTCTCTTTTTGCTATCGAAAGTGATTTTGTGGAAAAGAATCCAACAAAAGCAACTTTATATACTGATAATATGGTAGTTGATTATTCAAAAAATGTCAAGCTTTTGACTAACGACAGAGCCGGAAAAGCAGGGCGTGCGAAATGGTTTGTAGTAGATAGAAACGAAATAAAACACAATAAGGAATACATAGATAAGTGGCAGGTTATAGTATCAAGCGCCAATGCAGGAGGGCAGAAACGAGATAATCAAATAGCAATAGCAGATAATCATTCAGCTTTTGGCAGGGCAAGAGTGGCATTAAGATCATTTGATACTTATGATGAAGCATTGAATTTTTACAATTATTGTAATACATATATTATCCGATATTCTTTCCTTATGACAGATGAAGCTCTCTCGTCTTTAGGGAAACAAGTACCTGACCTTGTAAATTATAAGGATAATACAATAATAGATTTTAATGGGAATCTTGATGAGCAACTGTTTTCACTAATAGGTTTTACTAATGATGAAATAGATTACATTAAAAATAGGATTGATAATTTACGTGTAAAGGAGATGGAATAAGTGGCAAACATCAGCATTCAGACCACCAGAACGGCTATGCCTCGCTGTTATTGCTATACCACTCCCACTATCTCCGACCATGACGGCTGGGTGAAGATCGGCTACACCGAGCAGGACGATGTGGAAGACCGCATCCGTCAGCAGCTCCAGACAGCGCATATCCCGCACCATACTGAATGGAGCGATGTTGCTGTTTTTGCTGACGGCAGGACGTATTTCCGTGACAGCGATTTCCACGCCTATCTCAAAAAGCAGGGTGTTGAGCGCATGAAGCCGATGAACGGCGACAAGAAACAGCCTGAGTGGTTCCGCATCAGCGGCGATGAATCTTTCACGCTGTACTCGAAATTCCGCCGTACAAAGGGCGTTATGGATACGGTCGGGACGATCGCCTATGAACTCCGTGCCGAGCAGGAGCAGGCGGTATCAAAGACCTTTGACTATTTCCAGAGCCACGAAAAGGGCGAATTTCTCTGGAATGCAAAGCCCCGTTTCGGCAAAACACTGGCGACCTATGACCTCTGCAAACGCTTGCAGGCGACCAAGGGCGACTACGCCTGCAATATCCTGATCGTGACGAACCGCCCCGCTATCGCAAATTCGTGGTATGAGGATTTTGTCAAGTTCATCGGCACGGAGTCGGGATTCCGTTTCGTGAGTGAGGTATCAGCTCTTAAAGGCAAGCCGTTTGTGATGTCTCGTGAGGAATACACGGCAAGTCTGATGCAGGAAATGGCAGACTGCATCGAATTTGTCAGCCTGCAAGATCTGAAAGGCTCCCTGTATTTCGGCGGTCAGCATGACAAGCTGAAAGAGCTTGTCAATATGCAGTGGGAACTGCTGGTCATTGACGAAGCGCATGAGGGTGTCGATACTTCCAAGACCGATGTGGCGTTTCATCAGATCAAGCGTAATCACACTCTGCACCTGTCGGGTACGCCGTTCAAGGCGCTGGCAAATGACAAATTCCCGTCCGATGCGATCTATAACTGGACGTATGCTGACGAGCAGAAAGCAAAGGCAGGCTGGAATGATGCGGAGCGAAATAACCCTTATGAGAACCTGCCGCAGCTCAACCTGTTCACCTATCAGATGTCCGAAATCATTCGTGAGGAATTACAGCATGGCGTTGAGATCGAGGGCGAAACGGAGGAGTATGCTTTCGATCTGAATCTGTTCTTCTCTGTCAAGGCGAACGGCGATTTTGTGTATGAGGAGTCGGTTGAGCGTTTCCTTGATGCACTGACCACGCAGGAGAAATTCCCATTCTCCACGCCCGAACTCCGTGCAGAACTGAAACATACCTTCTGGCTCCTGAACCGTGTAGACAGTGCAAAGGCTCTGGCAAAAAAGCTCAAAGCACACCCTGTATTCGGAGAATATGAGATCGTGCTTGCCGCAGGTGACGGCAAACTCTCCGAGGAAGAAGAAACCAAGAAGGCATACGACAAAGTGCGTGATGCCATCGACCGCAACGATAAGACAATTACGCTGTCAGTCGGACAGCTTACCACAGGTATCACCGTTCCGGAGTGGACGGCGGTGCTGATGCTCTCCAATATCAAGTCTCCGGCGCTGTATATGCAGGCGGCATTCCGCAGTCAGAACCCGTGGCGCTATCAGGAGAACGGCACGCTTCATGTGAAGAAGAACGCCTATGTGTTCGACTTTGATCCTGCAAGAACACTGATCATCTTCGAGGAATTTGCGAATGACCTGTCCAGCGGCGCTTCCGGCGGCAAGGGCGACAGCGACCAGAGAAAGCAGAATGTCCGTGAACTGCTCAACTTCTTCCCGGTCATCGGTGAGGACGAAAACGGCGAGATGATCGAGCTGGACGCTGAAAAAGTGCTGTCCATTCCGAGAAAGATACGCTCTCTGGAAGTTGTTCGCCGTGGCTTTATGTCGAATTTTCTTTTCCAGAATATCGCCAATATCTTCAATGCTCCGCCAGAGGTCATTGACATTATCAGCTCACTGCCGAATGCACCGGAGGGTGATCTGGTAGATGTATCGCCTGAAACAAGGGAAGACCTGTCTGTCAATGACGAGGGTGAAGTGGAGCTTTCAGATGAATTTGTCATCGGGACGGCACAGGACGTATTTGGAGACAAGATCTACAGCGATATTTCCGAAACGCTGGAGCGCAAGACCGAGGAGATACTTGCCTCCGAATCGACGGAAGATCAGCAGATATCCCATTTGCAGGACGTATTCCACAAGGAGCTTGTTGCGCCTGTGATGCAGGTGACAAATGATACCTATGGTGCCGACCTGAAAAAGCGTGATGCACAGAAACTCCAGAAGCAGCTTGAACAAAAAGCTGACAGGCTTGTGACGCAGGAATACGGCGATTATTCCATTCAGAAAAAAACACTGGAAGCACAGCGGCAGGACGCACTTTCACATCTGAGTGAAACAGGGCAGACTGCTGCCGAGGTCAATGAACAGTTCGATACTCTGGTGCAGGAGGCGACCGATGCTTTCAAGGAGCGTGTCAGCAATGTGCTGGAAGAGACTGTGCCGACTCTGTGCGAGGAAGTCGTAAAGACTGTCGAGACCAAGAAGCGTGAGCGTACCAAGGAGACCATCGAGGAGGCAGTCCGTGACCATCTGCGTGGCTTTGCAAGGACGATCCCATCATTCCTGATGGCATACGGCGACGAGGAAACCACGCTCTCCACTTTCGATACGATCATCCCCGATGATGTGTTCTATGAAGTGACCAGTATCACGTTTGATCAGTTCCGCTTCCTGAGTGACGGCGGTTCGTATACAGATGCAGAAACAGGCGAGGAGAAGCGCTACCCCGGAAAGCTCTTTGACCCTGTGGTATTCGATGATTCTATCAAGGAGTTTCTGTCACTGCGTACACGGCTGGGCAATTACTTTGATGAAACCCATACCGAGGATATTTTCGACTACATCCCACCGCAGAAGACCAATCAGATCTTTACGCCGAAGCGTATTGTGAAGCAGATGGTCGATATGCTTGAGCAGGAGAATCCAGGCTGTTTCGATGATCCGGGCAAGACCTTTGCTGATCTGTACATGAAATCAGGTCTGTATATCGCAGAGATTGTGAAGCGGCTGTTCAACAGCGACGGCATGAAACAGGCATTTCCTGACGAGACACAGCGGTTACAGCATATCTTTGAGCAGCAGGTATACGGGCTTGCACCGACAGAGATCATCTATCAGATCGCCCTGCACTTCATTCTTGGTTTTGACGGCGGTGAGCTGATCGAGGAGCATCATCTGCGCCAGTGTGATGCACTGCCACTCGCTAAGGACGGGACATTGGAAGCAAAGCTGGATAGTATTTTCGGATAGGGTTTAATATATAACGAAAAGACAGATACCTCGCAATGAAGTATCTGTCTTTTCTTTGTTATAGCATCCTGCAAACAATATCATTGTTAATAACTCAAAATCTGCGTTCAGATATCTTTTTGATAGTTTTATAACCATCAGTACCGTCAATTTCAAGAAGAGAGTACTTTTTAATATATTTTTCTAAGCTCAATTTGATCTGTAATGGGGAGTAAGTGGTGAAATACTGTTGGTTAACAAGATTAAGTATCAGTTGCCGATTATCGGTCAGGCTATTAGGATTTGAGGGAAATGCATACCATGCTGTAGCTTTTTGAATTATTTCCGTTACAGCTTGTGCTGTTTCTTCATCTAATTCTGATGTTACAGCTTCTTTTAGTTTCGCTTGGTAGTCGGTAACAAGTTGCACATTATTCTGAAAGTTGATCGTTTTCAAAACTTCTGTTGTTTCCAGATGGCTTATGATCTGTTGACAAACAAAGAAAAAGTTTTTCTGCAAGTTTTTCATCAATACTTGCTGCTCTTGAATTTCGGAAGCATATTCATACAGCTTACTTATGGTGCCAAAGTCTTTGGCATCTATTCTTTTTACAAAATAATGTTTGTACTTACTCCAATAATCATCACTAAAAAGCTGATGTGATTCATAAAAAGCAGTGAAATTTAACTTTCCATCAACTATATATGAATCAATCTCTGCTATTCCGTTTTGCAACTCATCAATTTGCATTTTAATAAGTGCAGCGGCTTCTGTTATCTTTCTTCGTTCTTGAAGCAAATAAACTAATAAAGCTGATGCTGTAACAATAATCAAAAAGATATTAGACCAGTTTTCCTTAATGAAGTCCCACATATTATCACCTCATTCTCAGATGTTATGGAATTGCTGACACATTCTTCAGCTCTAACACTATCTATTATAATTATAGCATAAAATGTACGATTAGTCAATCTATTCTGTGCACTGTTTAAGTAAACAGCATTGCAAGTAAAGGTAGTTTAAATATATAAATAGCGAAAGACAGATACCTCTCGTAGAAGTATCTGTCTTTCCTTGTTATAGCCCGCTGTATAGGTCTTTACATAATAGTTGTTGAAAAACTTCTATATTAGTACCGACCATAACGCCGCAGGGGATTTGTTACAAAGGAGTAATAATATGCCGACCTGATAACAATTAAGTAATGAAGTAATTTAAGCGATCATGTTTTTCTCAATGTATCTGCTGAGAGAATCAGCAGTTATCTTGTAATGCCTTCCGAACTTCGCAGCATCAAGCTCTTTCTCCCTTATGAGCTTATATACTGTTTTCGGACATACAGTAAGATAATCTGCTGCTTCTCTGACAGTAAATATATCTTTCTGTTTGACAAAAATTATTGAATCCATGTTTTCACCTCCAATCTATAATTTTAGGAGAGCGTGTATTACGCTCTCCCCATTTTCTTGGTTATATACGCATCAACTGAATCGGCAGGGACTTTTATCCTGTTACCTTCCTTATAGCCTTCAAGTTCGCCTCTGCGAATCAGCTTATAGAAAAGTGACCTTCCGATCCTGAGCTGCTTCATAACCTCGTCACGAGTAAGAATTTTATTGTTCATAATGAACCCTCCAAATGGCTGTTTGAACCTGTATCTGCAACAGCTGACCTCTGCTGCATTATATATATGTTGTTTTATTGAAGTGGTTTTCGGCGTTTTTTATCTTCACTCATTTTGGTTTTCACACTTGTAACTTTCCCCACGTATTGACATAAATACCTCTCCTGCTCTATAATAGAAGTATCATAACCGTGAGGAGGTCTACGCATGAAAGTACATAGGATAATAGCCATAGTCGCTGCGGCTGTTCTTGCTGTACCAACATACTCATCAGCGGCAGCAAGCGAAACAACCCACAGGATAGTCGGATATCTTCCCGACTGGAATTACAAGCCGTTCAGTGAGCTTGACCTCAGTCAGCTTACACATATAAATATCGCTTTCTGCAATCCCGATGATAACGGCAGGCTATACTGTAATATCCCCGAAAGCGAGTTGAAAAGCATTATCTCTGAAGCACACAGCAATGATGTCGAAGTATTCGCTGCTCTCGGCGGAGGCGGTGGCTGTGACGGTTATCTCCGGCACCTCGACTCTCCCGAAGAAAGAACAGTGTTCAATGCCAATATAATGGACTACTGCGAAACCTATGACTTTGACGGTATCGACCTTGATATTGAGCTGGGTTCAAATCATCAGATATGGAACTACTACGGAGACTGGTGTGCGGAACTCCGCACTCTCTGTGACGAACGAGATGTGGAAATGTCAACTGCTACGGCTCAGTGGGTGGCTGAAAAGGTAACTCCCGAAACTTTTGCTCTGTTCGATTTTGTGAATGTTATGGCTTATGACAATGATGAGGACGAGCAATCACACGCTTCATACGAATACTCTGTCAAGTGCCTCGACTACTTCCGGAATAGGAAGAAGATTCCCGAAGATAAGCTGGTTCTCGGTGTTCCGTTCTATGGCCGTGGATATACAGCAGACGGCGAGATTGACTGGAACTCATATATGTCTTTTGCAGATATTGTAAATGCGGACAATGAGTATTACAATGCTGACAACTATAATGGTATTGCCTACAACGGTGCTGAAACTATGACAAAGAAAGCAGAACTTGCGAAAGGCTACGGCGGTATCATGATATGGGAGCTTACACAGGACGCAAAAGGCGAAAAGTCGCTGTTGAAGGTCATCAGTGATACTCTTGGTAGTGATACCTTCCTTGCGGGCGATGTAAACGCTGACGGCAGCTTCAATGTCTCAGACCTTGTTCTTATGCAGAAGTGGCTGCTTGCTGTTCCCGATACCGAACTGAAAATATCAAAAGCAGGTGATCTATGCGAGGATGGCATACTTGATGTATTTGATCTTTGCGTAATGAGGAAGAATCTTATAAAGGAAATGCTATGAAATGGATAACACTTATCGGCGATGATAAACTCACGCTGCAACGTATAAAAAATATGAAGCATACAGGTGCAATAAGAGCATACGATGTTGAAAGCGACCGCTACTGTGTGGAGTACAATGACGGACATATATTCTATGACTTTGACACTGATCTTTCCGACTGGCAGAATGATCTCGAAAATCAACCGTTCAAAGCCAACTGCTGTATTACGATGATATATACCAACGCTCAGAATGTCAGGAATGAACTTCTTCAGCCTGATTTTCCGCAGGACATCTACATTGACAATGACCATGGGACTATTCTGCCACTCAAAAAATATATAGCTGTCGGAATGCCTATGGATGAATGAAAATCAAGAAATAGGAGAATCAACTAATGAGAACTTACATAATAGACGGCAATAACTTTTCCGACATCGAAGGATTCTACTGCGAAATCGACCGGATCATGACAAAAGGGATAAATTTCAAAACAGGTCATAATCTCAACGCATTCAGAGACATTCTTTCCGGAGGATTGGGCTGTCATGAGCTCGATGAACCATTTGTGATAAAATGGTTCCATTACGAAAAAAGCAGAGCCGATTTAGGCGACTCCGCTATGCTTGCAATTCTTGATAATATCGTCGACCACGATAACTGCGACTGCAAACTGGAGATTTACCGATAAAACCGTCTTTCTGAGACTGCCTGTACAAGCTGAAACGGTGCACACTGTTCTTATGTAAAGCGATTCTGAACAGTTCTCTTGTAATCATACAGAGAAGCTGCGAAAACACCTTGCAGACAGGATTTGCTCTCGCACTGCCGGAACTTCTATATCTTTCGTTGTCACAAGCGGCATTATAGTGGAGGGACTGCCCCCCTCCACACCTCCTGCTCAGGGGCAAGCCCCTCACATTTCGCTCTGACTTCGTCATCGCAAAATGTACACCCCAACTATTCTCGTTTCTCAGGTGTAACTACCTATGTGATATTCCTCTGACAACTACTCTTACGGAGGGACAGGGCACTTACTTACAGTCATGGAGCTCTTCTGTCAAGGACCATCCCTTACTCCGTAAATAGATGCTGCTACGTAATACCGGAATCATTATCTGAATGATGAATCCCGTGGTGAAAAATGTACAATTCCCATTATATATAATGAGGGAGATGTACATAAATCCCCTCAGCAGATTCGTTCTTCAGTTCAGCAAGTGATAAAATATGTTCCGGAACTGCGTTACAGAAGCATCACATAAATTCAGCCTGATCTATAGCGAAACGAGCAAACACTCGTACTTCACAGTCGAACCTCAGAAGACGAGCTCTCCCTACAGCCTGCTCCAGTAAGGATGAAAGATTCCACAACTATATGCTACACAGACGATAGTTTTGAAATGTGTGAAGCTTGAAGTTAAATCCGTTATACTCTATCCTCATAGGCCTCATCTCAGCACATAAAACCTCTTCTGCTGAAAGTCCTGCAAACGACACATTCATTGCAGGCGATGTAAACGCTGACGGCAGTTTCAACATCTCCGATCTTGTGCTTATGCAGAAGTGGCTGCTTGCTGTTCCCGATACCGAACTGAAAAGCCTGAAAGCAGGTGATCTCTGCGAGGATGGCATACTCGATGTATTTGATCTGTGCATAATGAGGAAAATGCTTATCAAATAATTTCATTATAGCAGGCGACAATTTGTATTTCACCGCACATTTTTGTGTAACATACTAACAAAATATATTGACTTTTCAGCAAATAAATGTTATAATATCAATGCAAGCAGTGAGGTGAAACAGCTTATGAATAAAGTAGTTAAACTTGCACTTATATGTGAACAGTCAGACAAGGACAACTCACCTGTTGATTATAAAAAAATCAATGAAATCCTCTGGGAATTGCAGAAACAAACTCGTGAAATTAAGAATAAAGCTATCCAGTATTGCTGGGAATATAACAATTTCTCAAGCGATTACTACAAGAAATTCAATAAATATCCAAAAGAAAAAGATATCCTTTCATACACATTGGGAGGATTTGTCAACGATAAATTCAAAACAGGAAATGACCTTTATTCAGGCAATTGTTCTGCAACAACAAAAAAAGTTATCAACGAATTCAAAAAAGGAGCTTATCAGAGGTTTTCGTTCCATAATTAATTACAAATCAAATCAACCCTTAAATATCCATAATAAGTGTATCCATCTTCAATTTAAAAATAATAACTTTTATGTATCTATTAATTTACTAAACAGGCACTCTTTCAAAAAATACAATTTTGCAAATACTGCAATAAAATTCAAGATACTTGTGCGTGATAATTCTACAAAAGCAATTCTTGAAAGATGTATTTCAAATGAATATAAGATTAGTGAAAGCCAACTTATATACAATAAAAAGAAAAAATGCTGGTTTCTAAATCTTTCGTATGCATTTGAAATTAAAAGCAATAACTCCCTTGACCCAAATAAGATTCTCGGTGTTGACCTCGGAATACACTATCCTATATGCGCCTCTGTTTACGGAAGTCTTGAACGATTTACAATTGACGGCGGAGAGATAGATAATTTCAGACGCCGAGTCGAATCACGAAAGAGATCAATGCTGAAACAAGGTAAAAACTGCGGTGACGGAAGAATAGGTCACGGAATCAAAGCAAGAAACAAACCTGTTTATAATATTGAGGATAAAATTGCAAGATTCCGTGATACTGCCAATCACAAATACAGCCGTGCATTAATAGAATACGCAGTAAAACATAACTGCGGAACTATTCAGATGGAAGACCTGACAGGCATAACAGATATCGCAAACAGATTTCTCAAAAACTGGTCGTACTATGATTTGCAGACAAAAATTGAGTATAAAGCAAAAGAAGCAGGCATCAATATTGTTTACATTGATCCGAAAAATACAAGCAGACGATGCAGTAAATGCGGATATATCGACAAAGAAAACAGAGAAACACAATCAAGGTTCATATGTCTGAAATGCGGATTCAAGGAAAATGCTGATTATAATGCAAGTCAGAATATAGGCATTAAGGATATTGACAAGTTAATAAAAGAAGATGTACATTAAAAGTGCGAATATCAAGTACATATAATTTTCAGTGACATTCGCATTCAATTTCGGGCGGCTCGGCGTCCGTAAACCGAGAAAGTATATGTAAGTCTAAATTTATTCAGCGTTAGATACACTCGGTAAGGTTCAAACAATACATATTCAATCCATGTATTCAGTATATTTTTACATTTTTGCAGATCATATCTGCTTGTATGGATATGCTGCGAGTTCTATTGAAATTTCTATTCGTCATGATAATTTAAAAGATCATATCTGCTTGTATGGGTATGCTGCGAGCTTTTCACAGGCTTGAAACGGGTCTGATGTACCACCGATCATATCTGCTTGTATGGGTATGCTGCGAGTGTTTGATGCCGAATCCGAAGAAGTATGACTGCTGATCATATCTGCTTGTATGGGTATGCTGCGAGTTCACTTCTTTCTGTCTCTGTTTCTGTTTCACGTGATCATATCTGCTTGTATGGGTATGCTGCGAGCCGATATGATCTTTTTGTAGATATATCGGAATATCGATCATATCTGCTTGTATGGGTATGCTGCGAGCCTGACCGGATACTGTAGTGATGTTATTTACAATTGATCATATCTGCTTGTATGGGTATGCTGCGAGAGGGCGGCCGTTATCAGATAAGCAAGATATTTTCAAAGATCATATCTGCTTGTATGGGTATGCTGCGAGCGGCCGAGCGTTATATAAAATCGGAAGGTCAGATCGATCATATCTGCTTGTATGGGTATGCTGCGAGCGCTCGTGGGCACAGATGGATCGTTTTCTCAGCGGATCATATCTGCTTGTATGGGTATGCTGCGAGACGGTACAATCATACAGTATGTACGACAAGACGAAGATCATATCTGCTTGTATGGGTATGCTGCGAGCAGTAACGATCCACTCATTATTGATAATACCAATGGCGATCATATCTGCTTGTATGGGTATGCTGCGAGCGCCCTCAGCGCCGTGCCTGTAGCTGCCTTTATACCGATCATATCTGCTTGTATGGGTATGCTGCGAGTTTTGTTCCTTGATTTTCGGCTAAATTCAGCCATTGATCATATCTGCTTGTATGGGTATGCTGCGAGCCCGGTCTGGCTGCTTGCATATAACAGCAGCTACGGATCATATCTGCTTGTATGGGTATGCTGCGAGTTATACTCGGTTTCAAGCTGTACGGCATAAACGGCGATCATATCTGCTTGTATGGATATGCTGCGAGTCCTCTATAGCTCGATGTAGAATGTCATAATACTTGATCATATCTGCTTGTATGGGTATGCTGCGAGAAACATGATATAATACCAGTAAAGGCAGAAAGCCGATCATATCTGCTTGTATGGGTATGCTGCGAGTGTATTTGTCCATATTATAACACCTGACTTTCAATTGATCATATCTGCTTGTATGGATATGCTGCGAGTGCCGCCTAATATGAAATAGTAGCGTGCGTCGGGATTATATCTGCTTGTACATGAATCAATAAAAAACTCATTCTTTATGCTTTATGCATTTAAGAATGAGTTTTTTTCATATTATAGCAGTGCTTTTCTCATAAGGCACAGATCAAACACATCAAGCCTGTCATCATTGCACAGATCAGCTGCTTTCCAGTCTGCAAGCTTTGTATCCGGAACGGCAAGCAGCCATTCCTGTAGCAGAACAAGGTCTGAAACATTAAATTCACCGTCCGCATTCACATCGCCACGGACGCTTTCTTTACTTCCAGAATTTACAAGCAGTTTTATATCCGAAGCCGTAAGATCACCGCCGTATGCTGATATGGAAATACCATCAATGTCACTGTAATCAATCCCCAGTTCGTCAAAGGCAGCCTGAATATCAGATGCAAGAAAAACCGCTTTATCACCGTTGAAATATGACGGCTGTACAGCGTGCCAGAGTGAAGGTTCACTTGTCCAGCGCTGAAGTGCGATAACAGGTGGATTTCCCGTAGAACTTACATAGTTCATTTCTACAGCATATGTATCACCCAGCTTGTTCAGAGTGTCCATATCCAGCGATATCTTATCGTATCCGGAATCGATTTCCTGATACAGTGAATACCCCTTGCACGGATATTTCGTAACGCTTGAATACAGGATATTCTTTTTCGGAGTTTCTCCCTGCCTTTCAAACAACTCTGATATCGTAACAAATTCATATCCCTGCTCAACAAGTTTCGGCAGTGCTATCTTCAGCGCTTCGACTGTCTGATCGTTTCCTGCGGAATCATGCATAAGGTAAATAGTGCCGTCTTTTGCGTTTTTCAGGATATTCTCCGCTCTTTCATCAACATCCACCTGTTCCATATAATCCTGTGTATCCGCACCATAAATGAACGGGATATCGATGTTGTCATACATAGTCTGACTGACACCGATAAACGGCGGACGGAAGCATTTGGTCTTCTCCCCTGTTATCGCCTCGACTTTTTCATCCACATAGTCTATCTCCGCCTTTATCTCATCAGGCGTCATGTTCATCATGCTGTTATGTGTTTTGGAATGATTGGCGATCTCCATGCCCATATCATAAGCACGTTTGACAGACTTGGCACTTTCGTCATTGATATTCAGACCTATCAAAAAGAAAGTCGCTTTCGCATTATACTGATCCAGAACACCAAGAACTTCATTTGTCGTTGTTGTATTGGGGCCGTCATCAAATGCCAGTGCAAGCAATTTCGGCTCGGCTTCTGCATTTGCCGTAATAGTCGGAACAGCTGATATCAATAATACAGCAGATGATATCACCGCTCCTATCTTTCTGATGATTTTTCTCATATTTGTTCACCTCATAAATCACGACACAACGGTCGTTTCTCTTTCCATTATTATAGCATAGCATAAATAAGAATGCAAGAAACAGAATATGAATTATTTTGTGTTAATATCCTCTTTTTCAGCTATATACCATTGAAATGTATCTATGCCAGTTCTTGGTGCTATTGCTGAAAACGAGCGTAATAAAATACGTTCCCGACAGCGTGAAGGAATAGACGCAGCCAAAAGGAAAAATGTGCGTTTTGGCAGACCTTCCACTCCCCTTCCCGATAACTGGAAGGATGTATTAATGGAAGTCAGATCGGGGAAGAAAAAAGCTGTCGATGCTATGAAAGAACTCGGAATATCAAAGTCATGCTATTACAGACTGTGCAAAAAGATAAACCTATAATTCAAATTAAACACATCACAACTATTATATAAATCAATTTGAAGGAGGTTTTCCGTATGGACAACTACAAAAGCATTGACGATCTTCCCGTAACGCTCACTGCAACTGACATGAGCAAATTCTTAGGTATTTCAAAATGCAGCTGCTATGCAATTTTCAAACGCAGCGACTTCCCTACTATTCACATCGGTGACCGTTTACTGGTTTCCCGTGACCGTTTTATTGAATGGCTTGAAAAACAGACAAGGAGTGTTGAATCATGAAAAGGGCTAAAAATGAAGGCAGTATCCGTGAAAGAAAAGACGGACGCTTTGAAGTCCGTGTAACAGCAGGTTATGACTTTAAAACCGGTAAATCAAAGCGTATTTCATATTATACCAAAACCAAAGCTGAGGCTGTGAAAAAGCTTCACGAAGAGGAGTATAACATCCACTTCAATAACTATATCGATCCCACATCCACAAAGCTGATCGACTGGCTGAGGTTATGGCTCGAAAAGTATATGAAAAACAGTCTGAAGCAATCCACATACACCAGTTACAGAGGATACATAGAAAATCATCTTGCACCTGCTTTTCCCACTCTGAAACTGAAAGACCTGACAACAATGCTGCTTCAGGACTTTTATAACTATAAGCTGACCGAAGAAGGTATGTCTCCCAAAACCATCGCCAATATGCACCGCTGTCTGCATAAGGCATTGAAGCAGGCTGTTCTGGAGCATCATATCAGTTTTAATACCTGCGACAATGTAACTCTCCCCCGCAATGAAAAGCCGCAGATAGAAATACTGACCCGTGAGGAACAGCAGAGACTTATGTATGCGAGTCAGCAGTACAGATACGGTGTATTTATCAGATTCACCCTCGCAACAGGAGTCCGTTTAGGCGAACTTCTTGGTCTGCGGTGGGAGGATATTGATACAAAAACGTGTATGGTCACTATACGCAGAACCATAAACCGTCTGCCTAAAGTTGACTATAACGGCATCGGCAATTCCACCGAAATTGTGATACAGGAACCGAAAACCAAGAACTCTATCCGTACCATTCCGCTTATGCCTGTCATTATAAATGAGCTGATGCAGTGGAAAAATGTTCAGCTTTCCGACGCTCAGACAGCAGGTGAAGCATACAACGATTCCGGATTCATTGTGACACACCAGCTTGGAGGATATATCGAGCCTCGCAACTTTAAAAAGTTCTATGATGAGATCATCGCAGGAGCAGGTCTGGGACACTATACTTTCCATGCACTTCGTCATACATTTGCAACAAGAGCACTGGAGCAGGGCATGGACCACAAGACGCTTTCGACTATTCTCGGTCATTCCTCTGTTGCGTTCACGCTTGACAGGTACACTCACGTTCTCGACAGTCAGAAGCATGAAGAAATGAGCCTGATGGAAGAACTTTTCTGTATGAACAACTTTCCGCAGCATAATTCTTATCCTGTCATCGTTACACCATCGACAAACGGATTTATACTGAATACAGTAGATTTTGAAGATCTGTCGGTCGAAGCAGATAATATACAGTACGGTATAAGCTGTATTCATTCGGCAATTTCTCAGAGAATGCTGACTTCACTTCTCCCTGAGCCTACACCTGCAAACGAACTTGCACTCTCACCCAGCGATTTTGTTGTTATGGTTACTGTATAAATGTAAAACCTCCGAGGATATGATTCCTCGGAGGCCTCTTTTATGATCTGATTTGTTTTTTCTCAAAATTGCTCAGTATCTGCTTATCTGAAAATGAAGCAATCTTACCGTTCTTCCACTCGATAAACACCTTTTGGAAATCGTCTACGTAAAGAATAGTTGCTGTTGAGCCAACCGGTGTGCTGCTGTCAACTTTACGGACAAGCTTTATGTCTGAGCCAACTGTGATAGTATCCATTTTCAAAACCTCCATATGTGCAATTACATTGGTTTTATTATACTATTGTAGTGGTTTTGATGTCAAGATAATTGTTGCGGAGTTTACATTACATGGTTCTTTCTTTCAGATGGTTTTGCTATGATGATATCTCTGTTATGATAAAGACAGCAAAGTCCGTGCGAATATACATCCGAACTATGCCAGTTGTGAAAAAATGGACTGGTCGTAGTCAGGATTCTACGCTCAGCTTGTGATCTACTACGGTGACAGGATACCTAAATAACATTTTCATCTTGACAATCAAATAATCATGTGCTAATATGCAGATAAGACCGAGTGTGAAAGCAGTCGGTCTCATCATAAACTTTCTATTGCACTATTTTTCGTTTACACAGAATTTGGGATTGACTCTTTATATCCAGCTCCTTCACGTGCTTGATGAGTGCTGTGATGAGAACTAATAATCAAGAGAACGAGTTGTCATAAACGACAACTCGATTTTTCATTTGATTCTTTGAAGTAAATAATAGTGACTACATCGAGTCTTACTTATACCTGAATCCGCAAAACTCAATCTGCTGCTATGACCGATATTTGCCTAATTATAGCAAAAAACAAGCTGGTTTTGGATTAGAATTTTCTTCACCCATCGGGTAAAAAAACTCAGACTTCAAAAATGTTTAATTCTTAGCTATATGTAGCCTAATATTGAATATTTTTCAAGTTTGAACTTTGCGGAATCAGGTTATATTCAATAATGCTTCATCAGCCAAAGTTGTATGATTAGTTAGTTTTTGGGCCTTCTTTCATTTCGAGTTCTATTTCCATTAGAAGAGTCCTTATCTTGCCATGTATGATCATAATAAATAATATTAGGAACAGCTTCAAATAATTCAAATATAAAATCGTGTGCAAGCACGTTACTTGGAACAGTATAAACAAAAGGAACAACACCAAATGCTATATAAAAAAGTTGTTTTCTTAAAGCTTGATTATGAGAGCATATAGTATGCAGATGGCAAAATGAGTATTCATTATATATCTGTGTTGCAACAAAGCATTCATCAGCTGAATTATAAACACCCTCTTCACCCTTGTATTTTATATTCATTTCGTTGCCCATAATACTTTCTTCATCAACACCTATACTCACCAAGTATTCTTTTCCAGCTTGACTTAATGAGCAGTTATCTACAATTCCATCTGACATATGTAAACTTCCTGGAACATATATCTTAACTGTTTTTCCTTGTTCAGTTAATCGTTTATATAACAATGAGGCATAATCCAATCGAGATTTAAACTCGGACGAAGGCTGCCCATCTACAAGCGGATGATTCGCTGCGACCTCGATTAACTCCCCTTTAAAATGATTGTGCATTATCATATTTAATTTGGCTTTTTGATATAATTTCTCCCAGTATTGTTTAGCATTCGCTTTTTCCAAACCAAAATTAAAAATATTTTCATCTGTTTCTTTATTGATTAAATAAACAGAATTCCTGTGTTTGGATTCATTCAATATAGCCAAAACATGAGTATAGACACGTTTAGCAATACTATCACTCTTATCTGAAATCACACCAGAGAAGGCAAATGAAGTTGTTGAAGTTATTGTTCTTGAAGGTGGCATTGTCAATGATTGCCACCCCCAAATTTCATCTTCTTTTACACCAAGCAAAATTGTTTGACGTAGCAAAGTAAATGAACAACCAATATGAACTGTACCTATTTTCCTACCATTGGCTAAAGACTCTGATTTTATGACTTCTCTTTTTAAAGTTGAGATTACGTTTTGATAATAACCCGCAAAACTATTTCGACCGAGTTGTTTATCATATGGGGATTCAATATCAGCAACATCGTTCACAAATGAAGAATATTTGTTTGGAATTAAAACGATATAATTAGTTCCATTCAATAACGTATCTGCTAAAAAGTCTGACGCTAATTTTAAAAGAAGATTCAAACCTGTTGTTGCCAGAATATATATTGTATCTTTATTAATCAGATTTTCTCTTATTGTTTCCATTGATAAGCCATCATCTGAAAAGCCGATAATTCCATTAGTTTCACAATACTCAGCTGGAGAAATAAGTTCTGAACTAATTGTGTTTTTTAATTTCAATACAGTTTGTTCCAAAGATTCATCTGATGTAAATTTGCTATCTCTTTTATCTGGATATTTAAAAGATTCTATGTAACTTTCGGGATATGAAATTGATTCTTCATGCGCTTTTCTATCTGGTTGCATTGATGCTTGTAATATCTCATATACAAGATCATCCAAATCGTTATCAGCAACTTTTTTATGTGTTACCATTCTATAAACATAGTGTAAAGTGGATATATTCAAACCGTTCATTAATTCAAAAGCAACTTTATTATTGGTATTTATAAATTTGATTCTTGTCTGTAATTGACCTTTGCCTTTTATTGCATTGCAAAATGAACCTGCATTAAAATTAGATTTCGTCTCATTATCATTATAATTAAAAAGATTAAGAATGTGATTCTTCGATATGGTTTCTCCTTGAGGAACTGAATAACTTAGCCCAAAAATCTTACAAAAAACCAATAAAGTGAATGTATATTTCTCACTCATAATAATCTCCTTAATTGTGTATGTTTTTTATGCGTTTTTATATTTGAATTGTGAAGTGTTATACTGAAAGAGCAGTCGACAAACACCCAAAAATCTGGTAGAATAAAAATAACAAAACCAGAAAGGGAAAACGACTATGAAGTACAGTAAAGAATTCAAAGAAGAAGCATTAAAGCT
>Ga0255346_1002737_pt1 | contig 21823 bp, 17 predicted proteins | sample wastewater_treat_FD_194410 | JGI IMG/M metagenome (GOLD analysis project Ga0255346, IMG submission 194410) | Wastewater microbial communities from Lulu Island WWTP, Vancouver, Canada - plant22 | ecosystem: Engineered > WWTP > Wastewater > Unclassified | place: Canada: Vancouver, British Columbia... | reverse complement strand
GCAAAAGTTTCTAAGTAACAAATTCCCTTAAATAATTTAAAGTGATATTATCCATTATGGATATTGCTGTATTAGAAAAAAAATATAGAGAGAATAAAGCAAAAGAAAAGGCAGATTCATTACAAAAAGAAATTTCAGAAGCGAGTGTAAAAGAAAATGTTCATGAGATATCTCAATTAAGTTCTGATTTGGGATACTATTCTGAACTTGCAAAAAATATATCAGATATACAGGTTAGTATTAAAAATTATAATGATGCTATGTTAATGTCTAAAAATGAGAATGATCCTGAAATAAGGGAGATGGCAATTGAAGAGGTATCTGTCTTAGAAGAAAGAATTGAGGAATTGGATAAAGAAATTAAGAGATTACAGATATCAAGAGAGTTTGAGGATGATGATGACAATAAGTCAGCTATTTTGGAAATAAGGGCTGGAGCAGGAGGTGATGAGGCTACACTTTTTGCTGCAGATCTTTTTAGAATGTATAAGGGTTTCTCTGCTAATAGAGGTTGGAATATGGAAATAATACATAGTAGTGTGTCTGAATCTGGAGGGTATAAGGAGGTAATAGCACATATAGAAGGGAAGAATGTTTTTAGAGATATGAAATATGAAAGTGGTGTACATAGAGTTCAGCGAGTTCCTACTACTGAATCTTCAGGTAGGATACATACTTCTACAGCTTCTGTGGCTATCCTACCCGAAGTCAAAGAGGTTGATATACAGATTAATCCAGAAGATTTAAAAATCGAAGTTATGAGGGCATCAGGAGCTGGAGGACAGTGTGTAAATAAAACAGACTCAGCTGTTAGAATAACCCATTTACCAACTAATTTGGTTGTTAGTTGTCAGGAGACTAAGCATCAGGCACAGAACAAGGAGAAAGCTATGACAATACTAAGAGCAAGGTTATACGACATGAAGCAGGAGCAGGAGGATAGTAAAAGGGATTCTATGAGGTCGAAGTTAATTGGTTCTGCAATGAGGGCAGAGAAGATAAGGACATATAACTTCCCACAGAATCGTATAACAGATCATAGGATAAAAAAATCTTGGTTTAACATAGAATCTGTATTAAATGGTAATTTAGATGAGTTGATTAACGATGTTAGAGAAGGAATTATGAATGAATTGTTAAGGAATCAAGAGGAAAGTGAAAAGTGAACTAAAAGTCATTTGCCAAATACAAGAAGTTCTTAAAGAGTATGGATATTTTGATATAGAGAGAATTTCCAATGAAATTTTAGCATATGCGAAAGAGACAGGTGTTCAGATCAAAGATATTCTTAAAAGAATTTCTAATTATGAGCCTTGGGAATATATTTGTGGAAAAACAGAGTTCTACGGTAATATATTCAAAATTAACAATTCTGTTTTAATACCTAGAATTGAAACAGAACAGATTGTTGATATATCAAAAGAATTTCTGGAGTCTAATTCTCAATATAACTGTGTCATAGATGTTGGAACAGGTAGTGGTTGTATAATTATTTCCCTTGCTAAAATTTTCTGTGATAAAAATGACTTCAAATTTATTGGGACTGATATAAGTTTAGAAGCATTAGAGAGTGCTAAAGAAAATTCCATGTTACATAATGTTAACGAAAAAATCTCCTTTAGAAAGGATTATTTGTTAAAAGAGCATTTTATTAAAAATAATTCATTAATAATAGCTAACCTACCCTACATACCAACTGATATGTATAGAAATTTGGATAGAAGTGTTAAAGATTTTGAACCCAGAGAAGCACTAGATGGTGGGAAAGACGGACTTAACTATTACAGAGAGTTATTAAAGCAGCTAGAGGAGAAGAATATTTCTAAATATTCTATTACCCTACTCATTGAAATAGAACCATCTACCTTAGAAATGGTAGAAAAGTTATTTAGTCAATATAAATATAATATTATAAAAGATTATAGAGAATTAAACAGATTTCTCTTAATCCATCTCTCCTAGTACAACTTTTACTGTTTCCTCAACAGACTTCCTCATAATTTTTATTTCAACTTCCTGACCTACTTCATGTTGTTGAATAATTTCTCCTAGAGATTTATCAACATCATACTCTCCGAATTTTGTTATGATATCACCTCTTCGAAGTCCTCCTTCATATGCAGGAGATGTTGGGTCTACCCTAAGAACTAATGCGCCGGGGACAACATCTGTATAGTAAAGGGCTTCATATTGAGAAATCATTTGATATGTTACACCTAAGTATGGTCTTATGAATTTCCCATATGTTCTATATTCATCTATTCTGCTTTTTACTTTATTTATCGGTATTGCAAAGGAAATATTATCTGCTCCAGATGTTGTTGCAAAATTAATACCTATTACCTCTCCTTGAGAATTAAGTAATGGACCTCCTGAGTTTCCAGGATTAACAGCGGCATCTGTTTGTATAACATTCTCATATGTTTTAGATGTAGCACCAAACCATCCAGAACTTGCTGTCACAGACCTATTTAATCCACTAATAATACCCGTAGTTACACTTCCTGCATACTCTCCTAAGGGTGTTCCTATTGCAATAACACTCTGTCCAACTAATAAATTCTCTGAATCTCCCAACAGTAATTCTTTAAGCTCATCACCATCTGGATTAATCTTTATTAAAGCAACATCATTTAAATCATCTCTTAGAACCTCATCTACTGAGTACTCTTTTCCATCCTGTGTTACAACCTTATACTCTGCTGTTAAATCGGATACAACATGTTGATTTGTTATTATTACACCATCTTTATTTACCACAAATCCTGTACCAATTTTACTACTTTGATCGATTAATCCTTGATCTTGAGAAAGAGTTAATTTTGAGATTGCAATACTTACAACAGATGGTGAAGCTTGTTCAACTATACTTACTACTGCATTCTCCTCTGTAGTTATAATAATCCTCTTTTCTTCTGAGACAGAATCATCTTTATCCAAAAGTTTAACAAGATACTCCCGTATCGGAGTTGAATATTTAATTGCTAAATATCCAGAAGCAAGAGGAATAAAAAGAGTTACTAAAATTATTAAAGAAACTCCAACTATTGTACACACACATCTAGCTGATTTCCCAATAGAAATATTTTTCTTCTCTACAGGAACTTCACCTTTTTTATCATTCTTTTCTTCCATAATTTTTAGCATTAAAAATTTATTTAGTTAACATCTCCAAAGCTTTTATAAGCTGGGGGTCTGATCCTCTAACAAAATCATCATTTGTTAATTTAATCTCAATATCAGGTTTTACTGAATTGTCTCTACTTATCTGTTCTCCATTAGGAAGTAGCCATCTTAATGTAGTGAGATGTAGAGAAGACCCATCAGAAAGGTCATATATCTTCTGTGCAGTACCTTTACCAAATGTTTTTTCTCCAACTATTTTAGCCCTACCCGCATTTTGTAAAGCTCCTGCTAAAATCTCAGAGGCAGATGCACTACCTTCATTTACCAAAACTACTACCTCTATATCCTCTAAATTCCCTTTTGTTGTAGAAGTATACTCCCGAGTGTTATCTTTACCATCACTCTGTTTTGATATTATAAAACCTTCTGGAAGAAATTCATCTCCTGCATATATGGCTGCATCAAAAAATCCACCTGGATTTCCTCTCAAGTCCAATATCATCTTACTTGTCTTAGAATTAATGATTTCAGTAACCTTAGAATCCCAATTTCTAACCCATTCTGAATATGTAGATTCTGTAAACCTACTAACTTTTAATAAAGCAATATCATTATTCTCCCCTCTATATTCCAATGTAATACTCGGAACTGTTATTTCTTTTCTAGTAATTGTTATATCAACAGGCTTTAAATCACCTCTATGAAGAATATTTAGTACAACCTCTGTTCCTGATTTCCCCCTTATCTTTGATACTGCATCATATACTGTATCTTCAGATGTTAATTCATAATCACCTATTTTTAAAATATAATCACCAGGTCTAATTCCGGCTTCTTTCGCAGGAGAACCTTCCAATGGTGTTACCACTATTACTTGTCCATTGTCATATCCCAACTCTGCACCTATTCCTTCAAAATATTTTCCTTCACTTGCAGAATTAAACTCTTCTGTTTCTTCTGGAGTGAGAAAAACGGTTGCTGGGTCATCTAAGGAACTAACCATTCCCTTTATAGCACCATATACCAAATCTTCTTTTTTCATCTTAGAAGAATCCACATAACTATCTCTAGTTATGTTTAAAACACTCCAAAACATTGATAGATCCAAATCCTTAGATGAAGTTATATCTAAGAAAGATGTATCTGTATCCACACTTCTACCAACAACTAAACCTAATGTAAAAACACATACTAGAAGTATTCCTAAACCAATAATATTACTGTTTTTACGATTCTGTTTTGTAGCTGTTCTCACATTATTTCTTGCTTAATTAAAATCAGTACTTATTATACTCTAAAAAGAGATAAATTCGACATTAGCGATATTTACAATACTTCTTTGGCCACCCTCCCACTCTACAGTAGCATACTGTTCATCTTCCATAGATAGTATTGTACCTAACATTCCGTAAATTGAAAGAGAACGAGATATTACCCTACTACCAACGGCATTTTTAACAAAAATCTCATTCTCGGTTTTAAGCACAGAATCATCTGTAACAAAAAACATCTGACTTTCATCATAGTCTACAACAACTAATTTACCATCCATTGTAGATATAAGTTTTAGAATCTCTTTACTCGTATACATTTCCCCAAACCCACCAATTACTCCAACTGGTAGCCCCTGTTTTCTAAAATCTTCATAATTCATTGAATATGTAAGCACAAATGCTGCTCCTTTTTTGAAAAGATCCTGTAGCAGTTCAGAATGAAGATATTTACCAACAAAAACAATTTTATCTCGATAGCTCTCTTCTCCTGCCTTCAGTAGAAGATCTTTCCCTTCTCCAAGTACCACAAACTCTCCTATTAATTTCCTTTCTCTACCCTTTCTTAACAAAATATCTGATATTGTTAAAAGATCTAATGCATATGCACTAGAAAGTATATTTATTCCATCAACAGGATTAATTTCTTCTACAACTCCATTAAATTTACTCTGTACCAATATTTCATTCTCTTCACCCAGAAGGTCTATATACCCATTACTTAATCTTGAGAGATCAATAACACCCTGTTCTGGAGATATTAATTTTTTAACATTAAGACCTCCAGAAACAACCTTTTGGGCTAAAACATCTCCTTTATTAACAAATTCTCCATCTATACAATTAATATAATTATGAATCTTTGTAACTTCAGCACCTATCTGTTCAGGTAGATAGAAAGAGTGTTTAATATGGCTTTGATTTTTTAACAGAATATCTGTACCAGGATTTATCCTATCTCCCCTATTTACCAAAACTCTGTCCCCAGACTTATATGGAATATTGAATACATAATTATCATATTTTTCAAATATCTTATGCTTAACTATCATTTAATCCATGTCTGTAATTTTAGTTTATTTGAATAGCTATCAGGACCATATACTATTGGTCTAATTCTTCCATCTACAAGTATAGATTCATATTTTTTGTTGTCAGGAGTAGAGATAAAGCCAAAAAATTTTTCCCTATTCGGAATCATATATGCTCCATTTTTAAATTCTCCTTCTATTACTAATTTATCCTCATGAGGAGGAAGTTCAATATATGAATACTCTGAGGAGAAAGCATAGAATTCATTTTTTCCTTCACTTAAAGATTGGGTAGTTCCAGAAAGAATAACCTTATTAGATGCCTTAACAGGCTTTGAGTATGGAATAATTACTCTTGTGAGTAAAGAGAATACCTCTTTTCTTGTCAATATTATATCTGTAGAATCAGTACCATCTATATAGCTTTTTCCATAAGAAAGTAACTTGGCTTCCAAATCCCAATAGCAATCGAAATTTCCAGACATTTCCAAACCATCTATTAATGTAAGTAGTGATTTTGATTTACCTAATATTCTCGGTATATATCCAGATATTATTATTGCACTTTCTTTTCCACTAATACCAAAACCTTCCAATTTCTCACTATTATCCCTAAATATTGAATGGCTCTGTATTGTACAGTATGCTCTCAATATATCCATTAAGTTAGGATCTTCTGAAAAGAATGTTTTATTTAGTACAAAATTACTCCAATAGTTATATATACTTTCAGTTCCTAAATCTGTAGCAAGGAATGCTTTTAATCGAGAATCTTTTACTGAATCAATAACATCTAATTCATTTGACCAATTAATTTTAGCCTGAGAAAAAACCTTTTTCTCTTTCCTTTCTTTCTTATCATACACCTTATTCATCCTAAATACCGAAAAATCCATTATATCCATATCTATATACATCAAATCATCATACTCACTTTTATCTATCAAACTACTTAATAGATTTGATATATACTGATCATCTACTACTCTAAGAGATACATCATTTGAGAAATCTCTTACAGAATGAAATATTTTTTCAAGGAATTTCTGATTATCGTCTATTTGCATCCTAATTCCTGTTAAACCATCTCCTTCATTTTTAAATCTTCTGAATGTAAAAACAGCTTCACGACTTCTATCTACTAGATTCCAATCAAATACACTTTCAAGATTATCAAAGTATTCAAACCAGAAATTTTTTGTAAAAATTTCATCATCTAATCTATATCTAAGTGGACTTAAATCTGTAAAATCAGAGAGTATGTACTCTCTACCTACATTATAATCTGTATATGCTAGGTGAGACCAAACACCGTTGTCTTTTATAATAATGCTTAGGTATGCATTTTTTTCAAGTAAAGGCAGTTTTGACATTATCATAATATATTACTGAAAAGTAGTTATCTTTTCAATAAAAAAGGGATATTGATTATACTAAATAATAAAGGATTTTAAGTAATAAACTTTTTCTTTCTAAGAAGTTTCTTTATTAATTCATTATGCTCATCATAATAAACAGTTCTTCCTATATATTCAAGGTCACCCAAATCTGTTATCTGAGAATCCCTAAAGTCTGCACTCCCACCTATACTTGTTAAGTTACCTAAATCTCTTATCTGAGAATCTCCAAAGTATGCATCCATACCTATACTTGTTAAGTTACCTAAATCTGTTATCTGAGAGCCTCTAAAGTCTACACTCCCACCTATACTTGTTAAGTTACCTAAATCTGTTATCTGAGAATTTTCAAAGTCTGCATTTCTACCTATACTTGTTAAGTTACCCAAATCTGTTATCTGAGAATTTCCAAAGTCTGCATTTCTACCTATACTTGTTAAGTTACCTAAATCTGTTATCTGAGAATTTCCAAAGTCTGCATCCCTACCTATACTTGTTAAGTTACCTAAATCTGTTATCTGAGAATCTCCAAAGTCTGCATCCCTACCTATACTTGTTAAGTTACCTAAATCTGTTATCTGAGAATTTTCAAAGTATGCATTCAGACCTATACTTATTAAGTTACCTAAATCTCTTATCTGAGAATTTTCAAAGTATGCATTCAGACCTATACTTGTTAAGTTACCTAAATCTGTTATCTGAGAATCTCTAAAGTCTGCACACATACCTATACTTGTTAAATTACCTAAATCTGTTATCTGAGAACCTCTAAAGCTTGCATCCCCACCTATACTTGTTAAGTTACCTAAATCTGTTATCTGAGAATCTCCAAAGTCTGCACCCCCACCTATACTTGTTAAGTTACCTAAATCTCTTATCTGAGAACCTCTAAAGTCTGCATACAGACCTATACTTGTTAAATTACCTAAATCTCTTATCTGAGAACCTCTAAAGTCTGCATACAGACCTATACTTGTTAAGTTACCTAAATCTGTTATCTGAGAATCTCTAAAGTCTGCATCTCCACTTATATAAAGAAGATTTTTGGGAACATAATTTATCTCCTTACCTATAAAATCTCCAAGTAATACGACAGTATTATTATTAATCTCAGACATATTACTAGCAATTTGATCTTCTGAACAGTTAAATATTAAACAACAATCCTTTTTCATATTCCTCATACCTCTTAACTTTCTTATTCTAGGATCTTCACCATAACCAAAACCCTCAATTTCTGAATCAATCTCATAAAGAAATCTTAGCTCTTCTACAGATAATTCTTCTCCTGAAGAAACTTTTCTCTCTATTTCAGTTAAATACCTCATATCGTTATCCTTTTTCTCAAACTTCTCTCCACCAGGTAATTGATGATACATATTTCTAGCTATATCCATCATTTTAGGTTCTAATTCTTGTTTTTTTCCCATAATACCTCGTACTTCAGCTACAACTCCTCCTTCCATTCTAATAGCTACTCTTGGGTTCACAGGATTACCAGAAGAATTATTTGTATAGTAAACATAAAAATCTCCTGTTTCCAGTTGTGTTTTTGCAGTGCTTTCTCCAGCAGTACACCATCCTGTACCCTTACCTCTTAATGAAGATACTAACTTATCTGGATTATCTCCTTGGTTATACTTTACCCATTTACCTTCTGTAATTTCTTTCTCTGAATCAGAGATACCTTTAACATTTTCAATTATATATGCATATAATTTTGCAAAATTAGTCTCTCTATCCAATAGCCTCTGCACCCCACTATCAATTTCCCCCTCTACCTCGCCACCACTCTTACCATACTTAGAATTTAGAGCCTCATAAAGATATGAAAGAGCTTCCCTGTCAACTTCTGGAAACTTCTTTACTGTTCCTCTACTTCTTTTGGGATATTCACCTGTACCTTTGTCATACTCTGCAAGTTTCAATGAACTTCTTAGTACATAATATTTAAACCAAGATGGGAGTTGTTCCGTTTTAATATATTCAAACCATTCATCAAGACTGTCTTTCTGATCTTGAATTAAAACCTGTGATAATTCGTTTTTAGTATTATCGTCAATCTCTACATCACCGTAACCTCTCTCCCTTATTAATTTTTTCTGTAGGTTAAAATAACTCTCGGGGATATTATCCTCTTTGATTACATATTTATTATATAGCCAGTTCTTTACAATATCCTCTCTTCTTTCAAGCTTTTTTTCATCATCTACATCGAAAATTTCCTCCAATCTACTTATGTATGTATCTACTCGACTGTTAATATCACCCTTTACATCTTCACCCCTAGCTTTTAATCTATCGACAGCACTTTTAACCTCAGGAGAACTGTGTAAATCCGAGTATATTTGATTTAATTCGTTCTTATCCATCACCTATTTATATTATCATTAGGAACTAAAAATATACAAATATCTTAATAAAAAAGGGGATCTTCCGATCCCCTATATATTCTAATCTTATTACACTTATTCATTAGAAGAGTATGGTAGAAGTGCCATATATCTTGCCCTTTTTATTGCATTTTTAAGTTGTCTCTGATGCTTATTACATACTCCAGACTTCTCTGTTGATATAAATTTACCCCTTACAGATGTAAATTTTTTCAATTGATATACATCCTTGTATGAAATACTCTTAACACCAGACTCACATAATGGACACTTAAGATTTTGAATAATCTTCTTTCTCCTCCTTGGTGCTTTTTTATGTCCAAAGACTTCCTCATCCTCGGTTATTTTAGTTTCATCAAAAACATCCTCCAATGTAGGAGTTGCTACTGTTTCTTCTATTTTCTTCTCTTCCTCAGCCATTTAAGTATTAATTTCTAAATTAAAAAGGCAAATCTTCTTCCAAAGGATCTTCATCAGGAGCTTCCTCTTTATCCTCTTCCTCTACTTCCTCAACCTCTTCTGTTTTCTCTTCTTTCTTTTCAGTATTACCACCCTCTTCCATTCCTACTCCCTGTTTCCCTTTACTATCAAGAAGAATCATATCATCTACCCTTATCTCTGTTTTATACCTTGTAACACCATCATCACCCTCCCATGACCTAGTATTTAGTGACCCCTCAACATATACCTTCATTCCTTTTGCAAGTAATTGCTGACATATTTCAGCCATCTTATTCCATGCAACTAAATTATGGAACTCTGCTAACTCTTTAGTTTCCCCCTCTGAATCTTTCCAAGACTTATTTGTAGCCATTCCAAATGTAACTACTGGTGTTCCAGAGTTTGTATATCTCATCTCTGGATCCCTTGTTAAGTTTCCGATTAGGATAACTTTATTTAAAGATCTTGCTGCCATTTTATTTATATTATTTATAATTTAACTTACCTTAAACTATACACCGCAATTATTAAATTTCTATTAAATTTCTATTTCCTTCTTTTTTATACTTTTACCTATTGTACTAACATCTTCCACCTCTACTATCATAAAACGAAGAACCTCTAATTTAAGTTTCATCTGTCTCTCTATCTCTGCAATATCTTTTGGAAATGCTTTAAAGTCATATACCATATAGTATCCCTCACTATGACCTTTAATCTTGTATGAAAGATATCTTTTACCCCATACATCAACATCCAATACCTCTCCACCATCTTTGGAAACTAAATCTACAAACTCTTTATGAATTTCTTTTCTTACATCATCAGGTAATAGTGGTTTTAGAGCCACCATCATTTCATAATTCTTAAGCTTATTAACTTTTTTAACCAACATTAATTAGTAAACTAATATTTAAGTATAACGAGATGGATTTTAGCAGAAAATGTTACTTTGTACAACAATCCTCTTGCATATTCCAAACCTTATGTATCTTAATTTTAACATTATGGGAAGGAAATATCAAAATACTACTTATTAGCCAATATAATAATATAATCACCATCTTTAACTATATATTCCTTTCCATGATTCTTTACAATCCCCTTATCCTTTGCATTAACCCACCCTCCTACCTCTAACATCTTATCCAGATTTACAACATCCGCTGTTACAAATCCTTTTTCTAAATCAGTATGTATAACACCTGCTGCCTGTTTTACTGTACTACCATTTACAATACTCCAAGCATTACACTCTTTCTCAGATCCTGTATAGAAGGTTATTAAATCTAAACATTTAAATGCTGCTATAATAATGTCTTTCATAGTGGTAGGTTCTTCATCTAACATAGAAATATACTCATTTACCTCCTCCTCTGACATACTAGTCATATCGTTAATAAGCTTAACATCTACTATTAGAACAGTATCCTTAGTTTTTTCTTCCAATATCTCTTTCCACCTGTTTACATCCTCAGTATTTAATCCCGCTTTACTATTAAGTATGAATAATCTCTTTTTACTTGTAAGTAGCCAAAGTTCATATATTATTTCTCTTTCTTCCTCTGTAAGATTCATATCAATTACTGGAATTTCATTGTTTAAATTCTCTAATACTTTCTTTAATAATTCATATTCTCTTATAGCCTCTTTATCCCCTATCCTACTCATTTTCTCTACAGACCCTATTCTCTTCTCTACACTTTCAATATCTTTAAGAATTAATTCCGATTGTACTATTTCAAAATCTTCTACTGGATTAACCCTATCATACACATGAGAGATACTTTCACTCTCAAAAGCTCTTAGCACATACAGTATTAAATCAACCTCTCTAATATGAGAAAGAAACTGATTTCCTAATCCCTCTCCCTTAGAAGCCCCTTTTACTAATCCTGCAATATCTACAAATGTCATAGCTGCAGGTACAACCTTCTTTGCATTAAAATGTTTAGCCATTTTTCTTAATCTTTCATCAGGAATTTCCACTACACCAATATTCTTGTCTATGGTACAGAATGGAAAATTTTCTGCAGGTACAGACATATCCGTTAAAGCATTAAATATGGTAGATTTTCCAACATTCGGAAGCCCTACTATACCTAAAGAAAATGAATGTGATTGTTTAATTGACATGTGTGGATTATATAATAATAAATAAAGATATGATATATGCTATTATTTACAGTTAATCCTTTTAACCTCACTAAAATAAATGAATACTTTTAGAAAAATAATCATCTGGATATATGTATTATTTAGCACATTACTACCCTTTTCTGTATATGCTGCTTCTGCAGATTTTATTATAGATACATCTACGGAGGTATCATATATAACAGGAAATGACTTTGTTACTGTAACTACAACCTACATTCGTACAGTTAAAAATAGTAGCTACTATTTCCCTGCATCAGGAGAGAAGACCTTTCATATTCCAGATATCTCTAATGCAAAAGAGGAGGAAATTAGAACTGAAAGAGGGTATAAATTGAGTTCTCTTTCTATAAAGGATGATAAAGGGGGTAAGGTTAACTACTCTGTAGAAGAAAAGAATATAGGAGAGGGAATTTTTGTAAGTATTCCTAATTACAAAACTACTACTCCATCCTCTGATTATAAAATATTTATTACCTATAATACCCATGATTTAATCACAAAAGTAGGTAATTTTGTTAACATAATTGGTACATCCCTACCAACAGATACTGTTTTTGAAAGAAAAGATGAAGAAAATGGAACAACTACACTTTTTAATTACTACTTTTCCATAGTTACAGATTCAAATATACAACCACTTTCTAAGGCTTTCCCAACATTTACTAAAGAAGAAAGGAATGAAAAAAACTACTACTATTTCAACCAAGCCGAAAGGATTGGGAATTCTCCATATCTTGAGTTTGGAACATCTGCTCTGTATAGATTTGAATTGGAATATAAAACAGTAAAGACAGATGCCTTAATTCCAGAGAAGTATTCAGAGGTTTTCAAAGCTCTCTCTACAAATATATATGAGCTATCTTTGCCAAGAGAATTTTCTGAAACTAATCAAAAAGTATATTTTGAGAATGTCTCTCCTACACCTTCCGATATCTATAGGGATTCTGAAGGAAATATTTTGGCTCTTTTTGAAGTTCCTGCTAATCAAGAAAGCATTATTAAAATTGATGGATATATACTGGTAAATCAAGATGAATTAAAAGAAGAATCTCCATCCTATGATATGAACTATTCAGAATATTTGGAGAAAATTAAAGGTAGTCAATATATTAAGAGATATCTTTCTTCAACAAAGTATTGGGAAGTTAATGATGAACTTATTCAACAGGAAGCAGCTACTTTGAAGAAAGATCAAAAGAGTCTTTTAGATGTCATAAAATCTGATTATAAGTTTGTTAATGATAGTTTAGAGTATGACCAACAGAAAGCCTCGTCAGAGAATGAGAGAATTGGTGCTAAAGCTGCACTACTTGGAGGTCCTTCTGTATGTATGGAATATGCAGATTTAATGATTTCACTACTTAGGTCACAAGGGATACCTTCAAGAGTAGCTATTGGTTATGCAAACTTAGATGAACAAATTCCAGAAGAACAAGTTAGACATCAATGGGTACAGATATGGGTCCCCGATTATGGTTGGTTATCTGTAGATCCAACTTTTGAGAGTGATAATATGAAGATTGGACAGATGATGGACAGGGTTATATGGGAAGTATTTAATGATGATTCTTTATCTAATATTAGAGTATATTCTGCGAACAATATTAAGAATTTAACTTCAGAGGGTTATACAGTAAAAGTATATGGAGTATCAGATGAGATACAGCTTAATAAATTAAAATCGTATGCTGATTTAGTAAGTAAGGAGGAGATATCAGAACTATCTCCAAGTATAGGGATATTTAGTTCTACTATGTTAAAAACTACCACTTTTGGAAAAGCTCTAATTATTACAGTTCCAATACTAATTGTATTGACAGTACTGATAATAGGGATATCTGTAATTACATACTTTGTTAAAAAGGGAAGAAAAAAATCTTCTACTACCTAAATGTATATATCTTTTCTATATCCATTAAACTCTTACCATTCTCCAATCTGCTCTCTGTTGTTGCATATATGGTAATCAATTTATCTCCTTTTTTAACACTTTCTCCTGGCATTTTATGTATATATAAACCAGCCTCCTTTATATTTGGATTTCCTAAACCTCTAGCTATACTTACCAACTGTGTATTATCAATCGTCTTTATAACTCCATCCCTATCAGAAAGAAGATCATACTCTAGATTGGCATGCTTAATATCCTCAGAATTGAGTTTCCTTATCGCTCCCTGAGCAAAAGCTATTTCCCAGAATTTATCCAATGCCTTACCCGAATCCAATATTTCCTGAGCAAATTTCTTCCCCTCCCCTCTTGGTACTACCTTTGTATTCTCAAACAACCTAGTCGCCATTTCTATGATGACATCCTCTAACTCCTCACACTTGTCTTCATGTCTCTCTAATATCTTCAATGCCTCTTTTATTTCAAGATTAGGCCCTACACTCCTCCCATCAGGTCCTTTAATCACTCTCTTGATGGTTTCACATTCTATATTAAATTTCTTAAATAGTTTCTTAAACTCCCTATCTAACATTGCTACATCATCAGCATTCTCCACTTTAGACCCTTTTCCATACGGTAGATCTATCAAAATATTTGTTACACCCATGGATATCTTCTTAGCTACAATACTTACCAATACTTTTTGAAATTCCTGTATTCTTAATGATCTTTCTACATTAATAATGACATCATCTGCGGGAGAAAGCTCAAGAGACCCACCCCAGATCATACAACCTCCTGTTTGCTTAACAACATCCATAACTCTTTCTTTTGATAGAGCTATAGGCATAACAACCTCTAAAATATCTGATGTCCCTGCGGGAGATGTTATAGCTCTTGTTGAAGTATTAGGAACTATTAACCCACCAGCTACAAGTATTGGAACTAATGTAGGAGTAATAGCTTTTCCAGCAACTCCACCTATTGAATGTTTATCAGCAACTAGATCTCCATTTCCTCTTATACCCTTAAAAGAAAGTACATCTCCTGATTCGGCCATACCTTTTGTCATCCAGTATATTTCATTATCATTAAATCCTGGATTAAAAAATGTAGAAATGAAGAAAGCTATCTCTGTTTCTCTAAGCTTTCTTGAACCAATATCAGCCATTATCTGTTCCAAATCTTTTTCTGTTAAATCATGACCTAAAAGTTTCCTACTTATAGCTTCTAATGATTTACTAGGTTGGGGTATATCAACAAATACAGAATACCCATTATCTATGTGATAATCTTTCCAAACTTCTTCAAATAGTCCTATCTCTCCCTCTGCGACTTTAGAATCTGTTTCCATAACATTAGCATGTAGCTCTATTTCACCAAGACCAATTACTGCAATTTCTCCCTCCCTCACTCCTAATCTCTCTGCATCTTTACGATTAAGTACAATATTAAAATCATCATCTTCACCAAGATCCAGATTCTTGCTTCTTAAATAGAATGACATAGTTGTATATATATAAATTTATTCTTCTAGTAACCAAGGATATTTTTCCTGAGCTACCCTATCAACTTCATTAGGTTTTAAGATACCAAATTCGGTTACATATCCCGTTATCAACATACTATCAACAATTTCAAATGCAGGATTAAACATATGTAAACCCTTTGGAGCTTCAGACCACAACTCCTTATCTTCCCTTACTTCAATTTCAACTGAATGATGGAAAGAATCAGGATCTATTTTTAATAATGGAGTCACAACATACAACGGTTTTCCAGCATAGTGGGCAGCTACTCCTAATCCCCAACTACCTATCTTATTTATTGCATGACCTTTTGCAGTTATCTGATCACAACCTATCAATACAACATCTACTGGAACAGATCCCCTACCTATTATGAATGACTCTCCTGCACTATCTGCTATCAATGTTGTTTTGATACCAGCAGCCAAAAGATTTTTTGCAGTAGTTCTTCCCTGAAAACGAGGTCTTGTTTCAGTACACACTACTTCAAAATTACTATCTCCTTTAGAGAGTTCTATTATCAAAGAAACAACTGTAGAAGAGTGACAATGAGTAAATATTTTATCAAAATTTTTTAGAAGCGGAGCACACTTCTCTACTAATTGTTTTTTACTCCCTTTTTCTTTAAATCCACTTAACATGTCCAAATAGTCATCACATAACTGAGATATCTCTCGTTTCATAATATTTATTTCTGGTAAAACGGGATATTTTTTCTTTAAAGAATATTTCACGAACTTTACCCCATTCCTTGCTAATGGCTCATTCATTCTTGCATTTGCAAGCTTCTGTGCAATCTCTAAAAATTCATTGTAAAACAGACTAGAGTCCTGTTGTCTACTCTGTTCTATGTAAAGTTTAACCCCTTCAAAGGTTGCAATGGCAACATTGGTTGCACCTTGAATGTTCAAATTTTGTATATCCTTATATATTTTTGTAATCTCCTTATACTCTTCCATAATACTATTCTAATGTAACTACCTCTTGATATTCAGGTATATATATATCATTTTTAATTTCCTCAGCAAGATTTTTAGAAAAATCCGATATTATTTCTTCATCTCCATGTACCAAAAATATTATCCTAGGAGTATGACCAAAACTTCTTAACCAATATCTCAAATCTCTTTGATCTCCATGACCTGAAAAGCCTCCCAATGTATATAGCTTAGCATTATTCTCATACTCCTTACCCATAATATTAACAACCTTCTCACCATCAACAAATCTTCTACCCAAAGTACCATGAACTTGATATCCAACAATCACAAGGTGAGTTGTTGGATCTTCAATATTATTCTTTAGATGATGTAATATCCTACCCCCAGTACACATACCACTTCCTGCAATTATTATTACCCCTTTCTTTGCTGCTAATCTTTTTGATTCTTCTATAGAATCTATTTTTTGTAATCCTGGAAAATCAAAAGGATCATCACCTTTTTCTAGTAATCTCTTTGCATCTTCATCATAGAAGTTAGGATACTGTCTAAATACTTCTGTAGCTCTTGATGCCATTGGACTATCTAAATATACAGGAATATTTTCAATAATCTTGTTTTCAAAAAAGAGATTAAGCTCATACAGCAATTCCTGTGCTCTTTCTATTGCAAAAGATGGAATCAATACATTTCCACCTACCTTTTGAGCACCTTGAATAGCAGATAGTAATTCTAATACAGTCTCATTCCTATCCTTATGTAATCTATTACCATATGTAGATTCACAAATTACATAATCTGCTTCCCTAATTAAATCTGGATCTTTCACTATTCTAGCTCCTGGCTGACCTAAATCCCCAGAGAAAACCAACTTCCTTATCCTATCTGCTTCATTCTTTATCCAAAATTCAAATATTGCAGATCCCAATATATGTCCTGCATCTCTCATTCTGAATTCACAACAATTAGTAATGTTTACAGAATCACCATATGGATATACTTCAAATAGTCGCATACTCTCTTCTACATCTTGTTCTGTATAGAGAGGTTTTTTCAGTAACTCCTCTCCATTCCCTTGTGAATTTTTAGGTTTAGCTTGCCATCTCTCATACTCTTCTTTTTGAAGATTAGCAGAATCCAAAAGGATTATTCTTGTAAGATCTCTTGTCGGTTGTGTACATATTATTCTTCCTTTAAAACCTTGTTTAACTAACAGAGGAATTCTTCCAGTATGGTCAAAATGTGCATGTGTTAGGAATACAAAATCTATTTCAGCTGGATCAAATGGAAATGGGTCATAATTTTTTGCTTCCAATTCTTCACTCCCTTGAAATGCTCCACATTCAACCAAAAACTTCATATTACCTGTTTCAATATAGAAACAAGATCCTGTTACTGTTTTAGTGGCTCCTAGAAATTGTATTTTCATTAAGGCAGTAGGATTTTTAAGTAATTTATGTATATATAATAATGGATTGACATAGTTAATGACAACCCTTTCTATATATCTATGTCGGTTTATTAAGTTCTTTTGCTTTTTCTAAAAGCTTCTCTTTACTATTTAAAAGAGGATCATCTAATACCATTTCTAATAACTCTTTTAATATTTCTCCTAACTTTGGACCCTTTTCTATACCTAAAGACATTAAATCTTCTCCAGTAATAGCAAGATCTGTGACTTTTAATGCCATGTCCTGTTTCCTTACCTCAGATATTCTTCTTTGCAATATTGTTATCTCATCAGGTTTAAAGGCTGTAGATGGATTAGATTGAGCATCTGCCATTCTCAATTTAAAAAGATCATCTATATTCTCCTCTCCGACTCTTTGTATAAATCTTCTTACTGCAGAGTCACTCCACTGATGCATCTCAATATTTTCTTTTTCTTCATCTGTCATATCTTCTTGGATATGGGGGTAGTAGAACATGTGATTTTCAATTAGCACCTTTACCCTATTTATTTCCGATTGAGAGAATTTCATTCTTTTCATAATTTTCTCAGCAATATCAGAACCCATTTTGTCATGGCCATAGAAATGTCCATTACCCATATCTGTTCTGGGTTTTGCAATATCATGTAACAAAGCCGCTAATTTAACAGAATCATGAGCTGCATCACATGTTTTAAGAGAATGCCAATATACATCATGAGCATGGAAAAGCTTCTGCTCTACATCCATACCTTCTAGAAGTTCTGGCATAAATATCTGAATCAACCCAGCTTCTCTCATTAAATCAATTCCTACAGAAGGTTTTGGAGAATTAAGAAGCATTTTCATAAATTCATCCCTTACTCTTTCCATCGATACCTGTTTTGCAACTGGAATAGACTCTTTTATTGCTTCAAATGTTTCTCTCTCTATTGTAAATCCTAATTGAGAAGCCACCCTACATGCTTTAAATGCTCTTAAACCGTCTTCCTTAAATCTCTCTATCGGTGTTCCTACAGCTCTAACCAATTTTTTCTCTAAGTCTCCTATCCCATCAAATGGATCATATATTTCAGCTTCTCTTTCTACCTCTTGTCCATCTAATTCCATTTGAGAAAGATCCAATGCCATCGCATTGAAAGTGAAATCTCTTCTTCCCAAATCTTTATCTATGTCATTAACAAATTCAACATTACTTGGCCATCTTCCATCTATATACTCTGATTCACTTCTAAATGTAGTGACTTCAACTTCATGAGTTTCTCCGTGTCTATCCTGCACTAAGGCCATTACAGTACCAAATTTTGCACCAGTGGAGACAGATTTAGGAAATATATTTAACATTTCATCTGGAAGAGCATTTGTAGCTAAATCATAGTCATGAGGAGCTTTCTTTAACATTAAATCCCTCAATGCTCCACCAACAAGATAGCAATCATACCCCTCTTTAATGAGTATTCTTGCAACTTTTTGTACATATTCTGGTACTGTTATATTTACTTTCATATCTTTAATATACTCTTTTAGCTGTTTTTGGTAGTATAAAATTATTAATGTTTTGAACTCCTAAAATCTCAACAATTTCTCTATCTTTAATACTCTGTTTCTCTTCCACTAATTCATCACCGTCCTCTTTTAATATATCATCATCCTCTACTTTTTCATACATTGGGAAAGTATAAATCATGCTGTATGGAATTCTAGTTATGCAGAAACCCTCTCCAACAGGTTGCAAATGTGATCCATTAACCCATCCTCCATCATTTCTATATGCCAGAACAGTAACGGCATCTGGAGAAAACCAATTGTAATTATTACTACCATATACTGCACATTCTTCCCTTTCATTAGGATTAGTTATTTTGTAATATCCCAAATCTTCAGTATATGGAAGTGAATATTCTATGGAAATAATATCCATTGATTCTAAATTAAATTCAAATATGAAATCATTGTGCTCATAGATCATATTAGATAGATTTTCAGTACTAATATTTTTTATCTCTATTTTAATATTTATTTCCTCTTCATTTACTCTAAACTGCATATTGTCAATTACAATTGGATTTGATATTAACAATGTATCAAGATGATATGCCCCCATACTATCAGTTGTTATCAGACCTAATCCTTCATACTCTTTTAAAATACCAATCTTCTTTATAACTCTAGAATCAAAAGACACTTCAATATTCATGCTCCGTACTTCTGTATTCTCAATTAAATTACATAAATTTCCATTATCTGGATTCCCCCTACTAATAGGAATTACTATCTTTGATATATCTATATCATGTCCAGTATCGTTAAAGAAGAAATAGTTTATATCTACAGATGTTCCCGGAGGCCCTGAAACTCTATCTGCCACTCCTAATACCCTTTTCATATACCATAGTGATGTAAGGGAAGAAATTGTATGATTTTGAAGTAGTATCTCTGTTGTTATTCCTAAGACAGAATCAGAATCATATTCAATACTGTATGTATCATTGAGATTATTTGAGGGAAGATCTGATATAGAGAATGTCGTAGCTTGGTAATACTCATTTAAAGCCCCATCTTCAGCAATATTAAAGCTATCTGAGTATACAGGAGATACCAAAAGCAAAAGAAAAAGAAGAATTAATACCATAAAGATATGTTTAAAATTTATTTAAACATATCTTACTAAGTAATTATGAATTTCAGATTAACTCTCCTTTTCCTTTATCCTTACCTTCTCGGTTACATAGAAATTTCTCTTGAATTTCTTTAATCCTAGCATCATCTCAGTTTGAGCTTGAATATATGGAATAAATCCAAATGTAAGCATGTTTACTGTGATTAAGAATGTCTCTAGGAAATCAATTATGTGTCTCCACCATTTCCAATCTTTAGGTACAGGAGAAATTTGTCTTCTAAATATAACAATTGGAATATTAGAAAGGGTTATTAGCGAAAATATATAGCTTAAGATTCTTGGAAGGTTATATGAGAATGCAGTGTATTGATAACCGGGGTTCAACCAACCCATTATCCTTAATCCAAATGTCAAAACAAATACAACTGTTAGATACCATATCTGGTATTCAAATATCATTCTTAACATAAATAGTTTTCGATACATTGGGAATTCTTCCTGATCCTGAGATAGTGCTGCTACAGTTATTGGGACATTGATTATCCCCCAACCCCATCTATGTTGCTGTTTATAAAATGATATGTGAGATTTCCATGGGGTTTCGTTTTCTACAGCATCATTGTATGTAGGGACATATACCTCTTCACTTTTGAATGTACCCTTAGTCCTTACCATAGCATTCCAATAGAATGCTGTATCATCATTCGCAATTTCTGGATCCCAGAATTCTACATTTTTCAAGGTTTTAAGATTAACAATATATGAAGAGAATGAATCTCTTACATATACATTCTCTCCTACAAAAGGAATTTTCTTTAACTTATCTACAACCCAATTCTGTAGTAGTACCAAGGTAAGCATATTTGACTGAGCCCTTATTATTGGAGGAACACTCCAGATATTGTTATTGAAAGTATGAAGAGCCGATGCATAATACCTGTTGTCTGGTTCATCCACAGTTAAGTATTTATATGTGACGGCAGAAAGATACTTAGGATGTGGTCTTAGATCACAATCGCAAGATATTAGGAGATAATTACCAATATCTTTTCCCTCTTGTTCTAACTTCTCTACATAGTGTCTTGCAGCCCAGTTTATATTTGCTCCTTTAACACCAGCTATTTCACCAGGAATACCATATGGGTGTACATAATAGGTCATACTACCAAACTTATCACCATACTTCTCTTTCAGCTTATTAAAATTTTCTACTTGAAGCTCTTCCTTTTTTCCTTCCATTGCCATTACTACATCTATCTTCTCTGCACCTACATCACTATTTGCCCATGATTGGAATGTTGGGTCAAGAATATCTAAGCTTTCAGAATATACAGGACAGAGATATACATATCTTAATTCTTGGAATCTTTCCATATTAGTTTCCCTTATCTTTTCCATCCAATCCGTACTCAAATCTCTCTTTGATCGCCTTAGACCAATGAAAATACCTATGAGGAACTTGAATGTCCTAAATGTCCAATATGCCACTAGATATGCAATATATATTACAAATGCTGTGTCCCATTTGAACAAAGCGAATATTACAGGAAGAAGAAGTAGAGTCCAAGTTAGGAAACCTGGAAGAATTTCAAAGAA
>Ga0255346_1002734_pt1 | contig 21830 bp, 16 predicted proteins | sample wastewater_treat_FD_194410 | JGI IMG/M metagenome (GOLD analysis project Ga0255346, IMG submission 194410) | Wastewater microbial communities from Lulu Island WWTP, Vancouver, Canada - plant22 | ecosystem: Engineered > WWTP > Wastewater > Unclassified | place: Canada: Vancouver, British Columbia... | reverse complement strand
CATCTGATTTGTAGATTTTCTCAATCATGGGTGTAACTCCTTGTCCATTGATTTGTGTGATATTTTACCATTAATAAGATAATATTTATATAAGTTATCTAAATTCATAGAAAACTTTTACTTATTTGTCGAAGTGCAAGTGAAATTGCAGCTAAAAACCATGCGTGGTTTACCAAATCTCCGATTTTTTGTAAAATAGGCTACGTGAAATTTGTATTTGTTTGAAATAATATTTGTTGGTCAGCCTATTCCTATCCTTTATGGGAAAAAGGCGTCATGAATTCTTCATAAAATTTTTTATGTTGCAATCAAAGCCTACTTAGGGGAAGTTGAAGGTAATTATCGAAGAAAGGCGAATTTGGGATAATTTATTAACTTATTTGTGATTGTTGGGAAGGGCTATTTTCCCTGACAAAGAATAAGAAGATCAATGAAGCAGCGAAACGTCCAGCGGTGGATAAGAGGGTTACACCCAAAAACCCTATTCTTGTAAATAGGAATGACCCAACACCAGCCCCAATTGCCAATGAGAGTGTGACGATAATTTGATAATAAGCCGAAAAACGTGCACGTTGATCTTCTGGTGTTTGAATAAGCAAACTATTAAAGCTAACAAGGTTAAATCCACCCCACAATAACCCGGAAAAGACTTCTATGGCAATTGCATGCCAGTATTTTTGAACCCATAGCCCCCAGATAAGAGGAATGAGCGGTATTAGAAGGAGGAATACAATCGCTACAAATCGGTTACCCCACTTATCTACCCACAAGCCAACCCGCCTTTGGACAAGCATATTTGCGGCCGTGTTTGTGACAGTAACCACGCCGACCATGGCCGCAGTGAGATGCATGGTTTCAACCATGTATACCGTGAAAAAAGGCGCTGATACCTGAATACTGAGATTCCAAACAGCCACAAAAATGATGTATTTTATGAATTGAGGATGTTCTTTAATCGACGTAACAATGTTCTGCAAATAATGGAGAAAGGTGGTTTTTTGTTGATGATTGGGCTGGGTTCCGTGTTGTTGCTTTGATAATGGATCTTGAATGCTATTAAAAAATCCAATAGCGATACCTCTTAAAAGGACTGCAAGGAGAAAAGCCAATTGATAACCTAATGGCTCGCCAACCAGGGTGATAAATTCACCCATCAGCAAGGTGATCAGCATGCCCGCTAATCCCATGATGAAATTGCGTGAACTAAAAAAACGTCCACGGCCTTCAATAGGAACAATATCTGCGGTCAGGGCAATCCAACCGGGATACGCAAAATTGCTGGCAGCCTCCCTAAGTACAACTAAAACAAGCATTATCCAAATCATGGCTGAATGTCCAAAAAGCAGAAAGGGAACAACAGCCATGAGGAACACTGATAATTGGGTGATCAGTGCACTTTTTACAGCAATCTCTTTGCGCTTCCCAGACCGTTCAACAAAAAAAGCAGCAGGCAGCAATAACGAGGCATTCGATAAATTGCTAATGGAACTGAGAAAACCGACTTGTTGACCTGAAACGCCCAGTGTGAGGAGATATATGGTCAGATAAGTTAATATGATCTTGTCACTGGCTGCTGAAAAAAGGCCGTCATAAAAAAAACGCGTCAAGTTCCGCTGTTTCTCAGATGACAATGCCAATGCCCAGACGCCACCCCATGTGAAGTGGGTGATTTTGCGTTTTATGCGAAGAGATTGTTCATGCAGTCGATGTAACGTCATGGATTTTTGGGCAGCTTTCTAAATATTGGCATTTCAATCACAAAAATTGTCGCTGCGCTTTGTGCTGGTTCACTGGGCAGGCAAAGCGTTTTGAGCAGATTAATAACCTCATCAACTTTTTCAGAATCGACTGCAATTAACAATGTAACATTTCCAAAGCGCAAAAAGCCGCCTGTGCTTGCCATACGGGTGACGGTAAAGCCATGTTTAATGAGAGCTTCGACAACAAGGTCACTATCTCTTTCATGGATGATGGCGTAAATTAATTTCATAGGATTTGTCAGATTTGCTCAAAATATTCTACAGGCATACCGTATAATGTCGCACCACCCTCAATGGTTTCAATCATCGGTAACTGGCTGAATTCGCCAAAACTTCGCATTTGTACGGGAACGTATTTCTTATAAGGCTTACAGAACTTGTTTATTAATCGATCCAGCGTTTCCATGCGCGAATGGTTCAATCCCATTAGCAAACACACTGTTGGCTCATGAAAAAGGCTGCTACTACTATCTATGACCGTGAAGAAAAAATGCTGTTTGTTAAGGTTCGCCATCAATTTATTTGATTGGGATTGAGATACGATTATGAGTAACAGCAAATCAATTTGGCGTTCAGGCATCAGGTATCCTTAGATTGGGTTGTGATTATCAACCATATTTTACATTATTTCCTGTTACGATATAGTGGTAAAATGGGATCGAAAAAATTGGACGGAGGAATCGAAATTGAAAAAATCGAAGAATAAAACGACATTGATTATCCTAACCATTATATCGGTTTTTTTGTGCTCCTGCCCCGGGAGTTATTTGATCGCTAATGGTTTTAAAAACCTGACTGAAAACTTCCAACAGGTAACAGATTTCGGAGATATCTCAGATTCAGGGTTATGGAGCTTATTAGAGGCAGGTGTTTTTATCTGTGGGGGCGGATTTTTTGTTTTGATACCACTGGTATTGCTCATCATAGCCCTGGTGCCGAGAAAAAAGAAAGTAAGTTTAACAGACCTAAAACCAACTGGAGCTTCTGAAGGTGATCCAATCCCGCCGCCCAATTAATCAACACTTCAACGAAAGAAAAAATCCCCCGGAAGAGCAGTGCCGACCGGGGGTATTTTTTTCTGATTCAATTATTATTTTTCTATATCGGATGATTTTCCATCACCAATGCCGCGAGGAATCCATTTATTGGCGCGATCGCGCAGGCGGTGGATTTCACCACCGCGTTGATGAAGCTGATCGAATCCCTCTGGTTTTAGGGATAAAGCATTTCCAGCCAACAAACCTGCAACGCCAGCCTGCCGAGGATCCGTAATTTTTTCTAAATACGGGGCTGTTAGGGATGGGTCGATGTGCTCGTAGGTTTTTGGCTCGATATACGTGGTGATGTAGCCCTCATAATTGCGTAAAACCACTTTGTGGTCTGAGTAACTGAGGATGTAATTGGGGTTGAGGGGAATTTTCCCGCCTCCACCTGGGGCATCCACGACATAAGTAGGAACGGCAAATCCAGATGTGTGACCGCGTAGAGCTTCAATAATCTCTATACCTTTGCCGATGGGTGTGCGAAAGTGACCAGCACCTTGAACAAGGTCACATTGGTAAAGGTAATAAGGCCTAACCCGAATGCGCACCAGATCGTGAACCAATCTTTTTTGGATGAGCGGATCGTCATTAATCCCTGCCAGTAAAACAGCCTGATTTCCGAGGGGGATCCCAGCACGGGTGAGTTTGTCGCAAGCTTTTGCCAGCTCCGCCGTAATTTCGTTAGGGTGATTGACGTGGATATTCAACCAAAGTGGATGGAATCTTTGGAGCAATTCACATAATTCGTCGGTGACACGTTGGGGCATAAAAACCGGCACTCGCGATCCAATGCGGATGATTTCGATATGTGGAATATCACGCAGGGCGATGAGTAAACGTTCAAGAACTTTGGGCGCCAAAGTCAAAGGGTCGCCGCCCGAGAGCAGCACATCACGCACCTGGGGTGTTCTTCGTAGATAGTCGAGTTGTGCCTCAAAATCTTTTGATGTGAAAGATTGTGTAGGATCGCCTACGATGCGTGAACGCGTACAATATCGGCAGTAACTGGCACATTGCGTGGTAACCAGCATCAGTACCCGGTCTGGATAGCGGTGTACCAATCCCGGCACTGGCGAGTGGGCGTCTTCAGAAAGGGAATCTTCCATTTCTCCGGTAAAGGGCAGAATCTCAGCTGCGGTTGGTAAAACTTGCTTACGGATGGGATCGAGCGGGTTTTCCGGGTCGATTAATGATGCAAAATAGGGTGTAATATCCACACGAAACAAACCAACCTGATTTAAAGCCTGGCGCTCGCTTTCTGTCAGCTTGAAAATCTGCTCAAAATCTTCAACGGAATTCAGCCGATGGCTGAGTTGCCAGCGCCAATCTTCCCAGCTTTCATCCGGAACATCTGCAAAGGCAGGTGCCCGTTTTGATGGAAATGGTTGCATGAAAATATCCTCTCCTTTGGATAATTGGGAGTCTGATCAAGCTTTTTAACAATCAATTCAATCATTCATTAAACATTTCACCAACGCTGATCCCCTGATTAGCCCGTAAGATCACCTCTCCGAGTAAAGCGCCGATCGAAAGAACAACCAGGCGGTCACCAAAGGCTGCCTTTGCTTCAGGGGAAATAGGAACTGAATTGAGGGTAATAAATTGCTCTACCGGCAAGGCCGCCAACCGTTGGGGCGCCTCTTTTGAAAAAATCGGGTGAATAAAGACCATATAAATATTGCGTGCCTGGTGTTGCTTGAGGATGTCAACGGCATGTACCATGGTTCCGCCAGTATTGACTTCATCGTCGACCAGCAAAACATCGCGTCCTTTAACATCGCCAATGACGGTCATCGAAACCGGGTTTTTAATATCAAGGGTGCGTTGTTTTTCAATAAATGCCAGGCCAGTATGCAATAATTCTGCGTAAGGGCGGGCTTTCTTTGCAAACCCCAGATCTGCAGTGACAACAACAGGGTCGTGAAGCCGCGGGGCGATTTTTTGCAAATAATCCTTAAGGATGTGAAAGCCGCGTAAGACATCACCAGGGATGGAAAAGAAACCCTGTATCTGACCGGCATGAAGATCGAGGGTCATGTAACGATCTGCGCCAGCAATTTGGATCATATCTGCAACCAATCGGGCGGTTATAGGAACGCGAGGCATATCTTTTTTGTCCGATCGGCCGTAGCATAAATAGGGGACTACCGCGGTAATTCTGCCTGCAGAATCCAATTTTAGGGTTTGAATGAGGATAAGTAACTCCATTAAGGTTTCATGAATGGGTGATGCTGTCGGTTGGATCACATAGCAATCCTGGCCGCGAACGGAACTGTGGAGTTTGACAAAGATATTCTCATTAGGAAATTGAACGATATCCCGACCACATAATGGAATGTTCAGGTAATCAGAAATTTCTTGCGAGAGCTCTGGTGCAGCCGTACCTGCATACAATTTGATGTTTCCAAACAATAATTCGTGTTGCATATGTGGTTTGGTCATTAGTGGTTTACCTTACTTTCTATTTTTGATCTTCACATTCGTTTGTACTCTGCCATTCACCTCTGAGAACACTCATTAAGTGGACATCGTAATATTTTCCATGTTGAAAATGTGCTTCACGAAAGCTGCCCTCATGTGTGAAGCCCGCTTTCTCATAAGAGCGTATTGCACGTCGGTTTTTCGCGTAGACCTGCAGCCAAATGCGGTGAAGATTTAGTGTTTCAAAACCATGCTTCAGGAGAATATGCATGGTTTCCGTTCCATAACCTTTGTCCCAATGCTGTTTTTCCCCGATCAGAATCCCTAATTCTGCAGAGTGGTTGCGCCAATCGAAATTCATGAAACCGCAGTTCCCGATAGCTTGCCAGGTGGCGGGTTGGTTTTCCGTCTGAATGTCAATAACCATCACATGGTTGCTAGGCGGCTGTTTGAGCATATTTTCGTACCATTGTTCTTCTTCGACCTGCGACATAGGAAAAATTAGCGATAGGTTTTCGGTAACCTCAGGATCATTAATCCAGCGACAGAAAGTGGCAAGATCGGTTCTTTCTGCAGCTCGGAGGCGAATTCTCTTTCCAAACAGATGCGACACAGCTTTAAATCCTCCTTTAAGGGGTTAACCGGGTCGGTCCGCGGAAGACGTAAACAGCTTCGCGAATATTGGAAAGCCCCAACAAGACCATCATAAATCGGCTGAGGCCAAAGCCAAAGCCGCCATGAGGGGGTGTGCCATAACGGAAATAATTCAGGTAATCTTGAATTACTTCGAGTGAAAGCCCTTTTGCAAGCGCCTGTGCTTTTAGCACTTCATAGCGGTGTTCCCGTTGAGCGCCGGTGGCTAATTCGAGACCCATGCCAAGCAAATCAAAACTGCGTGTCAGCCCTGGATTATCAGGGTGGAGCATATGGTAAAAGGGGCGTGATTCAAAGGGCCAATCGGTGATGAAGAGATAATCATGCCCCTGGGTTTCTTTGAAATGTGTGCCAAGTGCCCGTTCAGCACCAGGATCGAGATCATATTTCTTCTCAGGCGGCAGTGTGTAACCAATTTGTTTCAGCAACTGATGTGCTTCGCTCATGGAAATGCGAGGGAAGGGTACCGAGGGAGCCTTGAGGTGAATCCCCAGATTTTCTTCAATATTTTCACCGTGTTTTTCAACTACAGTTTGAATTGTAAATGCCAGCCAGCGTTCCATCATCGACATCACGTCTTCGTGGGAATCAATCCAGGATATTTCCATATCAACACCGGTAAACTCGGTCATGTGACGCGAAGTGAAAGAAGGATCCGCACGAAAAACAGGGCCGAACTCAAATACACGCTCAAACCCAGCTGCCATCGCCATTTGTTTGTAAAACTGGGGTGATTGGGCTAAATAAGCCGTGGTATCAAAATAGGGAAGGCTGAAAAGCTCTGCACCGCTTTCGCTGGGAGCGCCCATAATCTTCGGTGAGTTTATTTCGATGAAATTTTCCTGCAGCCAGAATTGACGCATGGCTTGAACTGCTGTTGTTTGCACCTCAAAGATGAGACGGTTAATCCCTCGACGCAAATCGAGGTAGCGCCAATCAAGTCGAAAGTCTTGTTCGGGCAAATATTCGCCGAAAGGCTCAAAAGGCAAAGGAATTTCAGCTGCGTTTTCAATGACCAGATCTTCCAGTTGAATTTCGAGCCCTCCCAATTTGACAATTTCATTTTTAACAACTTTTCCGGTGATGCGCAGGGCGGATTCGGTGCCCAATTTCGAGATTGTTTCAGCCAGGTCGAGATCTCCCTTTTTGTAATGTGCCACCTGAACCAGACCGGTCCGATCGCGAAGGATTAAAAATTGCATGCTTTTCTGATCTCGAAGTGTGTGCAGCCAACCCTGTATGGTTACTTGTTCATCAATGTGCTGATTTAAATCTTTTATGAGAGTGCGTTGCATTTAATAATTCTCCAATCCATCACCAATAATAACATCAGATTTCTAAAATAAAATAAATGATTTGGCATGTTTTTAAAGCAATTTTTCAACAGCCTCTTCAGGGCTATATTTTCTTTGAACAACATCCGCTAAAATATCTGAAAATTTGTTTTCGTCCAGTTTTTCCCACCATTGGGTTAGCAAGGTATCTCTGATGAGCGTTTGAATATCACAACGAAGGCGGACGGTTTCCTTTTCTTCCCACTTTTGGGTATGCAAAAGATATTGTCGGTGGCGATGAATATCTTCGATTAAAGTGGGAATTCCTCTCCCTTCTGTGGCAATTGTGGAATGTATTGGCGGAACCCAGTCTAATTTTGAGGCTTGCTCTTCGCGTTTTATAGCAGGAGATCTTTCCAGAGCATGTTTACCTTTTATAGCAGCAATGCCAGACTTTCCCTGTGCCATTTCCAGCATGATCTGCAGAGAACGGATTGTATTTTCGGCACCAGGTCGATCGGCTTTATTGATCACGATGATGTCGGCGATTTCAAGCATGCCAGCTTTTATTGCCTGGATATCATCTCCCATACCCGGAGCTTCCACCACGACAACGGTATGCGCCAAGCTGGCAATATCCACCTCTGCTTGGCCGGCACCGATGGTTTCGATGATGATCAGATCGAAGCCTGCACTATCAAGAACGGTCACAAATGCAGCAGTCCGGCTTGCCAAACCGCCCAGGTTGCCGCGTGAAGCCATTGATCGAATAAAAATGCCTTTGTCGCCAGCCAGGTCATTCATTCGAATACGATCACCAAGCAGAGCGCCGCCCGAGAAGGGACTGGTGGGGTCGACTGCAATAATGGCAACTTTTGGAGCCTGCTGTCCTTTTCCCTGGCGTAGATTTTTTGCAATTTGATTCACAAGGGTGCTTTTACCTGCACCAGGTGCTCCAGTGACGCCAACCAAATGGGCTTTGCCAGTAAATGGGAACAGTGCAGATAGTAATGCGCGACTTTCTTCGGCATCATTTTCGACAAGGGTTAGTGCTCTGGAAAGCGCCAAACGGTCGCCGGTGCGTATAGCAATGGGGTCATTTTTCGGCATTATTAACTATTTGAAATTTGGATGGCTTGCTTGATATCCGCAATGACGGTTTGGGTATCGGTGCCAGGCCCATAAATGGCAGTGACACCCAATTTCAGCATGTTGGAAATATCGGGCTCTGGGATTATCCCACCGACAAATACTTTGATATTGGTCAAACCATTTTCATTTAATTTTTCAATTACAGCGGGAACAAGAACGTTATGGGCACCTGAGAGGATAGAAAGGCCGACAACATCAACGTCTTCCTGCAAAGCTGCTTCAGCGATCATTTCAGGTGTCTGTCTTAGGCCTGTATAGATCACTTCCATGCCGGCATCCATTAATGCCCGGGCAATGACTTTTGCGCCGCGATCATGTCCATCCAAACCTGGTTTTGCGATTAGTACTCGAATTTTTTTATTCGTCATGTTTAACTCCACATGGTTATGTGCCATCTTGATTATACCGCGTTCAATTATGGATTAGATTGCCTTTCACAATCATATCTTGCATATGTACCATTAATTCACTAAAATCAATTCAATATGAATTGAAAATGCAAATTAAATTAATTGAAAGTGATAAGGATGCCATTGCGAAAAGAAAAACATCCCCGTCCACGTTTAATCCCCACCATGATGGTTTTATTGATATTGGAGTTTCCGTTTTTGATCTTTATGGGATTAAATTTACTCACAAATCGATGGTCTTTTTTAACGTCATGGACTCTGTTTTGGATGCAATTCCAGGAGGCATTCTCTTTGTTTTTAAAAACACCCGGCGAGTATGTCCGTGATGAAATTTTGTTTTTTGATGTTTTGTTATTTGCAGTGTTGGTAGTCTCTGGAGCGCTGGCGCTTATGGCGGGATTGACCCTTTCATATCGGAGAAAGATGAGCTGGATTCTGGGGTTGTTGGCTCAAATTGGAACCCTTGTTGTTGGGCTAAGTTTACATTTTATGCATCAGACCACTCAGGCATATTGGTTGATGGCGTTTGGAATAATGATGGTTTTACATCTAAATTTTGGTGATATCCGTGAATGGTTTGTAAAACCAATTGACGATTTGGAAGAGGTTGTGAATGTCTGAGCGAGAAGATATAGAGCTTCTGAAACGTTTTGAACCAATTTTGAAATTTACAAAGGGCGAACAATTCTTTCCTTACAATGTTGCGGATTATGTAAAAAAATCCAGCCTTTGGGTGAAAGCGCCTAACACACCAGCAGAGCAATTGGTTCCGGACGGTGACCTTAACCTCGAACGTTTGGGGAATATGAAGCTGGAAGGTGCCCGGAATGTTCACTATTTACAATTTATTTCTCCAATGACCCTGGCTGAAATGGCTGAATTTCGGTTCAAAGAATTGCGTGAAGCGATAAGAACCAGAGAATTTACGCCCAGTCGCAGCCGCCTGGCAAGAGTTGGTTTCTTATCCAGGCTTATTGATATGGTATTTTCGTTGGTGCTATTGTTGCGAGGCCGGGTTCCTGGAGATTCTGCAGCTGCGGCAAGGCTGACATTTAAGAAAATGCTGAAAGAAAGACGGACATTTCAGTATTATGGCCGTGTTGTTCGGGAAAGTGGATGGATCGTTCTTCAATATTGGTATTTTTACCCATTTAACAGTTGGCGTTCTGGTTTTTATGGGGCAAACGACCATGAAGCCGATTGGGAAATGGTTAATATTTATGTATATGAAGATGAGCACGGTGAAGTGAAGCCATCCTGGGTGGCTTACGCCTGCCATAATTTTTCGGGCGATGACCTTCGTCGACATTGGGACGATCCTGAAGTTCAAAAAGTTGGTGATCATCCGATTGTATATGTGGGCGGAGGCTCGCATGCCAGTTACTTTACGGGAGGTGAGTATCTGACGGAACTGGTCCTGCCGTTTTTTAAATCTTTTACAAAGTTAAAACGGCGGATGGATACTGTCTTGAATAAAATTTTCCAAGAAAACCAAACGCAAGAGGTAGATGATGAAGATAAACCACAAGTTTTTACGATCCCTTTTGTAGATTATGCTACAGGCGATGGGCTTTCAATTGGTCAGGGTTGTGAAGAATCCTGGGCGATCCCAATTTTGATTGATCCGCCTCAACCCTGGGTAAAGAATTTTCGAGGCTTGTGGGGATATTATGCCCAGGATCCCTTTTCAGGTGAAGATGCCCCAGCTGGGCCTCGATACAATCGGGATGGAACAGTACGGTTAGCCTGGTTTGATCCTCTGGGTTGGGCAGGTATGGAGAAAGTGATTCCGCCGGTTGAGCAGAGTGCACTGCTAAACAGCAGAAAAACAGATTTGTTAAAATGTATTGAGGAATTGACGCAAGAGATCAATCATTTACAACAATTGCAATATCAGCGTGGATTTGACTTGATGGCGATACGGGAGAGCTCACATCTTAGAGGGGAAATAGCACAGCTACTCCAGGATTTAGACGATGAACGACAGTTACTGGTTGAAAAACGCCGCCGTTTAACGGTGGAACAGGAAAAGCTTGAAGTTTTAGAAGCACTAAAACTGGAAGATGCACCGGACCAGAAAATATTCTATCGAGCTCATATCAAACATGCTCATCAGCCACAAGGAAAGAACGGCGAGAACCTTGGTGTTTTGGCTGAGATTTGGGCTGCAATTAGTATTGGTTTGATGCTTATTGGAATGGTTTTGCTAATTAATTTTGCCAGGCCTTTTTTGGTATATGGATTGGTCGGTTTGTTATTGCTGATGATAACCGTGGAAGCTGTTTTCAAGCGGCAATTGGCTAATCTTGTACGGAAGGTTGCCATTTTCCTGGCGGTTATCAGCCTGGCCGTCCTTGTTTACAAGTTTTTCTGGTTTATTCTAATGGCAGGCGCCGTAATAATTGGTTTGTATTTAATTATTACCAATCTCCGCGAGCTATTTGTCCGAAAATGAGGATTGCAAGGTCCAGTTTTTTAGTTAACGTTCCGTTTTGAATTTTTTATATTGATGAAAATTTTTCAACCGCACTCACGGCTATGATCTCTCCATAATAAATACAATGATAATCCCGTAAGGGGTAGTGCCTTTCGATGGATACATCAATAAAATGAGCCGGGTTCAGATCGTCAGCGTAGATCTTGCGGCATTCGAGCACCAGTTCTGCTTCCACAAAAGAAGGCGCCACAACTTTGGCAGAGGCTTCGGGGGTTAGTCCCGCAATAGAAATTTTGTCGCCATCGCGTCCAGACCGTGTGCCGAGAATGCTGAGTGCTTCGCGATAGTGATCCGGGAAAAATGAGACGGTGAAAGTGTCAAATTTTTCCATAAATTGGTAGGTATAGCGGGTATGTCTGACAGCAACAAAAGCAAAAGGAAGATTCCACATGGTGCCCAGGGCTCCCCATCCAATGGTCATGCTGTTGAAGTCTTTGTTTAAATAATCCCCTGAAGTTAATAAAGCTCCTTTGTTATGAAATACATTATGGGGTTGAAGGATTAATTTTTCGATGGCAACAGGCTTTCTTAACATGGGCACTCCTTAGGTTTTATTTGCATATGATGATACCATCATAAGTTGTTTAGTTGCCCGGCGTGATTATCGTTTTGCTTCCAGTGTAATATTTGGACCAGGTGGTTAAATGCGAAAACCGGTTATAAAGGGGAATGGTTGAATTGGATGTTCGGGTATAATCTTTCCTATGATGTCTACTGCAACGGATCGTATCACTAATGGCGAAACGCAACCCGACGATCAATTTGATCGGGCGTTACGACCGACTAACCTGAAAGATCTGATCGGTCAAACACAGATCAAAGATAACCTGTTGATTTTGATCGAAGCGGCGAAGTTAAGATCAGAAGCTTTGGATCATGTCCTTTTTTTTGGTCCACCAGGGTTAGGAAAAACAACTTTGGCGCATATCCTGGCGAATGAAATGGGCGTCAATATTAAAGTGACTTCGGGGCCAGCAATTGAACGAGCAGGTGATCTGGCAGCGATACTAACAAACATGCGCCAGGGCGATATTCTATTTATTGATGAAATCCATCGCCTGGGAAAGGTGGTTGAAGAAGTACTTTATCCGGCGATGGAAGATTATTCTCTGGATATTGTGATTGGTAAAGGCCCAGCTGCACGTTCAATCCGCTTGAAGTTACCCCATTTTACGGTGGTTGGAGCTACAACCCGATTGGCGTTGATCACATCTCCATTACGCGCCCGTTTTGGCGCGACATACCGCCTGGATTATTATGATGTCGATGCACTGATTGAAATTATTCGGCGCGGGGCAAGACTCCTGCAGGTTGAATTTGATGATTTGGGGGTGGAGGAGATCGCACGGAGGGCTCGCGGAACCCCAAGGGTAGCTTTGCGCATGCTGCGGCGCGTTCGGGATTATGCGCAGGTTCGGGCAGATGGGAAAATTACGGGGGCGGTATCACAGGCAGCTTTGGATTTATTAAATATTGACGAGCTTGGTTTGGATGAATTAGACCGTCGGGTACTTTCATGCGTGATTGAAAAATATTCAGGCGGTCCGGTGGGCTTGAATACCATTGCGGCTTCGGTGAGCGAAGAACCAGATACGATTATGGATGTCGTGGAACCTTATTTGTTGCAACTGGGGTTTTTGGAGCGCACCTCGCAGGGACGGCTGGCAACACGCAGTGCATATGAACATCTGGAGTTGGAATTTGAAAATCGCGATCCCCAGCAAAAGCTTTTCTAATTTAATTAATAGATTACATGCGTACAGCAGATTTTGATTATGATCTCCCCCGTGATCGGATTGCGCAAACCCCTGTCACACCCCGCCATAATTCCCGTTTAATGATTGTTGATCGTAACACGGGCGCGATTACACATACTCGGTTTTGGGATATTGGCCGCTTTTTGAATCCGGGGGATGTATTGGTGATTAATGAAACCCGAGTGATCCCGGCACGGATTTTCGCCATGAAACAGCCTGGAGGGGGCAGGGTGGAATTATTGCTGCTGGAGAAAAATGATGCCTGTATCTGGACTGTATGGGTGGGAGGTAAAGGGCTGGTACCTGGAAGAAGGCTTTCAATTGAAGGTGGCCCGGATGCAGAGATCATCGAAATGCTGGATGGGCCCAAACGGCGATTGCGTTTTGATGAACCGATTGAAGGTTTTTTTGACCGTGTTGGTCATGTACCGTTACCGCCATATATCCATACTGAATTGGAAAACCCGGAACGTTATCAAACGGTGTATGCCAATCAACCCGGCTCTGCGGCTGCACCAACCGCAGGTTTGCACTTTACAGATCAACTAATGAAAAAATTAGCTGATCAAGGAGTTAAATTTGCTCGAGTCTTATTGCATGTGGGGTTGGACACTTTTGCACCGGTGAACGAAGAAGACCCGCGTGAGCACAAAATTCACACCGAGTGGTGCGAGTTGACATCCCATACAGCCATGGAAATTAATGCTGCCCGGTCGGCTGGCGGGCGGATAGTGGCAGTGGGAACTACTACCGTCCGCACGCTTGAAACTGCGGTTCGGAAATCTGCCAATGGACGGGAGGTTGTGCCGATTTCCGGGTCAACGGATCTATTTATCTTGCCCGGATTTCATTTCCACGCTGTCGATGCAATGGTCACCAATTTTCATTTACCAAAATCCACATTATTGATGTTGGTGAGTGCTTTTGCCAGCCGCCAATTAATTTTAAAAGCTTATCAGATTGCAATCAACGAAGGTTATCGGCTTTTCTCGTTTGGCGATGCAATGCTGATATTGTAGACTTGAGCTGGTGTAGAAATTGCAGCTTTGTCTGAAATCCCGTTAATATTTATAGTTTTCTTATAGAAAAAGTAACGGTGCGTTAACTTAAGAGGTTATAATTTAATTGTTAATGATTCGATATTAACAAGTTTTGCAAACAATTATCCAAGGGAACATACGATTATGATGCGATTTGATCGTTTTTCGGAACGTGCCCAGGAGGCGGCTCAGCGAGCGGCGGAAATCATACAGCGTTATGGGCACAACCAAATTGATACAGAACACATCTTGTTGGCGTTGATCGAGCAGCCTCAAGGTGTCATTTCAGAATTATTAGAATTCCTCAATGTTGATGAGGAAAACTTTAAAGAACGGCTGGATTATATCTTGCGTACCAATCCGAAAGCGAATATTTTCGGAGGCGGCGCCGGACAAGTGTTTATTACGATCCGGGTTAAACGAATTGTTGACCAGGCAAATCAAGAAGCCAACCGTTTGAAAGATGAGTATATCTCCACAGAACACCTCTTTTTGGCGATCCTGAGCGAGCGCAATACCCCAGCGTCCCGCCTAATGGACGATCTGGGTATTACTCATCAACGTGTGCTGGCAGCAATTCAACAATTGCGCGGTGATCAGACAGTAAATGATCCGAAGGGTAAATCGCGCTATCGAACATTGGATAAGTATTCACGGGACCTGACTCGACTGGCACGTGAGGGTAAGTTGGACCCGGTAATTGGTCGAGATAATGAAATTTTGCGATTGATTCAAATTTTATGCCGACGAACGAAGAATAACCCGGTATTGATTGGCGAAGCTGGTGTAGGCAAGACAGCCATAGTCGAAGGACTTTCCCAAAAGGTTGCCACTGACGATGTGCCGGAAATTTTGATGGGAAAGCGAGTAGTATCTCTTGATCTTGGCGCGATGATTGCAGGTTCTCGTTTCAGGGGTGAATTTGAGGAGCGATTAAAAGCTGCAATCGAGGAAATTCAACGCTCGGATGGCGAGATAATCCTTTTTATTGACGAGCTTCACACTGTTGTAGGCGCAGGGGCAGCCCAGGGAGCGATGGATGCATCCAGCATGCTTAAACCTGCGCTGGCTCGGGGTGAATTGCAATGCGTGGGCGCAACCACGCTGGACGAATATCACAAGTATGTCGAAAAGGATGCGGCTTTAGAACGAAGGTTTGCGCCGATTTACGTGGAAGAACCCACCGAGAGTGACACAATTGAGATGTTAAGGGGTTTGCAAGAGCGGTATGAAGCTCATCACAAAGTGACTTTCTCTGACGAGGCTCTGGTACAGGCTGTAAAACTTTCCACACGGTATGTTACTGATCGACGTTTACCAGACAAGGCGATCGATCTTGTTGATGAGGCAGCTGCGAAACTTCGGGTGGCTTTGTATTCTTTACCCGATGACCTTAAAAAAATGAAAAGCGAAATTGATCGGTTGCTGAAGGAAGAAGAAAAGGCAGGTATCGAAAGCGACTTTCAACAAGCCGCCCGATTAAAATCGGAACGCTTGCGGCTTGAAGAAGAATTTAATCATCTGCGCGACCATTGGGAACATGAACACAAATTAGATGAAGTGGTGGATGTTCACGATATTACCGAAGTGATCCACCAGTGGACCGGAATACCTGTTTCACAAATGTTAGAGGACGAAAAAGATAAATTGCTAAAGATGGAATCTCGGTTGCATGAACGTTTGGTGGGTCAGTCTGCGGCAGTGGAGGCTTTGTCTGATGCAATTCGAAGGGCAAGAAGCGGGCTTAAAGATCCACGTCGACCAATTGGATCATTTATCTTTATTGGGCCTTCTGGAGTTGGGAAAACCGAGCTGGCAAAAGCCCTGGCTGCGTTTATGTTTGACGATGAAGATGCGCTGGTTCGGATTGATATGAGTGAGTACAGGGAACAGCATTCCGTATCACGCTTATTTGGTGCTCCGCCTGGATACGTAGGTTACGAGGAAGGCGGGCAACTGACCGAGGCTGTACGCCGACGCCCATACCGGGTGGTGCTATTTGATGAGATTGAAAAGGCACATTCTGAAGTATGGAATGCATTGTTGCAAATTCTTGATGATGGACGCCTCACCGACGGTCAAGGCCGGGTGGTTGATTTTCGAAATACCGTGCTAATTATGACCAGTAATCTGGGCACTGAATACGTGACTAAGGGGGGAACACTGGGATTTTTAAGCGCAACGGATGAAGGCGAAAAAGCCAATAAGGAAAAAATTGAAAAAGCACTTAAAGGAGCTTTCAGACCGGAATTTCTTAACCGCATTGATGAAATCATCCTGTTTTCACAACTGTCATTAGAAGACATGGAGAAAATTGTCGTTTTGCAAATGAAAGAAATTCAATCACGGCTGGAAGATCATGGTTTGCATGTTGAAATGTCTGATGCTGCCAGAGTGTGGCTGGCTAATGAGGGTTACGACCCAGCCTTCGGAGCACGTCCGCTTAAACGTGCTTTACAAAAGCATGTTGAAAGCCCCCTATCGATCAGTATCCTGTCTGGCGAATTTGCGTTTGGTGATACGGTTGTAATTGATGTTGAAAATGATCAGATCGTTTTCAATAAAAAACTGGCATTAGACGTACCAAATTTGGATGAAGCTGAAATTACAAAATAGACCGGTACCAAAACAAGATTGAATAGCCTGGCAACTCACGCCAGGCTATTTTTAATCCTTATTTGTTTTCAGACGGTTTAGAGAGAATAACCAGCGTGATATCGTCGAGGCGTGGAGAAACACCGGTAAAAGCCTGTACATCTTCCAAAATAGAATTTCGAAAGACCTCTGCAGAGAGGGAAAAATTATCTTTTAATGATTTTATAAACCGCTCTGTTCCAAAAAATTCATTAATCTCATTCTGGGCTTCAGTGATGCCATCTGTATAAAAGACAAGAACAGTACCCTTTTGAATTGGGATCGTTTTTTCTTTCCAGGTGCTTTCAGCGAAAATGCCCACTAATGTGCCGGTTTTTTCAATTTCGGTTAATATGATCTGTTCATTCTCTTGTTTTAGGAAAATTGGGGGGTTGTGTCCAGCATTTACATAGGTGAAAGTTCCCCGTTCTGGATCCAAGATTCCAAATACAACGGTTAGGTAAATTCCCAGTTCGGTATCTGTCAAGATGCGTCGGTTTAGCTGCTGTATGACTTGTTTGGGGCTCATCAGATTCTCTTTTGCATAAGTGCGGATTAAAGTTCGACTCATGGCCATGTAAAGGGCTGCCCCGGCACCTTTATCGCCGACATCAGCAATGACAATCCCAAGTTTGCCATCTTCGAGCTCAATAAAATCATAAAAATCACCGGAAGTCTCACGAGCTGGCAGTAAAATACCACTAATCTCATAACCGGGGATCACAGGCGCACGCGTGGGAATCAATGTGTGCTGCACACGCCCAGCCTGTTCCAATTCTTCGGTAATTTTGCGGTGGGCGATTGCCTGCGCTCGAGAGATACGTTTCACCTTATTTAATTTTCCGATGATAATTTCAGGGTAATACCCCACGCCCATTTTGTTGAATTCTGCCAATGATTCACGAAAATAGTTTTGTGCTTGATCAACATCTTCAGGATTGTTTCTCTTTAAATGGATTTCTCCAATTTCCAGCCATACTCGAGCTCGCCACCAACGCCCTTCCATTTTTTCAAGCAAGCGATCCAGTTCTGTAAGCTGTTCAATTGCTTGCTGGAAGTCTTTTTCACCCGCTTTAATTCTGGCCTGGGCGTGAATGATGCGAACTCGATCGTGCATATTTGGTTGGGAAAGATATACTTTTTCTGCTTTGTCCAAAGCCAGTTTGGCGTTCAGGAAATCGTTCTTGGAAATTAAAATATCACTTTTCAGACATAAAGATCCAACCTGTGAGTAATAAACATCATGGGCTGATTTTGTTTCGGCAGTTTCCAGCATGTCGAGGGCCAGGTCTAAATCGATAGCGGTATGATCGGGATCGTCGAGCAGATAGGGCTCAAAAATCGTTTCTGTTAAAGCGCGATGAGCTTCGATCAATTGATGGTTTGCTCCCAGCTGCCGGCTTCGCCCAATTAATTCTGTAAAAACCTCGATTGCCTGATCAAATTCTCCTGTTAAACGATACAGATTCCCTTCCAAGTAGGATTGCGCCAATCCAGATTCTGACAGGTAAGTTTCTGTTTGCTTGATCAAATCCCCACTTTGCGTGAGTTGCTCTTTTGCATCATTAAAATCTGCCAGCCAAAGCGATGCTGAAGCGATTGTTTGGTGTATCATCAATTCGTCGGAAATACCGCCAATTTTTCGACCAAGATGAATGGCGCGCAGACGATAATCGCGTGCCTGGCGGACCTCTCCAAGATTGTCAATTACCGCGGCCAGGTTAATATAGGCACGCGACGCTGGTCCATAAAGGTTATTGGCCTCACTGATTTTTACTGCCATTTCTAATGCGTCAAAAGCCTGTTTCGGTTTGGTTGTCGGTAAGATGCCAATAGTCGCCAGGGCTTCGGCTTGCACATCCACAGCACCCAGGTTTTGCGCCATTTCCAGGGATCTATCGCAAAAAGCACGGGCTTTTTCGGGTTGATCGTTGAATAAATAGGCTCGACCAGTCTCATGGATAAGATAGGCAATATCGGAGCTTTCTTCAGCGCCCTCGATGGCTTTTAACCCTTTAAGGCAAATTTCAAGGCTGTGTTTGGGATCATAACCCCACCAGGCGGATCGCGCTGATCGTGCATAGATCCTTGCCAGGCGGTCTGGATCAGTGGTGGGATGTAGATAACGGATTGCTTCATTCCACGCTTGAACAGCCTGACGATGTTTGCCCTGTTGGGCATACACTTCGCCCAGATCGGTATACAGGTGTGTGAGTTGCTCTGGATCGGTGGTCAGGGTGATTGCACGGGAAAAATATGTTTCAGCTTCGGCGGTTGCAAAGGCTTCCATGGAGACATGACCTGCTAAATCCAGGTATTTGAAGGCTTTTTCGGTATCTTTTGAAATTAGAAAATGATGTGCTAGTTGTGACGCCAAACGTTCTTTTTGATCAGGGTACAAATTTTCAAGAGCCAAACCAACACTTCTGTGAAGCTCGATCCGATCCGATTCAACGATGGAATTGTAAGCGGCTTCGTGCATCAAGATGTGATGGAATTTATAGCTCAGGGCGGGTTTGACCTCTGATACGGAAAGGAACTGAAGCGATTCGAGGATATTTAATTGCATCAGCAGATTGACATCGGGAGCATGCTTCTTCATGACGTAATCGATCACTTGATCGGGAAAATGACGACCGATCACACTTGCAATACGCAGGGTTAAACGGGCTTCTTCAGGCAAGCGATCAATCCGCGCTGTAAGTAATCCTTGCAGGCTATCTGGAATTCGATCTTCATCAATTTTTGATAATACGCTGAAACCTCTACCGTTTTTATGCAGAACATCTTCATTGATCATCATGTTGATAAGTTCTTCAATGAAGTAAGGATTTCCTTCCGATTTATTAAGAATAACGGTCCTAATGCGTTTTGGAATAACTTCTGTGTTAATTAATTGCCTGACAAAAGCCTGGCTTTCATTTTCTGATAAGTTGTCTAATTGGATTTCTGTCAGTCGTAACCCAATTTTTTCTCGTGCGTATTGTATCAACTTCCAGCCGATGGAATCCCTTTCCTGGCGAGAAACCAGACAAAAGAGGATGGGCGATGATGCGGTTAATAAAAGCAGGTCAATTAAAAGATCGATTGAAGATGCATCTGCCCAATGAAGATCTTCCAATACGATGATTAATGGCTGTTTTTTTGAAAGACAACGAAGAAAAGTCTGGGTGGAAGTTAAATACTTATTTCGCAACTCCTGAGCTTGTAGAAAGTGGATTTGAGTCTCTTCTTGCTCGGAAAGTTGAAAATCTAAAAGGTGTGCCAGATAGAGATTTATGTTTTCATCTTCTGGACAAACATCATCTTCCAGAACTGTATGGAAGATCTCTTTCGTGTAGGATTGGTCTGATGCTATTTCCTCCAGTGCCGACCGAAGGAGGTTTTTTAGCAAATGGTATGCTAATTCTTCACCAAAGGCAGGGCTATGTGCATCAATCCATAGAAATGGAGTCCGCAAATCCTGGGCTTTTATTTGGCGTTTCCATTCGAAAATCAATCTTGATTTTCCGATGCCTGGATCTCCTAATATCACCCCGACGCGCCCTAACCCAGCTAAAACAGTTTCACTAAGCTCGAGTAATGAATCAAGTTCTTTCTTTCGTCCGATCAGGCTGGTTGTTTGAATGACAGGCGATCGATGTAAAGCATCTCTGACATCGATAATTTGGTCGACCTGCCAGAGATAAAGTGGTTCCTGAGATCCATCACAAAATAGAGGCGGTAATTTTGTTCCCTGAATGAATGAACGAACAAACTGGTAGGTATCCTCAAAGAGAATTACTTTAAATTTTGGTATCTCTGCAGTGATGGCAAGATCGATGCATTCAATCGTATCGTTGATACTTTGGAAATCGAATTTTAAATTGGGTTTGACATTCCCAGCCAGGATCGGTCCAGTATTTAGGACAATTTTTAATTGAAATTCCACACCATGGGTTGTTTTAACCTGATGATTAAGCTGATTGACGTCTTCAAGAATTAACCAAGCGGTGTGAAGTGCTCGCAAGGAATCATCTTCATGAGAGATGGGTGCGCCAAAGAAGGCAAGGACAGCATCTTTCCACAACTTAGCAATGGCGCCTTCATATTCGTAGATGCGTTTGGCAATTTGGTCGAGAAAATCGTTTGCGAGCTGGGTGCGTTCTTCTTCTGGAACGATGTCATTGATGACAGCTTCGTTTGCAACTGAGATCATGATGGCAGTTACAATGCGCCGTTCTTTGGAGAGGTACGGAGCAGAACGAACTTTGCGAATCATTGTGTCGGGGGCAAAGGAAGCCAGGCGCGAAAAATATAGATCTTCACGTTGAATATTTACGGAAACTGGGAATCCACAGGACGTGCACACATGCGCACCAATTCGTAGTTCAGATTGGCAATTTGCGCAGTTCATTATTTTCCATTCACTTGTTAATCAGTAATCAGATAAATTATATCATAAAAGTGTTGTTTAAAAACAAGTGTTTACAATATTTGTCAATCATGTTCAGCATTAAAGCAAGCTGATTGAATTGGGAGAAAGTTGCCATTATTGAGCACTGAATTTTTATCAATTGCTTTCCTCATACCGTATATTATTAATTGTCTGATGAAATGCTTTCCGGGGTTTGATCTGTGATACACATCTTTTTTAAATGTTTCTTAAAGCAAAAACTTGTTTTATACTAGTACTATGGAAATCAGAAGGGATGCAATTATTGAAACTTTAGCACAAGTTCCAATTTTTGCACAACTTGACCCAGATGAAATCGGATATTTAGCAAATTCGTTTATACCTCGTGTTTTACGCGATGGTGATGTAATTTTCAATGTCGGTGATCCTTCGGAAACGATGTTTGTCATTTATGAAGGACAGGTTACATTGTTTTATGATAACGCTGATGATGAGTTTTTAATGGCAAAGCTCACAAGAGGGGACTATTTTGGCGAAGAGGCATTAATTTATGACAATTTGCGAGACTACCGAGCTGTAGTTTCCGGTATGACAATTGTCCTTACACTTGACTATCAGCGTTTCTCAGAAATACGGAATGACATAACAGATATTGAGCCAATGCTGGATGTTTCGGTTCAAAGCCGTCGGCTGGCACAGGAAGTCGAACTATCCTGGTTGCATGAGGATGAATACGTTCATGTAATGACCCGCCGACATCCATCCATAAAATGGTCGAAAATAATCCCGCCA
>Ga0255346_1002730_pt1 | contig 21838 bp, 17 predicted proteins | sample wastewater_treat_FD_194410 | JGI IMG/M metagenome (GOLD analysis project Ga0255346, IMG submission 194410) | Wastewater microbial communities from Lulu Island WWTP, Vancouver, Canada - plant22 | ecosystem: Engineered > WWTP > Wastewater > Unclassified | place: Canada: Vancouver, British Columbia... | reverse complement strand
AAACCCGAAGCCCTGCTCGAACGCATCATCAAAGCCAGCAGCAATGAAGGCGATCTCGTGGCCGACTTTTTCTGCGGCAGCGGCACGACAGGCGCGGTGGCGGAACGGTTGGGGCGGCGTTGGATCATGGCGGACTTGGGCCGCTTCGCCATCCACACCAGCCGCAAACGCCTGATCGAGTTGCAGCGCAAGCTCCATGACGCGGGCCAGTCGTATCGCGCGTTTGACGTTTACAACTTGGGCCGTTACGAGCGGCAGTGGTGGCAGAAGGACCGGCTCCGGGGCGCGGAGGATGAGCATCGCCGCGTGGTGCTGGAGTTTTTCAAGGCGGAGGTTTTGGCCGGCGCCCCCTCCCCGCTGTTACACGGTCGCAAGGGCGGCGCGTTCTGTCACGTGGACGGCATTGATGGTCTGTTCACCCGCGTCGAAGCCACGGCGGTGGCGCAAGCCGTCGCACAGGCCAGCGGCCGCGAGGTCTTCTGTCTGGCGTGGGAATTTGAGATGGAGTTGCGGCAGCATTGCCTCGCGTTGGAAGCCGAGCTGGGCGTGAAGCTGAAGCTCATTCCCATCCCGCGCGAAATCATGGAGAAAAATCGCACCAGCCCGCCGCCGTTTCTGGAAATGGCGGTGCTGGAAGCGGAGGTGGTCACTAAAAGGGAAAAGGGCAAAACTCTCGTGGACGTAAAACTCGGCAAGTTCCTACCCTCCCTGGCCGAGGTGCCGAGCAAGGAACTGGAGGCTTTGAAAGAACGCGCCATCAAGAGCGGCTTCGACTTCATTGATTTTTGGGCGGTGGATTTTGACTGGCATCCCGACCAACCCTTCAACCATCACTGGCAGGATTACCGCACGCGCAAGGATCGTTCGTTAAAAACCGTGAGCGATGCCGGGCACGTCTATGGCAAACCCGGCCAGCACACGATCTGCGTGAAGGTGGTGGATATATTCGGCTGTGACACCAGCATCACGGTGGAGGTCACGGTATGAGCATGGGGAGCGAAAAGCGGCAGGGGACTGTCGCAGTCCAAGACGCTACCGTGTTGATAGGCGCGCCGGAAGATGCGCCAGCTTGTGGAGTGCGCCAGTCCTCTGGCGCTTTGGGAATAGAGCAGCTCTTGCCAACCAGTGCCGCTGGTTATCCCACTGCCTCTGCTGGAAAGCGGCAGAAGACTGCCGCAGTCCAAGACGCTGCCGCGACCAAGGGAGCGCCGGCAGGGGCGCCAGTTTGTGGAGGGCGACCGTCCTCTGGCGCTTTCCTTCCGGGGCATTTACCACTCGGGCGCAACCTCGAAGTCGTCGCTCACTTGAAGCTTATCCACCTTGAACCGGTAGATGGATTCCACCATCGCGGGCGAAGCCTCGCGCTCAAACCACCCTGCCGAGCCCCACGGGTATTGATTCGCCACGGGCACCAGACCGTGCTTCACCGGATTCTGATGCACATAATTCAATCGCGCGAAGTAAGATTTTTGATAAGTCAGGCGGGTTTCCCAAAAGTTAAACCACACTGGTCGTTCGGGGGTCTGGTCGAGTTTGTTGATCCAACCGGCGGTTTTGACGTGCAGCACGCTCAACATGTCGGAGAGGTTCGAGGCTTCCGGCGTGTTGGCCGGCGAGTGCGCGACGAAGTGGTAATGATTCGAAAAGACGGCCCACGCCTCGAATACCCAACCAAAGTCTCGTGCGACCGTGAGCAATCCGCGCTGCAGAACACGCAAACGCTCCCGGCCCTGGAAATGATGCGCGCGGTGAAGCGTGCTGGCAGTCACGAAATAAGTTCCGCGCACGCTGAGTTGATGCGTGGGCGCGTGGGGCCAAGGAGGTTTTGGCTCAGGCATGGCTGGAAGACTAACGGTTGGGCGGGCGGGCGGCGAGGCCCAATGCAAAAGCGGCAGAGGGCTGCCGCAGTCCAAGACGCTCCCGCGTCAAAGGGCGCACCGGAAAGGGCGCCAGCTTGTGGAGTGCGCCAGTCCTCTGGCGCTTTCGACGTAAAGCTGACCAAGTTCCTGCCCTCCCTGGCCGAGGTGCCGAGCAAGGAACTGGAGGCTTTGAAAGAACGCGCCATCAAGAGCGGCTTCGACTTCATTGATTTTTGGGCGGTGGATTTTGACTGGCATCCCGACCAACCCTTCAACCATCACTGGCAGGATTACCGCACGCGCAAGGATCGTTCGTTAAAAACCGTGAGCGATGCCGGGCACGTCTATGGCAAACCCGGCAAACACTCGATCTGCGTGAAGGTGGTGGATATATTCGGCTGTGACACCAGCATCACGGTGGAGGTTACGGTATGAGCGCCGTTTCAGCGGTGGGAAACAAATTCCGCGGCGGTCATCCCAATATCCCGGGCGATCTGGCGGAGCAAAGGCGGGGCGATATCGCGGCTTCGGTGCATGGGAACGGTGGTGCCCCGGCCATCAGCGTGCCGGTATTGCACATGCGAACCGCGCTGCCGCACAATCGCAAAACCGAGACGTTCCAAGATACGGCCGACCTCGGAAGGTTTAAGAACGGGGAGCGAACCCATGATCAGGCAACCGCGACGTTTTGCGTGCCAAGGAATTCCGCCTCGAGTTTGGGTTCGCCGTCTTCCAGCAGCATGGCAATGACTTCGCGAAGGTTGGCGTTCAGCTCATCCAGTGTTTCCGCCTGCGAATGTGCGCCGGGAAAACCGGGCACATATCCGACGAGCAGCCCTGTCACCGGGTCGCGTTCCACAACTGCCGTGAACGTTTTCATGTTTCCATTGTTTCACACCCCGATCATTAGTCAACCCGTTCCCAGCCATGCCTGAAAACCCAACCATCAAACCCGAGGCGCTCGAACCGTTGTTCGCGGCGTGGGAAGAACCGGAGCAGCATCGCGTCAAACGCGCTGATGGCGAGGGCGCGACGGTGCGGAAAGGCCGGCGGCCTTCCAGCATCACCATCGCCCAGAACCTCCGTGCCGCCGTGCGGGAATGGCGGGATAATTTCTATTTCGGCGCCAGCGAAACAACGCGTTATCTGTTGAATCATTGGTTTGGCCGGGTGCACGACCGGCGCGAGTTCGGTGGGCCGGAGGAGTTTCGTTATTACTTCTGTCAGCGGGAGGCAATGGAGACGTTCATTTATCTGAAAGAAGTGCGGCAATTGGAACGGTTGTCCCAAGTGGTGGCGGAGTTCGGCGGGGCGAACGCGGAGATTGCGGCCTTGGGCATCACCGAGGGTGAAGATGCATGGAGCCGTTACGCCTTCAAGATGGCGACCGGCTCGGGCAAGACCAAGGTGATGAGCCTGGCAATGGTGTGGAGCTATTTCCATGCGCTGCGGGAGAGCGAGTCGCGGATGGCAAAGCACTTCGTGGTGGTGGCGCCGAATCTGACGGTGTTTGAGCGGTTGAAGGAGGATTTCAAACCCGAAGGCGGCGGGCCGGACATTTTCGACAAAGATCCGCTCATCCCGACCGAATGGCGCGGTGATTGGAATTTATCCGTGGTGTTACAGGACGAAGCCAGCGGCGCGGCGACGGGCGGCGTGCTTTACCTGACGAACATCCATCGGCTGTTCGACAACACGCGCCGCAAGAAAGAGGCGGAGACTTACGATTGGGTTGGTCCAGCGGTGTCGAAGGCCAAGGCACTGGATACCGGCGCAGCATTACGTGATCGCATTACCAGCCATCCGCGTCTCCTGCTGATGAACGACGAGGCGCATCATGTGTGGGATGCGGACTCGGCATGGAACGAGGCGATTGCGTGGCTGCACGACACCAACCGCAAGCGCGGCGGCGACGGTCTGGTGGGCCAGTTGGATTTCTCGGCCACGCCGAAGGATGACAAGGCGAATTACTTCAAGCATATCATCTGTGACACCCCGTTGGGTGAGGCGGTGGATGCGGGCATCGTCAAGACGCCGATCATCGGTCGGGCGGGGCGACTGGTGGAGCAGGCAGCGGACAACGCCGCCTATAAATACGAGCTGCACCTCAAGCTCGGCTACGAGCGTTGGCGGCGCAGCTGGCAGGAATGGAAGCGCAGCGGGAGGAAGCCGTTGCTGTTCGTCATGTGCGAGGACACCAAGGCGGCGGATGAAATTACCGCGCGATTGAATGGCGACGAAGTATTCAAGGAACTCAACGGGCGAACCATCAACCTGCACACCAACCTCAAGGGCAAGATCAAGAAAGTGGGCGGGCGGGAAGTTTTTGTTGAAAACGAGAAGGACATCAGTGACGAGGATTTGAAGGCGTTGCGGAAGTTGAGCCGCGAACTGGATTCCGGGGCGAGTCCCTACTTCTGCATCGTGTCGGTCTTGATGCTGCGCGAGGGCTGGGACGTCAAAAACGTGACGACCATCGTTCCCCTGCGGCCTTACAGTGCCAAGGCCGGGATCCTGCCGGAGCAGACGCTGGGGCGCGGTTTGCGCCGCATGACGCCACCCGGTCAGGCGAATGAAATCGTCGCGGTGGTGGAGCATGAGGCGTTTGCGCGGTTATATCGGGAGGAATTGGCTGAGGAAGGTCTGCCAATTGAGATCGTGGAAGTGGATCATGTGCCGACGACCACCGTCTCCATTTTTCCCGATCCGGCAAAGGACCAAAAGACGTTGGAGATTTTGATTCCACGACTGACCGCCGCCGCGCAAACTCGCGCAACGCTGGGGCCCATTAGCGAAGCCGAAGTGCGGGCGGGGTTCGCGAAATACCCGCCGCTGCCCATCGGCTCGCGGGGACCGGACGAAGTCCCTTATGAAGGACGGCATCTGATCACCGGCGAAGTTGTGGAACGGATGAAAGTCAACCTGGCGTTGCTCGATTCCGGAATAGGCGCGCTGTCCTTTTACGTCCAGGAATTGGAATACATCGCCAAAGTCAAAAACACCCACACGGTTCTTGCGCCCTTGTTGCAGATCTTCTTCGAGCAAATTTTATTCGGGCCGGAACATTCTATTTTTGATCCGGCGCTGGTTGCCCGGCTTTCAGATAGTGACGTCCGCGAGCATGTGCGGGCGGTGTTCGTGCCGTTGATTCGCGCCAAAACTTTGCAAAAGCAAATTCGTACGCCCGAAGCTACACCGGTGGCCGTTTCCAGTTGGCGCCCGTTTCAAGTCACGGCCAGCGAACGGCGGCCCGTGCTCCAGTCGGAGCGGACCTTGTTCAATCTGGTGCCGTGCAACCGTTCGCTGGAACAGGCGCTGGTCGAGTTTATGGGAAAGGCGGCGGATGTGTCGGCCTTCGCCAAGAACGCCGGGCCGCAGGCGCTGCGGATTGATTATCTGGCGGAAGGACAACGGCTGGCGTTTTATACGCCGGACTTTTTCGTGCGGAGCGGCGGCACAATGTTCCTCGTCGAAACCAAGGGACAGGTGGATCGTGAAGTCCCGGCCAAAGCCAAAGCCGCGGTGGAATGGTGCAAGTCCGCTTCCGGCAAGGCGACGAAGTGGGAATATGTGTTCGTGCCCGAGGGTGTCTTCCAGCGTTTCCACGGCACAACCTTCGGGGAAATGGCGCGAACTTGCGCGCCGTCGTTGCGGGATTTGCTGGACCAGCCGGCTTACATCGAGGAGCTGCCGTTGTTTATCACGACAGGGGTCGCGCCGCTTGACAGCCGCGTGAGCGAGGCCAAGGCGGAGGCGATTGTGCCGCAGCGAATTCTGGCCGGATTGCCGGAACGCTTGCGCAAGGCGGTGGAAGAGGCGGTTTCGCTCTACCTGTTTTTCGAGAAGAAGCCGGGCGTAAATTTTGCCCCGGTTTTCACGGCTTTGCTTGGGGTGCTGGATGAGGCCGCCCGGGGATTGCTGCTCCAGAAGCTGCAAGACCGCGTCCCCACCACTGCGCGCGACCAAGCCAAATGGTTTGAGCCGTATCTGGAAAAAGTGGATTCCCGGATGCACCGACACTACACGGAACTGGCGCGTAATCTTCGGAAGACGCTGGTCTATCAAACCGGGGTCTCCCCACTCGGGCTGCTACGGAATTGTTATGACTACGCCTTGAACGACAGCACCGTCCTGACCGGGGTCTTTGATGCGGTGCGGGTTGAGTTTCGCCAACCCGGCGCGCGATCCGTTTTCGAGGCGGTTAGGTCGGTCAACGAATTCCACAACACTCGCGTTGCCCATCAAGAAAAACCGCTGACCGATGCGGTAGAAGCGAAGGCGCAACTGCAGACGTGGGTGGAGGCGTTGACCAAGTTATGGATTGAGCACAGTGACGCCCACTACGCCAAGCGGTGTTCCGTCTCCGTTGAAAGCATCACACCGAAAGAACACGCAGCCAACACGTTTGAGATCGTCATTGCTGGACGGTTGGTGGACATCAACCTCGGGCCGCCCGGGAAACTGCCCACTGAATTCGCCAAACGCATCGGCGATGAGATTGTCAGGCAGGTGAAACCCGTAGTGGATTTCCGCTTTGGCGCTAACCGGTTTACGGTAGCATGCCTGGATTTACGAGCTGGTTCGCTTGACTATACGGTTATCGCTACGGTTGTAGGAACGACTTACCTATTTGTGAAAGACTATGACAAGCTACGGGCAAATGCGCCGGTTTTGGCTGCCGACATCAAACGGGTTTCCGGTCGAATCAAGCGCGCGGTGGACGGGCTTCTTGACGACTCGGTGAACTCTGGGCATAAGCAAAGCGCGGTGACTCCGGAGGATCGCCCCGCCAAAGGTAGTGGTTAAATGGTGTCCGGGGGTCCGGGTGTCCGGGTCCCGCGCCGGTCCGGCTTGTATTCGGACGGGTTTTGGCTTAAAGGAAAGTCATGAATCGCCGCCAATTCCTCAAGCTCGGGGCCGCCGCAACCACGACGCTCGCCGCCGCCCGTTTCGTCCCCACCACGTTCGCCGCCGACAAACCCAAACGCGTCGCGCTCATCGGTTCGGGTTGGTATGGCAAATGTGATTTGTTCCGTCTGCTCCAAGTCGCGCCGGTGGAGGTGGTGGCGTTATGCGATGCCGACGCCCAACTGTTGACGGAAGCGGCGGACTTGGTGGCGGCACGCCAGACCTCGAAACAACGGCCCCGCACCTACAAGGATTATCGGTCACTGCTCCAGGAACAGTCGCCCGAGCTGGTGCTCATCGCCACGCCCGATCATTGGCACGCGCTGCCGATGATTGCGGCCTGTCAGGCCGGCGCGGATGTGTATGTGCAAAAACCGATCGGCGTGGATGTGGTCGAATGTCAGGCAATGCTGGCGGCGGCGCGCAAACACCGGCGCGTGGTGCAGGTGGGCACGCAGCGCCGCAGCACGCCGCATCTCATCGAGGCCCGCGACCAAATCGTCCGCGAGGGCAAACTCGGGCGCGTCGGCGCCGTGGAGATTTATTGTTACTACCACATGCGCAACCAATCCGTGCCGCCGGACACCGATCCCCCGGCGCATCTGGATTATGATCTGTGGACCGGCCCGGCGCCGCTGCGGCCCTACAACCGGCTGGTGCATCCGCGCGGCTGGCGCGGCTTCATGGAATACGGCAACGGCATCGTCGGCGACATGGCGATTCACATGTTCGACATGGTGCGCTGGATGCTGGACCTCGGCTGGCCAAAGAGGATCAGTTCCACCGGCGGCATTCTCGTGCAAAAGAACAAGAAGGTGAACATCAGCGACACGCAGACGGCGACGTTTGATTACGGGGATTTACAGGTGATCTGGCAGCACCGCACCTACGGCGCGATGCCGGATCCCCAGTATCCGTGGGGCGCGACGATTTACGGCGACAAAGGCACGCTCAAGGCCGGCTTGATGAGTTATGATTTCATCCCGCAAGGCTCGGGCGAGGCGATCCACCGGGAGTGTGTCTATGAACTGGAGGCCTATCCGGAGGACAAGACCGAGAAGGATTTGGAGAAGCACGTCGCGCCGGCCATCCGCGGGCACATGCGGGATTTCGTGGCGTGCATCGAGTCCCGGGCCAAACCGGTGGCGGACATCGAACAGGGCTGCATCTCCAGCGCGTGCTGCATCCTGGCGAATGTGGCGTTGCAAGTCGGGCGGACGCTGGCGTGGGACGCGGCGGCGGGCCGGGTGACGGGCGACGACGAGGCCAATCAGTTGTTGCGCCGGCCTTATCGTGCGCCGTGGGTGCATCCGGACCCAGCGCGCGTGTAACTCAAACCGTTCTACGCCTCCCAAGCCAATCCGTGCGCGGCGATGCGGAGACCGCCGGCATCGGGCGCCACCACGAGCGTGCGCAATCCGGGCCGCAGCCGGGCAATGGTCGCGTGGCCGTCGAGTCCGCTGGTAATCAGGGCGGTGGATAACGCATCACTTTCCGTCGCCGAAGTCGAGACCACGGCAGCCAGCACGGCGGCCCGGGTCGGCCAGCCGGTGCGCGGATCAATCTCGTGCCCGAAAATCTTCCCGCCCGCGGCAAAGCATTTCCCCCACACGGCGGAAACGGACATCGCCTCGTCCTTTAACGCCACGGTCGCCAGCCGGGTCTCGGATTTGGCGCGGCCATCCCGCGTAGGCCGGTCAATGACCACCTGCCAGCCGGCGGCGTCCGGCGGCGCGCCCATGGCGCCGGCGGTGCTCGTGCCGCCGTGGATGAGGGCGCGGGTCACCCCCGCCTCGCGCAATAGACCCATCGCCTGTTCCACGGCGTAACCCTTGCCGATCGCTCCGAGGTCGAGCATCACGCCCGGACGCGCGAAACGGACGGTAAAATCCCGGGCTTCCAGTTCCACGTGGTGCATGCCCACGCATTCGCGGGCGGCGGCGATGGCTTCCGGCGAGGGCAATGCACCGTGCGCGCCCAGAAAATCCCAGCAACGCATGAGCGGGGCGATGGTGATGTCAAAAGCGCCCTCCGTCTCAGCCGAGAGCCGGCGGGCGTGGTCGAGCAGGTAGAACACTTCCGGCGTGACCCGCACCGGTTCGCGGGCCGCCCGCGCGTTGACGCGGGCAATTTCACTGTCCGGACGGAAGAGGCTGAGGCGGGCTTCGAGGCGCTGGATTTCAGCGAGCGCCTCCTCGCCGGCCGCGCGCAGTGCCACCGGATTTTCGCCGGGCAACACGATTTCAAATCGGGTGGCCATGGCGTGCAGGGCGACGGCAACAGTTTGCATGGGAAAAACAAAACCGGGTTTCACCGGCCCTGGCCCGTGAAACCCGGTGTGACGTCCGAAAACACTCAGGACAATTCCGTCCAGCCGTAGGTGGGCAGCTTGACTTCGCGGCCGTCCCCGGTGGTGACTTTGCGGGTCTTCGCGTCGAACACGCACATCACGTTGAGCCGCTCGGAGATTTCCGCAAGCGAGACGATGGTCTGCACGCGGGTGGCCAGTTCAATGCCGCAGTTGGGGGCCTTGTTGCTGCGGATGCAATCGAACCAGTTCTTCTCGTGGGCCTCCACGTTTTCGCCCGAAAACGCCTCGCTGGTTTCGGGATCAATCTCGTCGGTATAAGGCCGTTCCGGGCGCAATTCCACGCGGTTGCCGGCCATGGTGAGTGATCCCTTGTGGCCGCGGATCATTTCCTGCGTGCCCTGCTCGTTGACGGAACTGCTGGTGATGTGCATGACCATGCCGCTGGGGAACTCGGCGATGATCTGGACGATCTCCGGCACATCGCGCTCGGGGGTGTCCGGAGTGTTTTGATCCGTATGCACTTTCCGGCTGCCGACGCAGGCCACGCGAACCGGGTATTCCGGATTGCCGGTGGCCAGCAGATACGGGTGCGCCTTGTGCGGCACCAGATCGCTCAGCAACCCGCCGCAATACGGATAGTATTTGCGCCAGCGGAAATAGTCGTCGGCGCTGAAGTCTTTTTTGCGGGCCACCGGGCCCAGCCAGAGTTTCCAGTCAATATCCTGCGGCGTCGCCCACTCCTGGATGGCGTAATTCCATTCGCCTTTGGGATTGTTGCGCATGTAACTGCCTTGGGCCATCACCAGCGGTCCGATCTTGTCCTCGCGAATCCACTCGGCGGCCTTGTGCCATTTCCCGTCCGAGCACCCTTGGGAGCCGACCTGCAGCACCTTGCCCGTCCGCTTCACGGTGTCATACACCTCGAAGGCCTCGCCCAGATACCGGGTCATCGGTTTCTCGACATACACATGCTTGCCGGCGTTCATGGCGTCAATGGCGCATTTGGCGTGCCAGTGGTCCACCGTGGCAATCGTCACCGCGTCAATATCCTTCAACTCGAGCAGCTTGCGGTAGTCGGTGAAAGCCTTTACGTCCCCGCCGATCAGCTTCTGGGTTTCCTCGCAACGATGCTTGGAAACGTCGCAGACGGCGACCTGAACGATGTTGTTTTCGTTCGCGCGGGATTTCTGGGTGCGGACGTGGGTCTGGCCCATGCCGCCCACGCCGATGTAGCCCACGACGAGCCGGTTGTTGGCCCCGGCCACATTGACGGATGGCGCCTGGCCGTAAACGGGACGACGCAGGAGGGAAGTGGCCGCGACGGCCGCCGCTGCGGTGGCTGATTTCTTGAGAAACTCGCGCCGGGTGGCCATCCCGGTCACAGTCGGTTTTGATGTCTGGTTCATAAACTTAAATGTTAAAATAGTGCCCTAACATGGACGTAGGCTACGCCAAAGAAATTCGGGGTCAATGCAACAATACGGTCCCGCCCCCAAAAAATGGGGGCGGGCGGCGGCTGTCCAGGGCCGGTCTCCCCAATCAGGTTATTTCTCAATGCGCAGCCGGAAATACCGGGCGGCACCGTCGCGGGGCACGCGCGCGGTCCGGGTCGATTCGCCAACTTTAATGTCCGGTTGGGGATTCAAATCCGCCCAATCAGGCGTCTCGAGCTGGGTGGCTGCTTCGATCACCGGATTTCCTTCGTGCGCCGCCCAGGTCAGTTCGAGTTGGTCGCCCGCCAAACCCGCCGTCAACCGGGGCGGACTGACCGCGGCGGTGCCCAGCACGTCAATCTCCCAAATGAGCGGCGAAACCACAGGAAACGTCAGCCCGTCGTCAGTCCCGGTGAAGGGATTGACCCCGCTGAACGGATCCCGCATTTGCCCCTGTGTATTGTCCACGGCGTAAAAATTGAACTCGATGTCAGTCACCCCGCGGGCCAAGGGGCCGGCAGCATCGGTCAGTTGCGAAAGGACCACGCGCCACTGGTTCCAAGCCTGGTTGTTCAACGTACCCGAGGCGTGGGATTGCACGTAGATGTAATCGGTGAACGTTTGCGCGTTGTCCGAGGAGAACCGGACGGTGTAGGTATGAAAAACACGGCCATCCCGGCCATCGTTACCGGTGAACACGCGGATTTCGTCAATATCCGCCGGGACGGGCAGGGTGTAGCGGATCAATTTGGCAGGCCATCCGTCGCCGGGATAATCCGCCAGCAGACCGGTGAAGGGGCCGATGGTGCCTTGTCCATCCGTGAACGCGGCCAACTGATCCACCGGATCGGTATTGACGGGATGCCAGCCGCTATCTCCAGGCAGGACGGTGGGGATCAAGCCATGAATAAGATCATCCGCGGCATAGGTCTCGGGGAGATCCCATTCTTCGCCTTGGTTGACGACGATGGTGATTTGGGCGTTGAGGTTGCTGATGCCAATCACGCAAGCCAGAGCCAAGAGGTGTGACAGTGCTTTCATAAGAGGTAATTCGTTGGGTGATTTTTACGACGGACGGGGAAAACTTGGCAAGCAATTTCCTCGCCGGCCAGCCGGGAGGGCGGTTCAAACCAACATCAATCCCGGGTGCTGGCCCGTGATACTGCGCCCTCCTTCCGGCGTGACGACAAAAGTGTTCTCAATGCCCACCATCCCCACGCCGGCAATCCCCTTCTTCGGTTCCAACGCGAGGGTCATTCCGGCGGCGAGCGGAGTCTCAAAACCCGCCGCCAGCACCGGCGGCTCGTCAATCTGCAACCCCACGCCGTGTCCGAGAAAATTGACTTGGCGGGGGCCGAATCCCATGAAATCCCGCAGAAATTCGGCGTCCAACCCGCGCATGATCGTCGCGTGGATCTCCGCGGGAATCGCCCCCGGTTTTAACAGATTGGCCAACTGCTCTTGGATGGCCACGCAACGGCGATGCGCCGCCCGGGCCGGCTCCGGAAGCGTTCCACCAAACAGGTAGGTCATCGTCTTGTCCGTGTGGTAGCCTTCCAGCGCGCACCCCACGTCCACAAAAACGAGATCGCCCCGGCGCAGCCGCCGCGTGCGACTGCCCAACACCGGGGCCGCCGGGCAGATCCCCCGGCAGCCGCCCGGCCCATCGAAACTTGTCGGGTAAATCGAGTTTTCACCAAAACCCAATTGCGCCACGGCCACGTCCACCTGCGGCATCCCGAAGCGCACAATGCCCTGATGCCCTTCCCGCACCAGGAGCGCATAGAGTTCGGCGGCGAAATCCGCCTCGTTGATCCCCTCGCGCAGCAAGCCCGGCACCGCCTCTTCCAGCACGCGCCGGTGCAGTTCCCCGCAGTGTTCCATGATGGCCAGTTCGTAAGGCCGCTTGACCGCCCGCAGACCGCCCACGGTGGCGTCCAGCGACCCGATTTCCGGGCTGGGAAAATGTTTGCGGAAGCGTTGGGCCTGCGCGAGCGAGATCCGTTCCGTTTCCAGATGAATCATCCGCCGCACGGACGGGGTGGGCATCGCCGCGGCGGCGTCCCGATAACTGGCCATCGGGCGGATGTCGGGGAACAGGGATTCCTCCCGGGCCCGCTCGAAACTGCGCCGCACCCAGAACACCGCCGGCGCCCCGCGCGGCACGAGCAACAATCCGTCCTGTCGGGTACCGGTGAAATAGTATTGGTTCACCCGGGCAAACAGCGCAGCCAGTTCCCAATCGGGATGCGCCAAGTCCATGCTTTCGCGAAAGCATTGCAGGCGTTCGTCAAGTTCGGTTCGTGGCACCTTCATTGTTGGCCAGACAACCATGAGGGATTGACCCGCACGGAGCAAAAATAAATTAGCACCGCCGGGTTGTTCCAGACCCCGCCGGCGCGTTGAGAAATTTCCGTGGCGCCGCGGCCAACGGGCGGCCCTGTGCGGCCGGGCTACACGCCGGCAATCCGCCGCTTGTATTCCGCGAGCGCTTCGTCGAGCCGCTGCCGGGCGGTGGTGTCGCCGGGAACGTTGTGCGAAGGATTGATGTAAAGTTTCACGCCGCGGTCGGCCAGGATTTCCGCCACCGTGCAAACCGTCATCCACGCGCACGTCACAAAGGCCATCGTGGAAACCGGGCCGACCTTGTCCTGGTGATTCTTGAGCGGCACGCAGGAATCACCCAGCGGCGCGCAGGAATCCACCACCAAATCAGCGATGTCAAAGATGGTTTTGCCGGAGGAATGCCGCGTTTGCTTGCCTTGCGCGGCGGCGGCCGAGCCGTAGGCAATCACCTTCATGCCGCGCCGCTTCGCCTCGAGCGCCACGTCAATGTTCACGTTGTTGATGCCCGAGTGGGAGAAAATCCACATCGTATCGCGCGGATCGAAGTTGTAGCCCTTCATGATCTGCACGCCGTAGCCCTCGACGCGTTCGAGGAACACGAACTGGTGGACGCCCATTTCGCCGGTGATGCGGGTAAAGAACGTGAGCGGCAACTCGCACATCGGATGAAAGCCGACAAACCCGCCAATGCGCGGGTAGAGGTCTTCAATGGGCAGGGTGGCGTGTCCGCAGCCGAAGAGATGCACCCAGCGGCCGGCTTGAATGGAGTCGGCCATGATCTCCGCCGCCCGGCGGATGTTGGGGAGTTGGGTTTGTTCGATCTGGTCCATGATGGACCGGACGTGGGTCAGCCATTGTGCGGCAATTGTGCTCATGATTTTGGTTTTTCCGAAGGAGTGGAATGATGACGGAGTTGGGTGACGACGAGCCCCAGCAGGAGCGCCGAAAAAGCGAGGCAGCCGAGCATGACCCAGGTGTATTGGCGCACCCCGTGGAGTTGCGCCAGCGCGCCGAACGATTTGTTGATGGTCATGTTCCCGAGCAGCGCGATGCAAAAGATCAAACTGAAAGCTGTGCCCGATTGTTGCGGATACAGGTCACCCAAGTAGCTCAGCACAATCGGAAACGCCGCCGCCAACCCCGCGCCCAGGAACAAGGCCGCCGTCAGCGACGCCCAATAGGCGCCCGAGGTTTTCAGCAACACCGCGCCGGTGGTGGTCAGGCCGATGCTCACAAACAACACGCGTTGCGAGCGAACGCGTTTCAACAGGCCGCTCAAGACGAGCCGCGCCAGCATCATCGCGCCCGCCACCGCCACCAACCCGAGTTGCGCCTTCCACTCGGCAAAATGCGCCTGGGCCAGCGTGACTTTTTTGAAGTAGCGCGTCATCCAGTCATTCGACATCCCTTCCATGCCGCTTTGGATCGCCAACGCCATGCCGGCGAAGAGAAAAATGGGGTGCTTGAGCAACGCCAGGCTCCGCGCGGCGGAAAACTTCTCCACCCGCTGCTTGGGCGGCGGAAAAGCGATCACCAGAAAATAAAACACCGGCCCCAGCACCAGCGCGCCGATGCCCGCCACAATGGCCGGCAGGGAGAAATGATGCGACAGCAAGGCCAGCGTGCCCGGCATGGTCAGGGCGCCGATGCCGAAAAACGCGCCCAGCAACGCCAGCTTCGCGCCGCGTTCGCCTTCACTGACGTCGGCGGCGAGGGCGTTGGTCGCCCCGTTGAGCACGCCGCCGCCCAACCCGATGAGGAACACACAGAATTGAATCCACGGTTTGCTGCCGGCAAACGCCATGCCTTCCAAAGCGATTCCCACCAGCAACGCCGCGCCGACCAGCATCCCCCGGTAGCCAAACCGGTCCACCACCGGCCCGAAAACCAGTGACCCGGCGAGAATCCCGAAGGGCAACAGCGCGGTGAGCGTGCCAATCTCGTTGTCGGTGAGCTGGAAACGCTCGGCCAGCATGTTGTTCACCGAGCCGAGCGAAAGGAATACGATCCCGAACAGCAGCATGCCGGCGCAGGCGGCGGCGAATACCAGGTTCTTGCGATACATAACGGGCGCGCGATTAAACGTCAGGCTGGCCGGCGCGCCAAGCCAAATACCCGGCGCCGTAAAGCGCCGCATCGCCACCGAGCCTGGACGCCTCGAATTTCACCTGCTGAATGGCCCGGGGCTGCGCCCATTTTTTTGCCTCCCCCTGGATGGCGCGAAGGAATTGCGTGGCCGGACCAAAAATCCCGCCGCCAAAGATGATTTTCTCCGGGTTGAACAGGCTGACCAAATTGGCGCACGCGGCGCCCCAGTAGGCCACCGCCGTGTACAAAACCTGCGCGGCCACGGCGTCCCCGGTCGCATAAGCGGCAAACACTTCATGGGCGGTGAGACCCCGCCGCCGTTTCAACGGACCGCGATAATCGGGCAGTGAAGCCGCGAGTCTTGCGGCCGATTGAGCCAAGCCGGCACCGGAAGCGTGGGATTCAAAATCGCCGCAGGCGACATACGCTGGATCGAAGGGTTGACTGAGCGCCCACCAACCGATGGCGCCGGCGCTGTCGTGCGCGCCGCGCAACACCCGTCCATCCACCAGAATTCCCGCACCGATGCCCGTGCCCACCGCCATAAAGATGGCGTTGCGGCACCGCTGCGCCGCCCCCCGCCAAACTTCGCCCCAAATACAGGCAGCCCGGTCGCTGTCCACCACCACCGGCACCGCAGGATCAGCCAGCGCCTTTTCGAGTTCCTCGCGTAACGGATAATCCTCCCAACCCCGGATGTTGGGCGCCCAGACCCGGCCGCTTGAGGCATAGGCGATCCCCGGCACGCAGATGCCAAGTGCCACGATCCGTTTGTGGCGTTGACGGGCCAGTCGCCGCAGCCGGCTCACTTCCCGGCGGATGCACCGGCCCACCGCCGGGCCGTCTCGCCGCCCCAAGGGGACCACCTGTTTCTCCTCGACCTGACCCGTCTTCGTCAACCAGGCCACCGCCAGTTTCGTTCCGCCCAAATCCAAGGCCGCCACGACTGGTTCGCCGTCTTTTTTGGAGTTATCTCTGCCCGCCATCATGCGCAACGGCCCGCAGCCTGCCGCAGGAATCCGCCGTTGAGAAGCAAAATACCGCCGGAACGCCAAGTTTATCAGGGGTCGGGGCCAAAAACAAAAAGGGCCACGCTCAGCATGGCCCTTGTCCAAATGATGATGGCAGCCGATTTATACCGGTTCTTCCGTCAGCCAGTCTTTCAAGTGGAGATATTCCTTGATTTTCCGGCGTTCGTAGCGATGGCGTTGCGCCTTTTTCGGCTGATTCTCGATTTTACGAAACGGCGGGTTCGGATCACGCACAACTTCGGGGATAGGTTCCACTGGTTTGCTCATGGCTGCGTTCCTTTCTAGGTGCTGTTGCCATCGGCCCGCGCACAGTCAGGTCATCCCTTTGGCGGTCGCTGCCGGGCGTTTTGGACCGTGGCTGTTTCATTACTTGTCAATTTAGACCAAGTCCGGGCGCTTGCATTCAAAAACTTTTTTCGCCCGCCGCGCCGGCGCCTGCCCCACTCCGGTCCAGGCCGTCCCAATTTCATCCACGCCCGCGCGGACGCGGGCAAAGGAACGAACCGGAGCGCCATTCCCGTTCGCGGCGGCTGGTTTGCCGTTGCATTCCCAAGTTTTCATATGCCGTCCGGACCTGCGCAAACTCCTGATGCAAAATCCCTGCCAAAACCAGCGTTCCCCCCGTCCGCACCCGGGCGACGATCCGTCCGCTCTCGGCCAGCAGGAGGTCCGTCGTCAAATTGGCGCAGACCACGTCGTAGCGGCGCCGGGCGGGAACGGACAATTCGGTGACATTCCCCCGCCAGAGCCGCAGCTTGGCGGCCACCCGGTTGCGCCGGGCATTGGCGGCGGCCACGCGCACCGCGTCCGGGTCGTAATCAAAGGCATGAACCGGCGCGTAACCCAGTTTGACGGCGGCAATGGCCAGCAGTCCCGAACCGGTACCCATGTCGAGAAACGATTGCCGCGTGCCCGGTTGCCGCAACGCGACCAATTGCCGGAGGCAAAAACCGGTCGTGGCGTGGTGTCCCGTGCCGAAGCTGAGTCCGGGATTCAACACCACCACCGCTTGGCCGCGCCGGGGTTTCCGCCGGCTCCAATCCGGTTTGAGCAAGAGGGCCGTGCCGATTTCGAGCGGCCGGAAGTGGCGTTTCCACGATTCCGCCCAATTTTCCGCCGGCAGTTTCCGCACCCGCAGGCGTCCCGCGCCAACTGGCAATCCAGCGCGGCGCCAGACGCGCAAGCGGTCCCGCCAAGCCGCCCGGCGGGACGCCAGATCCGGCGGACTGGCCGGGAGATAAACCGACACGGTGGTCGTGCCTTTCAATGCATCGGAATGGACCACGGCGGGGGCGCCAAAAATTTCGGTGAGCCCCGCCGTCAGCGTGGCCTCGGCGTCCGGGGTGGTGGCGACGGAGATTTGCCAGAGGACACGCGCTTTCACAGCGGATCGCGCCACGGGGTGAAATTCAGCAACTCCAATTCCGCGCGCGGTTCGCGCATCCCCACCCGCGTGACACTGGCGTAATCCACCGCCAGCGACGCGGTCTGCACCAGCGGCATCGCCAGCACGATGGACAGAATCATACGGATGACTCCGCCGTGGCAGGCGATGGCCACATTGCGGCCGGGTTGTTCGCGCATGATTTGCCGCACGCACGGCTCGACGCGCGCCCGGAAGCTGGCGCCCGTTTCGCCGTTCGGGATTTCGCCGCGTTCCAAGTGATGCAGCCAATCCCAGGCGCTGTGGCCGAACCGCTCCCGTACGGCGTCCCAGCCCAGATCCGTCCAATCCCCGAAATCCACCTCGCGCAAATCCTCCAGAACGACCGCTGGCGGCGCCGCATTGTTCTGCCACGGCGCCAGGGTCTGTTGCACCCGTTTCATCGGGCTGGCATAGACAGCGTCCAACGCCAATTGATCGAGGTGGCGGGCCAGCACCTGTGCCTGCGCCCGCCCCTGCGGCGACAAATTCATGTCAATGCGGCCGCCAAACAGGTTTTGATAACGCGCCTCAACTTCGGCGTGGCGAATGAGAAATAAACGAGTCACAGTCATGAAAAATCCCAACGGGCCTAGCGAGCGAAATGTCCGTCGTCAATGATGGAACCCAGCCTCCCTCGCCTCATGTCTGCAGTGCGGTTTGTTGCGCCGCCAGTAATTCACGGATGCCGGCCTTGCCCAGTGTCAACAACGCGGTCAGTTCGCTTTCGGTGAACGTGGCTTCCTCCCCGGTGCCTTGCAGCTCGATGAACTCGCCCGCCGCATTCATGACCAGGTTGAAATCCACACTCGCGGCGACGTCCTCCGTGTAGCACAGGTCCAGCAACGGTTGTCCGTCCACCAGCCCCACACTCACTGCGGCAACGGCGTGCAACAGCGGGTTCGTCGTCAACTTGCCTTCCGCCCGCAGCCGGCGCAGCGCCAGGGCCAGGGCGACGTAACTGCCCGTGATCGCGGCGGTGCGCGTCCCGCCGTCCGCCTGCAACACATCGCAATCCACCCAGATCGTCCGCGCGCCCAATTGCGCCAAGTCCACCGTGGCCCGCATGGCCCGGCCAATGAGCCGTTGGATTTCCTGGGTGCGTCCCTCAATCCGGCCGCGGGTGCTGTCGCGCACTTTGCGCTGGAGCGTCGAATACGGCAGCATCGAGTATTCCGCCGTGATCCAGCCGCCCGGAATCCCCTGTTCCTTCATCCAGCGCGGCACGCTTTCTTCGATGGTGACGCCGCAAATCACCCGGGTTTGTCCGCATTCGATCAAAGTGGCCCCGGTCGCGTGCGGCGCAATATGGTTGTGAAATCGCACCGGACGAAGCTCCTGCGGGCGGCGTCCGTCGGAGCGCGGGGGCGGGGAAACAGGGGTTGGCTCGGCCATAACGGCGGTGAATCTAGGCGAATCACCGCCGCCCGGCAACGGCGAACATCCGGTCGCCATCCCGCCTACGACTCCGCCGCAAAAGCGCTTGTTCCCCGACCGCCGGCCTTCCATACTGCGCCCGCAAGACGCAATCCGACGTTGAAAATCCTGATCGCCATCACCGGCGCCAGCGGCGCCCTCTACGCGCAGCGGCTGCTGGACCACCTGGACCCGCGGACGCATGACATCCATGTCGTGCTCAGCCACTATGCGCCGCAGGTCCTCGCCAAAGAATTGCCCGCCGGCCTGCGGCTGCCCGCGGGCGCCCGGACCCACGACCGTCACAGCATGAACGCCCCGTTTGCCAGCGGATCGAATCCGCCGGACGCCATGGTGGTCATCCCCTGCACGATGGGCACGCTGGGGCGCATCGCGCACGGGGCCAGCGACGATCTCCTGCTCCGCGCCGCCGACGTGGTGTTGAAGGAGAAAAAGAAGCTGATTCTCGTCCCGCGCGAAACGCCGTTGAACTTGGTGCATGTGAAAAATTTTGAACTGCTGTTGCTGGCTGGCGCGACGATTCTGCCGGCCAATCCCGGTTTTTATGCCGGCGCCAAAACCATCGTGGACCTCGCCGACACTGTCGTCGCGCGGGTGCTGGATCATCTGGGGGTGGCCAACCAGCTCGCCCCCCGCTGGCAGGAGGCGCCGGAGTGATATGAAGCCGGGCCGCCCGCCCTCCGCCCATCCCCACCCGGAAACGCCGACCGTCCGGGACCGTTGAGGATTCGATGTTCACGCTGATCAAAACCTGGCTTTCGTTCGTGCGGTTCTCGCACACGATTTTCGCCCTGCCCTTCGCCCTTGCGGCGATGGTGGTGGCCGCGCGCGACCAACGCGGCTGGCCCGGCGGGCGCACTTTTCTGTTGATTCTCGCAGCCATGGTTTGCGCGCGGACGTGCGCCATGGCCTTCAACCGGCTGATGGACCGCAAATGGGACGCGCTGAATCCGCGCACCGCCAACCGGCATCTGCCGACCGGCGAGATCCAACTGTGGAGCGCCTGGTTGCTCTGGGGGTTGAGCGGGGCGGGTCTGGTCGCGGTTAGTTGGTTGCTCAATCCGCTGTGTTTTATCCTGTCGCCCGTCGCGCTGTTCGTCATCTGCTTTTACTCGTTGACCAAGCGATTCACTGATTACACCCACGTTTATCTTGGCGTGGCGCTGGCGCTGGCGCCGATCGGCGCCTGGCTGGCGGTCACGGGGCCGCAGGTCTCGCCGTTGGATCTGTTGCGCATGGCGGTGCTCGCGCTGGCGGTGGTGCTGTGGCTGGTGGGGTTCGACATCATTTACGCGCTGCAAGATCACGAGTTCGACCGCCAGCATGGCCTGCATTCGCTCGTGGTGGCGTGGGGACCGCGCAACGCGCTGACGGCGGCGTTTCTGGCGCACATGGTGATGTGCGGGCTGCTGTTGGGCTTCGGACTGTTGTGCCGGTTTCGCCTCGCGTATCTGGTGGGGTGGTTCCTGATTCTTGGTTGTTTGGTGTTGGAACATTGGATCGCCCGCCGGCGCAGCCTGAACTGGATTCAAAACGCCTTCTTCCGCTTGAACGCCGTGATCAGCCTCATTTTCCTGGTGGTGACGATCACGGAAGTGGTGTTCCAAGGCGGCTTTCGCATGCGTTGACGGGCGAAAAACCCCGTGTCACCGCCGCAATCTGTTTGCCCGCCTCCGCACTCATCAGAATACTGACGGCATGACTCATTTGCGCAACTTGATCCGAAGGACCACCCTCTGCCTGGGCACTGCGTTGATTTCGGCCGCGACGGTTCGCGCGGCGGATTTCACACCCGCGCCGCAAGCGTTCCGGCAGGAAATCTCCCGCGCCTGGCCGTTGCCCGTCGCATCGCCCAATGGCTTCACCGTTTTTGATGTTGCTCCTGATGGTATCGTGCGAGTGACCGATGGCCAACAATGGTTCGCTCTGCGCGCGGATCAATTGGAAGCCGTGCCCCGACCCGCAAACGCCAGCGCCGATACCACCGAAATTTTCATTGGCGGCGCAAGTCGCACCGTACCGACCTCGCTCGCGGAGCTGCGTCAAATTCATCGCGCCGGCGAGGCCGTTTGGCTGGCCACTGCCAAAGGCGTCCTCCACATCACAGCGACCGGACCGGCCAGCCTCGAACTGGCCGATCATGATGTGCGCCAAGTGGCGACCGGTCCGAACGGCGTGGTTCTGGCAGCCACTGCGCGCGGACTTTGGCAACGAAACGCCACCGGCAACTGGGAATTGATTCGCGCCACGGACGAATTCGGTCGCGTCTGGACGGAAAATGACGTGCGCGGCGTGGCAATTGATCGCGTCGGGACATGGTGGGTGGCCACACCTGCGGGCGTGATCCGCCGGATCGGAAACCAGTGGAGTTTTTTCACCGGGCGCGAGGGATTGCCTTACGCGGACTTCACCGGCGCGGTCATTGGCAATGGCGCGGAAGTCTGGTTCGGCACGCATCGCGGTGCGGTGCGCTTTGACGGACAGGAATGGGCGTATCGGGAAGGACCACTCTGGCTGCCCGGCAATGACGTGCGTTCCCTGGCCGCCGACGCCGATGGCCGGGTGTGGTTTGCCACCGACCAAGGTCTGGGTTGCATTGAGCGACGCGCCATGACGTTGGCGGAAAAGGCCGCCTACTACGAGCAGGAAATCGAACGCTACATCAAACGCACGCCGTACGGTTACACCTCCGAAGTCGGACTCGGCGCTCCGGGTGACCGCTCGCAAATCATCCACCGCGACAGCGACAACGACGGGTTGTGGACCTCCATGTACGGCGCGGGCGAATGTTTTGCTTACGGCGCCACGCGGGATCCCGCCGCCAAGAAGCGCGCCCAACAGGCGTTTGAGGCGCTGCGTTTTCTGCAAAAAGTCACCCAAGGCGGCGAACATAGTCCGCCCAAGGGTTTTGTGGCGCGCACCATCCGGCCCGCGGATTGGCCGGATCCCAATATCGGCCAAGCGGAGCGCGACCGGAAAATCCGGGAAAAGGACCACCAGTG
>Ga0255346_1002727_pt1 | contig 21866 bp, 18 predicted proteins | sample wastewater_treat_FD_194410 | JGI IMG/M metagenome (GOLD analysis project Ga0255346, IMG submission 194410) | Wastewater microbial communities from Lulu Island WWTP, Vancouver, Canada - plant22 | ecosystem: Engineered > WWTP > Wastewater > Unclassified | place: Canada: Vancouver, British Columbia... | reverse complement strand
AGGTCACTGATGAAAGGATCAAAGAAGTACAGGATTTGTTGAATGACCGTCCTCGGGCGGTGCTAAACTATTACAAACCTGATGAAGTGTTTAATAAACTTGTTGCACTAAATCTTTGAGACCACCATGAAAATGATTATTACGATGAGTCACCTGTCTTTTACGTTCAGGTGCCATTTGAAAGGATTTTATTAAATGAAGAAATTATCAAACACTAACTTGAACAACGGCAACCTGGCAATTGCTTACTACCGCTATTCTTCCGCTGCGCAAAACGATGATTCCATTGAACAGCAAAGGAGAGTCGCCCAAGAATTTGCAAAATCAAACGGGCTAACCATTATTAAAGAATATGAGGACAGGGGGATTTCCGGAACCACTGAAGATCGCCCAGGATATCAAAGCATGCTGGCGGAATTAAAAACACTTAAACCTAACTATCTTATTCTTTGGAAAACAGATCGATTAGGACGGGACAGGTACTCACTGATTTGGGCTAAGAAAAAAATCCGTGAAGCAAATTGTAAAATCCTGCTTATCGCAGAACCTACACCTGATGATTCACCCGAATCCGCCCTGATGGAAGGAATGATTGAAGGCATGGCTGAATTTTATTCCCGCCAGCTTTCAGTTAATGTAAAACGTGGCATGAGATACAATGCTGAAAATTGCTTATCAAATGGACACAGAATTTTTGGCTATGAAATTGGGCCAGATAAAAAATATGTCATTAACCCCGATACTGCACCAGTAGTGCAAAGGATTTTCCATAATTATGCAAACGGAGTACCAATGCAACAGATTGCAGATACGCTGAATGGGCAAGGAATCAAAACAGTAAACAACAAAGATTTTACTATCAATGGGCTTCGTTCCATTCTAAGGAATAACAGATATACTGGCGTTTATAAATATGGTGATATTGAGATTGAGGGTGGCATGCCTGTAATTATTGAGAAGACTTTGTTTGAACAAGCGCAGAAAATGCTCAAGTTGAATAAACGTAAAAAGCCCACTCGAAAAACCACATCGCAAGGTGATGAATTGCTTGTCGCACCGCGGTTTTGGTTAACCGAAAAACTCTTTTGTGGATATTGCAAAAATACAATGCAAGGCATATCCGGCACGAGTGAAAATGGGGCGACGTATTATTACCATTCATGTGCTGGAAAACGCAAGCCCCAAAACGGCTGTAAGAAAGCAAATATAAGAAAAGATCTGGTTGAGGAAATAGTTATTGATTTCCTTAGCATGCTTCTGGGAGAATCTTCAAACATCATAGACCTAGCGTTTGAAGCCGCTGATTATCACCAAAAATACTATGTTGAAAGTAAGTTTCTGGAAGGGCTTCAAAATGAGAAGTCAAACACAGAGCGTAAATTACGAAATGTTATCCAAGCAATTGAAGAAGGAATTCGCACCGAAACAACTCATTCCCGATTGTTGGAATTAGAAAAACAAGTTAAAGATTTAACATCAGCGATTAAAGTCGAAGAAAACAAAAGACAAATGACCGAGGATAAATATAGCATTCAAGCCTTTTTCGAAAAGTATAAAAATCCTGACTTTTCAGATGAAGAGATAAGAGATTTTATCTTGGATTATCTTGTCGATGAAATTTATGTTTATGATGGCTATCTCGAGATTAAGTGCTGGTACTCCGAAACGCGCATGAAGATAGAGTATTCTTATGCTAATTTGCTAAAAGAAGTTGGATGTTTTGAGCAATATGAGGATGTCGTTGAAAATATAAAGTTCGTACAGTTAGCGGACGGCCCACCTAAAATCGCATGGTCGTAATAGAAACATTACGACCCTTTTTATTCCCCCAACCCCACACAAAAAGGAGCAGACTTTCCTGCTTAACTAATAATTTTCAATAAAGCACTTTTTCACCCCAGACAAGTGTATAATTTAACCGATGGTGTCTAAGGATATAATGTGAAGAAAACGCTTCTTCATGTTATAGTTGGCACAGTATTTAAAATTCGAAAACCTATTTGGAGATCACGCTATATGTTAGAGCAAGCCTTATTGGCAGGTGGTTGTTTTTGGGGATTACAAGCAAAACTAAAAGCACTGGATGGAGTATCAGATACTCTCGCTGTCTATACTGGTGGCACTGTTGAAAACCCCAGTTATGCCCAAGTCTGTCGGCAACAAACTGGCCATGTTGAAGCAATACAGTTGAACTACGATACAGATATCATTAGTTATGCGCAGTTACTTGAAGCCTTTTTTCAATCCCATAACCCAATCCTATCTGACACCTTTGGCGAGCAATATCGATCCACAATCTTCTACCTTAACGAAGAACAAAAAGCCATTGCCGAACAGGTCATGGCTTCAGTTGACGTTTCTAACATTTATCCCGGAAAAATACAAACCGTTCTACGCCCTGCCAGCCAGGTTTGGCCAGCTGAAGACTATCACCAAGATTATTACACCAAAAACAATGTCGTCTCTGATGACGATTGTTACTGCCACTAAAGCATCTTTTTTACAGGTATAATGGGGTTATGACAGATATTACAACAAACAACGGAAATACTGAAAAACGTATCGCGATTCTTATTGATGGTGATAACGCCCAGGCTTCTCTCATGGAACAAATCGTGGTGGAAGCCAGTCGCTTTGGCAATACCACCATCCGCCGCATCTATGGCGATTGGACCACCACGCATATGAAATCCTGGAAAGAAACACTCAATTCTTATGCTTTTCAGCCTTTTCAGCAATTTAGCTATACAACAGGTAAAAACTCAACCGATTCCGCCATGATTATTGACGCCATGGACATTCTCCATACGGATTTAGTGGATGGATTTTGTCTTGTCTCCAGCGACAGCGACTACACCCGCTTGGCTACGCGCATCCGTGAAAGCGGCAAGCTCGTCATCGGCATTGGAAAACAGAATACACCGCGTGCCTTTGTTTCAGCTTGTGAAGTATTTATCTATACTGAAAACCTCGAAGAACGCGCTCGCCAAAAGAAAAAAGCTGCCGCCAGACAACAAGCCGCCGCGAAACTTAGCACAGAGGAAATTGAACTAATCGAAAACATCAACCGTGCCATCGAAATGGTCGGCACCGATGATGACAACTGGGCAAGCCTTTCTGAGGTTGGCACCTCCCTGCGCAGAATTGACCCCGGTTTTGATCCACGTAGTTACGGTGCCAAGCAATTAGCCAGCCTGGTTAGACAACATAAGACTTTTTTTGACCTCAAAAAGGTTCCTGGTAAATCGATCATGATTATTAGATCAAAAGAAGAGCTCTAAAAGAGCTCTTTCTTTTTTTTTCAGTTTCACTGCCTAATCTGAAGGTGGATAACCTGTAATGTCGCTAATCTCATGATACAGAGGTTTGAGTTTGCTGTACATCTCCAGATAAATCCGATTATAGAGCTCGTCATAAATTGCCTGGTTTTTGGGGTTAGGTTCAAATGTATCCTTCACCCTGCACATCTCATTTACCGCAACCTTGAAATCAGAATGGACACCCAAACCAACTGCTAAATCAATAGCCGCGCCCAAACCGCTGGCTTCATAAACATGAGGTCGGCTGGCTGGCAAACCGAAAATATCTGCCGCTATTTGCATCGCTGCAGGACTTTGCGAGCCACCACCAGCGATACGAATAGCTTCAATCGGTATGCGACTGCGCTTGCTGGTACGCTCCGCGCCTTCGCGCAGGGCGTACCCAATGCCTTCAATCATCGAGCGATACACGTGTGCCCGCGTGTGGATGTCGCCAAAACCGATAATCGCGCCCTTGGCTTCTGGCCCGGGTAATTTTAAGCCAGGCGCCCAGTATGGCTGGGTCATCAAGCCTAAAGAGCCCGCCGGCACAGAATTAATTAAATCGTCAAAGAGCGCCTCGGTTGGTACGCCGCGTTTTTGTGCGAGACGCTGTTCGTTGTGACCAAATTCGCGTTTGAACCACGAAACTAACCAAAAACCCCGGTAAAGCTGAATTTCAAGTGAGTAAGCATTGGGTATCGCAGCAGGATAAGGCGGAAGCAGAGGCACAGCTTCAACATATTTGTAATGCGTGGTGTTAATCGTGGCCGTTGTACCAAAGCTTAAACAAGCAATATTGGGCTCAACACATCCCGCGCCAATCACTTCACAGGCTTTGTCTGAAGCCGCAGTATATAAAGGTAAACCTTCCGGAATGCCAGTCGCTTCAGCAGCTTCTTTCGTAATGTGTCCGATTAAAGTGGCTGGTGGCACAAGGGGCATCAGCTTCTCTTTTTCAATGGGAACAGCTTTCCACTTCCAGTCAAGCTTGCCCGACCAGTTCTGTTTTTTGTAGTCAAAAGGCATATAGGTAGCCATATTGCCCACTGACTCAACCAATTCACCAGTCAAGCGATAGTGCATATAGCCCGAAAGCAACATGTATTTATGTGTTTTTTCCCAGATTTCAGGTTGGTTGCGCATGATCCAGTTTGCTTCTGCTTCAGCCATCAGATAAGAAACGGTCGGTCTCACACCAGCAAAGAAAAACGCTATCCCCCAAAAACCTCCGATTGGCTTTAGACCAGGCGTACGCCGTTGGTCTGACCAATGAATGGCTGGGCGTAAAGGTTTGCCATCCGCGCCAAGATTAATCACCGTGGAACGCTGGGTGGTGATTGAAACGCCCAAAACAGCGTCTTTGCGAACGCCAGGCATCTCCCAAACCGCCTGGCAGGCTTCACAAACAACTTGCCAGAATTGCTCGGGGTCTTGTTCAACCCAACCCGGTTCAGGGGTTGAGAATGTGTCAATTGAAATTTTGGATTTGGCAATAAGGTTGCCTTTTGGGTCAAATACAAGCGCGCGACAAGATTGCGTGCCAAGGTCAATTGCCAAGAGTTGAGGTTCCATGATTTCTACTCCTATCTTAGGCTAATGATACCCTTAATAAAGCTTTTTTGGCGGAATCCAATAATGGATGGCAGGGTTCATTGCGTGATTATTGCTAAGAATTTGGAACAAAATGGCAATTAGTCGCCCATTACCCAATCAAAACCAGCGGCTTTCCAATCATTCATGCCACCTGCCATGCTAGTTACTTGCGTAAAACCAACGGTCTTTAGAAAATCGCGAGCTTGGGCACTGCGATTGCCAGATCGACACACGACAACGATTGGTTCTAAATCCGGCAATGTCTGATAAGCAAATACCAGCTCTTCCAGGGGAATCAAGGTCGCGCCTGGGATATGACCATCCCGCCATTCATGCGGTTCACGAACGTCGAGCATAAAAGCGCCATTGGTATACATGGTGTATGCTTCACTGACACTGATTTCAGCAGGAAAAACATCCGTTCCTTGTTCGATTGTCACTTGATTTGATACGCGGGAAAGCCTTTTATTCTGGTAATTATTGATGAGAAAGAATGTTAAGGCAACGGGAATAAGCAACAATAACAAAAGCCAAGGACTTAGCTTTTTGCTCTTTGTTTTCCTGGATGGTGTTTTTATTGCTTTGGCTTTAGCTGATTTAGCATAGTCCTTTTTAGGACTTTTTTTACTTTTAGTCTGGCTTTGTTTCTTTTGTACCATTCTTTGTTTCCTGTTGATAAAAGCCATTTTACACGAGATAAATCAGATATAAAAACAAATGTAGAACTTTACGTGTACATTTTTTTAAGTTTTATTATGTTTTTCGCCACGTGGCTGGGAAGAAAAGCAAAAGCACCGGGTAAATTTCAAGTCTGCCCATAATCATAGCCAAACACATCAGCAGTTTCGTAGGAGCGCTTAGCTGACTGTATGGGAGTGATGCTCCAAAAAAGTCAGCACCATGGCCAACGTTATTGAGCGTGGCAATGACCGCGTTAAACGCACTCGTGAAGCTTCTGGTATCAATGCTTATCAAGGCCAACAAAACCAAAAAAACAGCCAGGTAGGTAATAATGTAAAAAGTTGTACTGCGTTGATTGATTGCATCAATCTGCTTGCCTTCAATAACGATGGGCACCGCGCGTTCGGGGGAAATCATACGTCTGAGCTCTTGCTTAATGGACTTGCCAAACATCATAATCCGAGCGATTTTCAAACCTGAAGAGGTGGATCCCGACATGCCCCCACTAAACATCAAAAATAACAATACAATGTGCGCGAATATTGGCCATTGGTGAATGTCAACGGTAGTGTAAGCCGTTGTGGTGATAATTGAGCTTGTGGTAAAGAAAACATCCTGAAACATGGTTTTTATATTGGTGTAAAGCGGAAATACACTTGCAGAAATCAGCAGCACTGCACTGATAATAATGCCCAAATACCAACGTAATTCTTCAGATTTGAAAAACTGCTTGAATTTACCTATAACCAAAAGATAAATGAGATTGAAGCTCATGCCAAAAATCATCATGGCAACCGCGATGACCATGCGCACGAATTGACTGTCATACACGGCAATTGATTCCGGCACGATGTTAAAGCCCCCAGTGCTTGCAGTTCCAAATGCGAGCAGTATAGACTCAAACCAGTCAACCTTTCCTATGCGCAACAGAATGATGACGACCAGAATAAGGCTTAAGTAAATCGCGTACAAAATATGAATTGATTTGCTGATACGCGATTCCAACTTGCCAAAGTTCGGCCCGGGCAACTCTGCACGCATAATGAAAATGCCCCGTGAGCCAATGGTAGGTTGCAAGCTGATAATAAAGAATAAAAAGCCCATACCTCCAATCACCAGCGAAAAACTGCGCCAAAACAGCAAGGAATGCGGCAAGACATTATCCTCAACTGGTAAAACGGTAGCGCCCGTGGTGGTAAAGCCACTGGTAGATTCAAATAAGGCGTCAATAAAAGAACTCACTTCGCCACTAAAAATGTAGGGTAATGAACCAATAAGAGATATCATCAACCAAGCCAGCACCACCAATATCAAGCCTTCGCGCGCGTAAAAATCATCTTTATTCGGTTTTTTACGGCTAAGCAGGGTGCCCAGCATAATACACAGCACCATGGTGATAAAAAAGCCCTTCAGCACCTGAAAAGGCTCACGATAAATCAAGCCCACAACGATTGATGGCAGCATCAGTCCACTCAAAATCATGAGTATTCTGCCTAAAAGATAGCGAATGATACCAAAGTTCATCTTTTAGTCGTCCAAGATATCGTCTAATTCTGATATGCGATGCCCAAGGGTCACAACTAAAACGCGATCGCCTTCCTGAATTTGGTCAGCACCACTGGGAATAATGCGACGAATACCCCGCATGATATGGGCAACAAGGATATTTGGTTTGAATTTCAGTTCGGCAATTGGCGCGCGGCAGATTTTGGCATTTTTATGAGCGATGAACTCAAGCGCTTCGGTATTCTCGGAGTTCAGACGCGCGTAAGTTTCAAGGTTGCTTGAGACGGTTTTCTCGCGCGAGCGAATGTAATGGATAATGCGATCATTACTGGAAATGTGGGAAGTGATAATCGTGTCCAAAAGGTCCTGGTCGAGAAGTTTTATCAGTTCGCGCCGATTGACTTTGGTAATTGTTTTCGCCACACCTTGCTGATGGGCAAAAAGGGAGAGCATCAGGTTCTCTTCATCAATATTGATTAGGGTGATAGCTACATCATGATTAGCGATGTGCATTTGACGCAAAAACTTTTGATCAGTACCATCACCAATGATAACTTCCGCATCAGGGAAATTAATGGCGAAATGATTGGCAACTGCTGCTTTGACTTCAATCAGTTTCACGCGAACGCCTCGCTTTAACAAAGCGGGGATAAGGTAATAGGCAATGCGGCTTCCACCAACGATCAAAGCTGTACGCCAGCGCTCATTTTTGTGTCCGCAAAGGCGGCTGAACTGATGAATAGCCTTTGGTCTGCCCACCATTTGAATGGTGTCATGTTCTTCAAGAGTTGTGTTCCCTTTGGGGATAATTGTTTCAAAATCACGATCGATGGCGCAAAGTAAAAGCTCAGGAATCTCCGCGCGGATTTCTGCCAGATTGCGCCCAATGATAGCCGAGTTAGGGTTGACCCTAATTTGCACCATGTCCACCATGCCACCCGCGAAAGGCTCAATGGTCAGCGCGGCAGGGTAGTCAAAAACACGCGTGATATCCGCTGCGGCTTCGGCATCGGGGTTGATGAGCATGCCAATACCGAGCTCTTTTTGGTAAAAACTCAAATCGCGCGCGTATTCCGGGTTGCGCACTCGCGCTATAGTGAACTTAGCGCCCAAGCGATTCGCAATGGTCGCGGCAATGAGATTGGTATCGTCATTTGGGGTAACCGCAATAAAGACATCCGCTTTGGAAACATCAGCTTCCTTTTGAACTTCAATCGCGGAGCCGTTGCCGTGAACACCACGAATATCAATGTTTTCAACAAGCGAATCAATTTTGTCCTGGTTTTGGTCGATTAAGACGATTTCATGCCCCTCATTCGCCAAATCCTGACAAAGCGCACTGCCCAATTTTCCTGCACCAACGATGACAATTTCCATAAGTATTCCTTAGGCTTAAATTTTATCAAATTTTTGTCCTCGTCGTGTATTTTTCTGAAATACTCGAATATATTTGACGTGCAAGGATGATATGCCTATAATTTTGGAGGTTTTGAAAAGAAACAGAAAGAGCAAGAATAAGATGGAACTCTACGAAAAAAAAGTACTGATTTCCGGCGCGACGGATGGCATTGGTAAAGAAACCGCGCTCATGTTCGCCAAAGTTGGCGCGACGGTGCTCATTCATGGGCGCAACCCCAATAAAATCGCTGATACACTTGCCGCGTTACGCGAAGCAAACCCCAACGGAAAGTATTACAGCTATCAAGCTGATTATGCCTCATTGGCAGATGTGCGTGCGATGGCTGAAGCCATCAAAAATGAGCATCAACACATTGACATTCTCATCAACAATGCCGGCCTTTACCCCGATGAACGCGTTATCACAAAAGATGGCTTTGAGCTCACTTTGCAGGTGAATTATCTCTCATCTTTTTTACTCACACACGAGATTATGCCTTTGCTTGAACTAAGCCCCGAAGCGCGGATTGTCAACATCAGTTCCATTGGACACAAATTTGTTTGGAACAGCATCAAGAATCCAAAATTCAGTCCTTTCTTTTGGCGCTGGGTGAGTTATTGTCGCTCAAAACTACTGGTTGTGGCATGGACAATTGAATTAGCGCGGCATTTAGAGGCTAAAAACATCACCGTGAACAGCATCCATCCTGGGGTGATTCGCACCAAGGTCATCCGCATTTTGCCGGTTTCTTATGGCTCCTCGGTGCCGTCCGGCGCGAAAACGATTTTTGATCTTGCTACCAACCCCAAGTATGCCACCACTACTGGGCAATACTTTGAGCGCTATAAAATGTCCAAAGCTGCTCCCATGGCATTGAATAGTCGACTGCAAAAGAATCTGTGGCGAGCCAGCCACGATTGGGCTGGGCTCGTGATAGAATCAGAGCATGAATAGCTGTCAAATCCGCAAGGCTAAAACCCTTCTGTTGCTCATAGCAATCATTAGCATTGCTTTGAGCGCTTGCCAGTCAAAACCACCTTTGCTAACGCCGATATCACCAGAAGAAACCAAAGCCAAGGCGGATGCGACGCAAATCGCCACCCTTTTAGCTGACCATGCCACACCTACGCCCATCCCGTCAGCAACTCCCTGGCCAGTTGCCACCAACACCCCTCAGCCCGAGCCCCGTGAAAACCTGCTTGGCATCACCAATCCCCTCACCGGTCTAAAAATCAAGGATCCCGACTTGCTTCGCCAAAGACCTTTACTCGTAAAAATCGTTAACTGGCCTCAAAGTTTCAGACCAGCCGAAGGACTCAACAAAGCCGACATGGTCTTTGAGTATTATCATGGCGCGCAAGTCAACAACCTCATCGCGCTGTATTACGGCAATGACCACCCTCATGTTGGACCACTTGGCGATGGCAGCGTCGTTGACGCGCGCCTTACCGAACATCAGCAAGGGGTTTTAGTTGTTGGAACGGTATATGAACTTGTTGAAAGCGTGCTTGACAACTACCTTATCGATCGATTTGCTCGGCGTGGCTTCATCCCGTGTCCAGGCATATGCACCGATACAGTCGCCCAGGGAGGCAAAACCTGGGTAGATACTGCCGCGGTACGCACCGCATTATCCAGTTCTGATGAAGCCAATAAAACGCCAGAGCTTTTCGGCTTGAAGTTCGCCGAAATCCCACCTGACTCAAATCAGACCGCCCAACGTTTCAGTTACCTTTATGCGGACTTTTCGGTGATGGACTGGCGCTTCAACACGGAAAGCGGAAAATATGAGCTCTGGCAGGATGAGTTGGTCACTGAAGGACGATACAAGCTTAGTAAAGCTGAAGACCGTGCCACAGGCGAGCCAATCGCCTTTGAAAACATCGTCTTTCTCTTCACCAATTATGTGAACTACCGCAACCTATTTTACGACATCAATTTTGATGATGGCAACACGCAACAACGCGGCATTTTGTTGAGAGATGGCAAACTTTATCACATCAACTGGAGTACTTCAGCTTACGACCAACCCTTCTTGTTCTACAACCTCAACGGAGAAGCCTTCGAGCTCAAGCCAGGAAGAACATGGATAACGCTTTCCACCAACGACAGCAAAATCGAGCAAGTTGATGAAGACGAATGGGATATGCACTTCATCGTGAAATAAACTTATAAACGTTTTTGTGAAGAGGCTTACTTTCCTATTCCTATAAATCTTCCTTTTCGAACGCGGTTGCCCGTAAACCATTCAGCGTCACCAACAAGGAAATACCGATATCCGCTAAAACCGCCACCCAAAGCGGGGTGAGCCCCATAATCGCCAAAGCCGCGACCGCGAATTTTACCCCTAAGCTGATGATGATGTTCTGACGAATAAGCTTGTTCACAAATCTGGAAAGACGAAAGGCAAAAGGCAGACGTTTGAGATCATTATTCATCAAAACCACATCCGCGGTTTCCAGAATCTGCCCGCTCGCCGCGCCTCCCATAGCCACACCGATATCAGCACGCGCCAGGGCTGGAGCGTCATTGATGCCATCCCCCACCATCGCCACCATGCCAAACTTTTCTTGCAAAAGACTTAAGGCGTCTAATTTTTCGTTTGGTAAGAGTGATGCGTTTACTTCGTCAATACCCAGAGTGTTGGCAATGTACTGCGCCGCGCCGGCGTTATCACCGGTAAGCATGAGGGTATGGATGCCAAATGATTGCAACGATCGCAATACTTCAAGCGCTTCGGGGCGGGCTTGATCGCGTAGGCTTAAATAACCCCGCACCGAGTCACCATCGCAAACCATCACCGTGGTTTGTCCATCCGCTTCAGCCTGGCGGGTAGCCTCAATCAAGCTAAGGGAGGGTTTGTGTTCCGCAATAAACAAGGGAACACTGCCGATGGTCGCCTTTTTGCCGTTCACAAAGCCCTCTTGCCCACGCCCACCAAGCACTTTGAGCTCTTCAGCTGGCGCGATTTTTCCGCGCACGCCACGTTCATCAGCACGTTCCAGAATGGCACTGCTCAACGGGTGTTGGCTGCGTTCTTCCAAAGCGCTGGCCAATGCCAAAAGATTATCGCAGGGCTCGCAGGGTTCCTCACTGTTTTGGCAATCCACCGCTTTGACTAACTCAACCCTGGGTTCGCCAAGCGTTAATGTGCCGGTTTTATCAAAAGCCATCACCTTAATCTTCGACAGACCTTCAAGATATACCCCGCCCTTGAAAATGACCCCTGAACGAGCCGCACGGGTTAAACCCGAAATAATCGTTATTGGTGTGCTTATAACCAACGCGCAAGGACAACCAATCATCAGCAAGGATAGCGCGCGGTGCAACCAGCCATAACTTCCGTGTGTGTTCAGAGCTGGCTGTTTGAAAAAGACAATGGGAATAACAGCCACCAATATAGCAAGCAAAATCACAATTGGCGTGTAAACACCAGCAAATGTATCAATAAACTTCTCTTGCCTGGCTTTGCTCACCTGAGCTTCAGTCACCAAGCGGATGATACGTTGCATGGTGGTATCTTCAACCAGGCGGCTCACCTCTACTTCCAATAAGCCACTGCCATTCACTGTGCCAGAAAGCACTCCATCGCCGATACCTTTCGATACCCAGGCACTTTCGCCGGTAATCGGCGCCTGATTGAGCTCACTTTGCCCGCTGATAACGATGCCATCCATGGGCAGGCGTTCACCCGCCCTGATCATAATGCGGTCACCAACACGAAGGTCTCCAACCGCGACAAGCTCCTCAGCGCCATTGGCTACGCGCAAAGCATGTTTGGGCGCGAGATCCGCGAACTCGGTCAGAACCTTTCGCGCGCTGGCACCTGTGTAGCCTTCAATCGCCTCAGATAAAGTAAAGAGGATCAGCAATACCAAGGCTTCCAGCCCTTCGCCAATCAGCACCGCGCCAATTAATGCGAAGGACATCAGCACGTCCATGTTCAGCTTGCGCTCTTTAAATAGGCTTGTGAATCCATGGCTTAGGACAAACCAACCCGCCAGGGGTAAGAGAAGCATTTGTATGACAATCACCCAGGTATCTGACAAACCAAATCGGGGTAAAAAGAGGGTCAAACCCAGAAGAATGAACCCTGGGATAATCACTTTAAGCTCTGGCATGCTCCAAAAATACTGCTGAAAAACCTTGAAATCCAATATTTTGGTGTGTTTCACGCCTTCTGGGTCGGGAGTGACTATTATGCCGCAAACGTCACTGCCACAGCTACAGGAACTGCTTTGTTGATGGCTGTGTTCGCTCATTAGATTTTCTCATCCATATGCGAGGCATGCTCCAAAGCCAATTGGAAAAGCTCGCCAATATGTTCGTCATTGATGCGGTAATACACTTGCTGTCCATCCCGCCTTGAAGAAACAAAGCGTAAATTTCGCAAAAGTCGCAACTGATGTGACACCGCGCTCTGGCTAACTTGTGTGGCTTCCGCGAGACAGCCCACGCAGACCTCCCCATCAAACAAAAGGTCCAGCAACTTGAGACGGGTTGGATCTGCCAGTCCTTTAAAGGTCGCTGCCATGCGCTCCGCTTTTTCATCGCTCAGCTTAGCCCGAAGTCTTTTTCCGCCTTCCGAATGATCATGTTTCTCTGCCATATGCGTCTTTTCCTTTCAAAAATATATGAGCGCTTGCTCATATGCGCATATTATATAATAAGCTTGATTAGCAAGCAATTGTTTTCTCAATTCTTGCCTTAAACATTAAGAAAAGCTATATCCGGTTAAAAATGGTGAAATCTAATAATAAAACTTATTCTGTTTGAGGAAAACGAGAAAATCACATACTTTAATGAAAGATTCGTCGAAAATGAAGGAATAAGCAATTTCTATTTCTTCCGAATTTCTAATCTTTTGAAGAAGAGTTGAGATTTCCTCTCCTGGTAAATAGTAATCCGTTAAGTAATCTTCAACGCCAAAAACTTCAATTCAAGATGAGCGATCTTGTCATAGTTAAAAGAAAGCGCGTTTTGCTTGCTTAGTTTTGTTGAAATACAAACATTATCCAGGTCAATTTCAATATCACATAAATCCTGCACACTGATGACTGGGATAGGATAAACATTCATCTCATATCCCTCACTCTCATTTCTCACATAGTGACCATTAAAATAACCGTATGTGAAATCAAACTCACCTTTATTTCGTGATGACTGTGAAAGAATGTCACGCTTTCTTGTGTCCAGCTTTAGGTAAATCTCATTCAGTTTGTTTGTGTACATGATAAGGATTATTTCTTCTCGTATTCTGCTAAATACCTCAAAAGTGCAGCGGTCAAACGCGCGTCATCCACAGCTTGATGGCTATTGGGCAAATCAATACCACAAAAACTCCCCGCGAAGGCTAATTTCTGCGAGCGAAAACCATTTCGCCGCGGGTTCCACTCTCCATACCAGGCAGCAAAGAGTTTCATCACGCAAAAAGCCTGGTTATTCTGGATAGTCCATGGCACCGCGGCTGCCGCGCAACTTTGTCGCAAGAGGCGCATGTCAAAATCAGCGTTATAAATCCCAATCGCGCGATTGCGCAAAATCGGCTCAAGCTCTGGCCAAACCTGCTTCCAATAAGGCTTGCCCGCGACCATCGCGTCCGTAATTTCATTTACCGCGCTTGATTCCGGTGGTATCGGTATGCCTGGATTCACTAAACCGTCATACAAGGTGTTGCCATCCACATCGACGATACCCACCTCAATAATCAGGTCATTTGGACCGGTACCCGTGGTTTCAGTATCTAAAAATATGGGGTTTAGGGCTAACAAATCTCGCGCGCTTTGCATTGTTTTGGGATGTGCTACTGGGAACATATTTGCCTCCACAGATATTATACATGAGCATCGCGTGAAGGTCTCAAGGTTTTTAGATATTTCATCATTTTCCATTTTAAGGCCTGTGTCGCTCGTGATCTTTCAGTCAGATCCTAAGCAGGCAGAATCTAAAAACACGAAACCCCAAATAACCGAATTTTTCATATTTCCCCAAAATTCTCCCTGTATAGGGTATGATTAGCATGAGAGATTATGGATAAAGAGATTCAACAAGAAACAGAAAAGGTCGCCAAAGACCCGCAGAAAAATGCCAAGGTGAAAGCCTTTTTCCACCAGCTAAACGTCTTTCTCATCAAGAATACGCCGGGTATGCGCGTTATAAAAACCATGATCGCGGTCTTCATTTGCCTTGCCATTGAAGCCATTCGCCAAAAAACCGGCACCGTCTATCACAGCAGTATCGCCGCTGTGGTCTGTATGCAACCCACGATGAAATCAACCGCCAAAACCGCCCGCGAACGTGTCATCGGCACCCTTATCGCTGGCATTTATGGCTTTTTAGTGCTCACTTTTATATTTCCAAATGTCACCGTCGATACACGCGAATGGTATTATTACCTGGTTACCGCATTGCTTTCCTTGCCCTTGATGACCATCATGATCTGGATTAAAACACCCGGACCAATAGCCATCACGGTGATTGTCTACCTGATTGTTACGCTCAAAACAACGGATGTTCCCCCCATTGCCTACACACTCGAGCGTGTTGGCGACACGCTCATCGGTATAGCAATAGCACTTTTGGTTAACTGGTTCCCACCGCTCAACAAACTTGGCAAGAAAATGGGCCAGGTTGAAATTGAACCCGCGCCACCTGCAAACTCACATAACAACGCATGAACGCTTTAATAGATCGCGCACGCAAGCTCATCATAGAATCAGAAAATATCGTCTTTTTTGGCGGCGCTGGTGTTAGCACCGCTTCGGGTATCCCCGATTTTCGTTCCGCCACAGGGCTTTATAACCGCGCGCAAAACACAAATTATTCACCGGAATATTTATTGAGCTGCGCCTACTTCAAAGCTGACCCGCAAGGCTTTTATACCTACTTGCGCGAGAATCTCTATTATCCCGATGCCCAGCCTAACGCTGCCCATCATGCCTTGGCAAAACTCGAGAAATTAGGCAAGCTCAAAGCGGTCATCACCCAAAACATTGATAATTTTCACCAACGCGCCGGTTCGACCAATGTCTTAGAACTTCATGGCACAATGGAACACTACTATTGCATCCGTTGCCGCAAGGATTACGATGTTGCTTATGTCATGCGCACAAAAGAAGTTCCCCGCTGCACTTGTGGTGGCATCGTGCGCCCTGATGTGGTGCTTTATGGCGAAATGCTCAATACCGATGTACTTGATGCTGCTATCAAAGCCATCACACGGGCAGACATGTTCATCATCGGTGGCACTTCTTTGGTGGTCTACCCAGCAGCATCACTGGTGCGCTATTATCGTGGCGACAAGCTCATACTCATCAACCGAGACCCAACCGCTTATGACGCCTGGGCAAACCTGGTCATTACCGGCGATATAAGCCAAGTCATGGCGAGTTTGGTTGATGGGCTCTAATTCGTTTTCATTTACGCTCTGGACAAAGAACAGCCTTTATTGTGAAAGCCTAAATCAAATCTAAATAAATTTCCACTATAACTAATCACCATGGCAGAAACTATCCTCATTATCGATGACCAACAGAACCTGCGCAATTTGCTCAAAGATTACTTCAGCGAGCAAGGTTATCGCGTTGTGACCGCTAAAGATGGACAAGAAGGGCTCTTTGTGGCACGCTACGAAAACCCGGATCTCATTCTGCTGGATATCATGATGCCCAAGCTGGATGGTTACCAATTTTTGCAAGCCTTTCGCAAAGAGAGCCAGATTCCCGTCATCGTTTTGACCGCAAAAACAGAAGAATCCGACACTGTTCAAGGACTTGAACTTGGCGCGGATGATTATGTGCTGAAGCCTTTTCGAATGCGCGAACTGGCTGCCCGCGTGCGTGTTGCCCTGCGCCGAGCCAATCCCAACGCCGAAGCGGAAGAAATCCTTAAAGCTGGCGATGTAATCTTAAACGCCACCACTCATACTGTATACATGAACAAGGAAATCGTCTTTCTAACACCCATTGAATTTGAACTTTTGAGCATTCTTATGCGCTCTCCCAACAAAGTTTTTTCGCGCGCAGACCTGGTTGACCGTCTTTATGAAACAGGCTTTATGGGACTTGAAAGCACCCTCAACGTGCACATCCGTAATTTACGCTCAAAGGTAGAAAAAGACCCCGCAAATCCAAGCCTCATCACCACCGTATTTGGTGTCGGCTACCGATTGAACAAGTGACACGATATGAAAATTAGTCTAAAAACCAAACTCTCACTCGCTTTTGTCCTGGTCGCTCTCATCACTGCTGCAGTCCTTGCACTTGTCTTTAACCGCTTTAATCAGAGGCAGTTCAATCAATTTGTTATCGATAACCAACGCGCGGAGCTGATCTCAGTCCTGACGAATTACTACAAAGAACATCAAAGCTGGGATGGCGCGCGAATTTACTTTTCAAACATGGCTCGCGGTCAGGGACAAGGTTTGGGACAAGGACAAAACACAGGACCTGGCAGTCAAGGCAGAGGACGCCGACAAGGACAAGCCGATAGCATCCATCACCAAAACAGCCAATCGGAAGAAAACACTTTGATATCACGGCGGCTTTTCGGATTAGCCGCGCCAGATGGGACAGTCCTTATACCATCATTTGACAGTCCAAATCCAGGCGAAGTTTTAGATGCGGAAGCTATTGCTCTAAGCATGCCAATTGTAATTGAAGAGGAAATAGTCGGCTACCTGCTTTCACCCAATCAACTTCCAGGATATAGCGAAGTTGAAAACCGATTTGTACGCTCAAGCAATCTGGCCATGTTAATCGCTTTGGCAGGTGCCATTATTCTTGCAAGCATTATTGCTATTATTATCGCGCGAAGCATCACTAAGCCCATCGAGACCTTAAGCGAAGCCAGTCAACGCATCGCCAACCGCGAACTGGACACAAAAGTACCCGAACTTGGAAAAGATGAGATTGGCATGCTCGCGAAAAACTTCAATGAAATGAGCGATCGTCTTGAAGAAAGTGACCGTTTGCGCAAGCAAATGACTGCCGATATCGCCCACGACTTGCGCACACCGTTGACGGTTATCAATGGCTATGTTGAATCAATGCGCGATGGCGATTTGTCAGTTACGCCTGAACGCCTGGGGCTAATCGCTGATGAAACGACACGTCTTTCTAAACTGGTTGATGATTTACGCCTTTTATCCGTTGCGGATGCGGGCGAATTGAACCTTCAAAAACAGCTCACGAACCCAAATGAGCTCTTAGAACATTGTCATCAACTCTTTGAAAATCAAGCCGCTCGAAAGTCCATTAGCTTAAAACTTGAACCATTAACCACAACACAGAAAGTGCTTATTGACGAAGACCGCATGATTCAAGCTCTTTCAAATCTCTTGAACAATGCCATAGACTACAGCCCTGAAGGCAGTGAAGTTATACTGCGACTGAAAGAAGAAAAAGCTTGCATGCTGCTTGAGATTATCGATTCTGGACCTGGCATTGACCCTGCCAACTTGCCTTATATTTTCGAACGTTTTCACCGAGCAGACCGCTCGCGCCAGGAAAGCGCCTCCCATAGCGGATTAGGTCTATCAATTGCCAAAGCCATCATCACTGCCCATAACGGTGAAATATTAGCTATTTCTGCTTTAGGACAAGGCACCAGCATGCAAATCAGATTAGCCAAGCATTAATTCACTTGGCTAAAAACCATTTTTTCATCTAAATAAGTTCTAAATAAGTTCTTGCTATCATAAGCATGTAAGTCGATAAAACAGACAAGAAAAAACTTCATAGACGATTTACAGAAAGAGATAGAAATGAAACAAAAAACACAACCAACAATTTTAGTCATCCTCGCTGGTCTTCTTATTTTTGGCGGTATTGCCTTTAGCGCAGTCAAAGCCCAAGCCCCTGTCACCGAAGATACTTTGCCACAACCTCAGGTCACCAGTCGTTTTGAACAACGTGCGCAAATGCGCGCTGAAAGACAAGCCCAACAACAATTCCAATCGGAAGATTGTGTTTGCATCGGTTTGAGCGCAGAAGAATGTGAAGCCCTACGCATAGAACATCGCCTGGCAAACTTGGAAGAACGCTTGGCTCAGGGTTTGATCACTGAAGAACACTACGCGCTCATTCGAGCCAAGATTGAAGCTGGAGAACAACCTCCATATGGCTTGCGCGACGGAAGTGGTTTAGGACTCGGTTCACAAGGCCAGGGCTTAGGACAAGGCTATGGACAAGGTGCTCGCCAAGGTCAGGGTCAAGGTCAGGGCCAAGGCGGTGGCAGACGCGGTCAACAAAACAATGGCGATTGCCCCTACCTTCCTTAGTATCTACACATAATAGAGAAAATTTAGTGTAAAAATAAAACCCAACAAAGCACTAAACACCAAGCCCATCTCAGACAAAGTATTGAGATGGGCTTTTTCTTCTATAAAAATTGTTTATCAGCCATGCGAAATTATTCACTTCACGTAATCATCACGACTTACTCACCTCAAATCTAATCATAGGAACAGGCATATTCAAGGCAAAAGTTACACACCATCTTCACCCACTTGCACTCGAATTCCGCAAGATTCGCATTGTTTTTTCCATAAGCGAATTTTCACTTGGCAGTAAAGACTCTTTATATCTTCTTAACTTAAATGCAGTTCAGCTGTCAAAAAATAAGCTGGACGGCAGTACCTAATTGACCGTCAATAAAACAGTTTTTTACTCACTCAATAGAAATTATGCTTACCATTATGGATATAAACAATTAATCTAAGTTTTTAAGACTGTTTGTATACAAACGCATCAGAAAAGATAAGGCATCCCTTTCGGGATGCCTTATTACTAAATCCTACTTGTTTATTCCTGTTATTTTTTAATAATCGGGAAGAACAAGGGATAAACAGGTTGAGGTGGCGCAGCTTTAACTGTAATCGTAACAGTCACAATGTTGCTATCCAACTCACCGTCATTAGCTTTGTATTTGAATGTATCAATACCGCTAAATCCTGCACGCGGGATATACAGGAAGCTACCATCCTCGTTGAACACCAGGGTTCCATTGGCAGTTGTGCTAACTAACAACGCAATCAGCTCATCACCATCAGCATCCGTGTCATTAGCCAAGACACCAGGTGCCGCGACTGATAAGACACCTTCGTAGTCAACTTCGTAGGCATCTGGTTTAGCCACAGGAGCCGTGTTCACATAACCTTGGAGAACGGTTACCTTGATTTCCTGGCAGTCCTCGAGCTCACCATCGCTAACACAGATCTCAAAGGTGTGCTCGCCAATCTGACCTTCAACAGGGATCCAGGTGAAGACGCCTGTCGTAGCATCGATGCTTGCACCGACAGGAGCGCCATCCAGGTAGAAGATCAAAGTTTGTACGGGAATGTCTGGGTCGGTAGCTGTTACGGTAAAGGTCAGCAAGTTACCAACTTCCACCTCATAGTCACCAATCGGATCCAGCTCTGGGGCAATATTCACTTCTTCTACCGTTATCGTCACAGCTTGTTGGTCACAGAGTACGGGTGTACCATCATCACAGACCTTTACGGTAAAGGTGAACACACCAGGACCTTGTGCTTCGGTCGGCGTCCAGGTAAAGACACCAGTCATAGCATCAATCGCCGCACCAGTGGGTGCATCAATCAAGCTGAAAGTTAGGTTCGTGCTGTCAACATCCGTCGCGGTTGCTGTAAAGCTATACAGCACCATCTCAGGAATAGTCGCATCGGGGATTTCATCCAAGACAGGTGCGTCATTAACTGGGGTTACAGTGATGGTCACAGTTGCCCAGTCAGTCCATTCGCTGGTTGTGCCTGGATAGGTGATTAAGTTGTAGGTGAAGCTATCGGTACCAAAGAAGTCTGGGTCAGGCAGGTAGGTGAAGGAACCGTCAGACAACAGGGTCAGAGTACCATGGCTCACATCAGAGCGCAAAGTTGCGGTTAGGGTGTCGCCATCAACATCGTAGTCATTCTCGAGCACACCAGGAGCTGCTACAACTAAAATGACATCCTCTGCTGTGGTATAGGCATCATCAACAGCAACTGGCGGATCATTGACAGGGTTAATTGTGATTGTTACGGTAACAACTTCGCTTTCCAATTCACCATCGCTGGCTTTATAGGTGAAGCTATCCGTTCCGTTGTAGTCTTGTTCAGGTGTGTATACAAAGCTTCCGTCAGCATTGAAGGTCAGCGTACCGTGTTCCACACCATCCACCAGAATTGCAGTAATAGCATCACCGTTGGGATCACTGTCATTTTCAAGCACGCCAGGTGCAGCAACGTTCAATTCGACATCTTCATCAGTTGTGTATGCGTCTGCTACAGCTACTGGTGGCAGGTTGATGAAGGTTACAGTGATAGTAATTTCTTCACAGTCTTCCAGTTCACCATCGCTTACGCAAACTGTTACAGTATGGTCACCAGCTTGGTCAACTGTCGGAGTCCAGGTAAAGACACCTGTTGCAGGGTCAATGCTGGCACCATCTGGCGCGCCAAGCAAGCTAAAGGTAAGAGTTTGTACTGGCAGATCAGGATCGGTTGCAGTAGCAGTGAACGTTAGTTCTTCACCAGCTTCCACTTCCTTATCGCCAATTTCAGCCAAGACTGGTGGCAGGTTGACTTCCTCAACAGTAACCGTAATTACCTGTTCGTCACAGAGTACAGGTTCACCATCGTCACAGACCTTCACGGTAAAGGTGTATACACCAGGACCTTGTGCCTCAGTTGGCGTCCAACTAAAGACACCCGTCATAGGATTAATCGTGGCACCTACTGGAGCGTCAATCAAAGCGAAGGTCAGGGTTTGAGCAGGTAAGTCTTCATCTATAGCTGGGAAGGTAACTGTCAATTCAGTTTCTTCGTCAATGGTGTATTCGCTATCCATGATGGGATACAAACTGGGAGCAAGATTGACTTCTTCCACAGTTATCGTGAGCGATTGTTCATCACACAGCACAGGATCACCATCGTCACAGACCTTCACGGTAAAGGTATATACACCAGGACCTTGCACCTCAGTTGGCGTCCAGGTAAAGACACCTGTTGCAGGGTCAATGCTGGCACCATCTGGTGCGCCAAGCATGCTAAAGGTAAGAGTTTGTACTGGCAGATCAGGATCGGTCGCTGTCGCGGTGAAGCTGTATTGAACCATTTCAGGTATTGTCGCATCAGCAATTTCAGCCAAAACTGGTGGCAGATTGACTTCCTCAACCGTAAGTGTAATCATCTGTTCATCACACAGTACAGGATCACCATCGTCACAGACCTTCACGGTAAAGGTGTACACACCATAACCTTGTGCCTCAGTTGGCGTCCAGGTAAAGACACCTGTTGCAGGGTCAATGCTGGCACCATCTGGTGCGCCAAGCATGCTAAAGGTAAGAGTTTGTACTGGCAGATCAGGATCGGTCGCTGTCGCGGTGAAGCT
>Ga0255346_1002725_pt1 | contig 21873 bp, 20 predicted proteins | sample wastewater_treat_FD_194410 | JGI IMG/M metagenome (GOLD analysis project Ga0255346, IMG submission 194410) | Wastewater microbial communities from Lulu Island WWTP, Vancouver, Canada - plant22 | ecosystem: Engineered > WWTP > Wastewater > Unclassified | place: Canada: Vancouver, British Columbia... | reverse complement strand
ATTAATTTCAGAACTCGAAAATATCAGATTGTAATCAAGTCTTTGGAGGGCTTATGAAAACAACCATACAATTTACAGGTGGCATGTACCGAAAAAGAAGATTTAAAAAAGGCGGAAAAGAAGGCGCAATTGTTAGTACTGGGTGGCTCCCTCCTCTTCCAGATATGAGGGACTATTCTGAGGATCATCCCAAAATGGTCGATCTTGTAGAAAAACTGGATATCGATAAGGATGGCACCGGACTGCCCAAAAAGGTTGATCTAAGACAGTGGTGCACACCCGTAGAAGATCAACTCGATTTGGGTTCCTGTATTGCCAACGCCGCAGTAGGAACACTGGAATATTTCCAAAACAGAGCCTTTGGAGTGCATATAGAGGGTTCGCGCCTCTTTGTGTATAAAACAGCAAGAAAGCTCATGCAGGCAGAGGGAGACTCTGGTGGATGGATCAGAACTGCCATGGGAGCCATGGTGTTGTTTGGCGTACCTGATGAGAAGTATTTCCCTTATACCCTGGATGGCAAAACGGTTAATCCCGATTGGGACACTGAACCCGACAGCTTCCTGTATGCCATGGCCAAGAACTATGCCACCATTAACTACTTCTGTCATGATCCTTTAGGAAAGAAAAACAATGAAAAGCAAGTCTTAAAAAACGTGAAAAAATACCTCGCGGCTGGCATCCCTTCCATGTTCGGTTTTTATGGCTTTGGCTCCTTTGAAGATTCAGATGTTCTTGGAGCTATCCCTTATCCCTGTGAGGATGAGAGCGCCGAATGGGGTCATGCGGTGATGGCAGTTGGTTATGATGATGGCAAAGTAATCACCAACACACGATGCGGAAAGCAGACAAAGGGCGCAATCCTGATTCGCAGCTCCTGGGGAAGAGCCTGGGGTGATGATGGTTACGGATGGATTCCCTATGATTACGTACTGGATAGACTGGCACTGGACTTCTGGTCGATTCTTGCAGCTGAATGGGTTGATACACAGCAGTTTGGCTTTGATAAGTAAAGACCAAGCAATGTTTCTGGGCGTGATAGGTATAGACGAGTAAGTGTGTCAGACTTTTGTAGAAGTTGGGATTTCAAAACAATTCTCTTAATGCCAACCCTGTCGATCAGGGTTGGTTTTTCATTTAATAGGACGGTATTAGGGAGCGTTCTTGGGTAAGATCAAGTTATCTTATAAAGATTACCTGTCCAACGAATAAATTATTGGGTGGAACGGTTTTATAAGCGTTTTGTCCTGCCATATTTAAAGTTTATGTAAACAAGCTTGGACTTGACTTCAAACAAACAAAAAGATGGATTTAGTATTGATATAATTACTTTAGCTAACAAACCCATTATCCAAAAGGATCTCAAAGGAGGTCGCAATATGCAAGAGAATACGGTTTCAAAGAAACAAATCCTCCAAACACTATCCCTTGTTTATCTGGCCTGGTTCATAGGAAATCTCTGTGCCAACGCGCTTTTCTACCTTGGCGCTGATTTCAAAACTCAACTGCCCAGCGACCTTCAGTTTGTCACCTATCATTGGGGCACGCTCATTTATTATATTACTGTCGCCATCGTGGGCATTGCCGCGAGTCATTACTTTATCAAAAAATGGAAGTTGACCATCAGCTTGTGGCCCAACAAAGTCACGCCCATTTTCATTATCCTTAGCCTGGTTTTGTTCGCTTTGTTCATCGGTTTGGGATACATGGCCATCAGTCAAGGCCAACAAGTTTCATTGAGAGATGTTTTTTCAGGCGATTTTGCCTACCTCATCTCCCCGCTTATCTTGCTTTTGCCCACCATGGTAGCCTACACACTCATGTGGTATGGCTTGTTCTTGCAGGGTTTAATCAAGGTATTTGGCGATACTGTGCGCGGGAAGATACTTTCCGTTCTGCTGACATCTTTCGTTTATGCGATTTACCACTTCGCCAGCATCAACGAGATTCACAGTTTTTCCGCTATGATTGAGGAGATTCTCATCACATTTGGTATCAGCGTTATCATCGGCGCTTACGTATTGATTAGCAAAAGCCTTGTGATAGCCTTCATTGCTAATCTGCTGTTAAATTTCATTATCTTCTCGCCTGTGGCATCTTTCCACACATCGCCCTGGAATTGGCTTTATTCCTACGCGATCATTGCCCTGTTACTCATCATTTACCGTTTTGCATGGCAAAAAGAATTTGACGATAGATAATTATATTTCGAGCCCTATTAGCTATTAAAGCCAAGCTGATTTTACTCGCGTTTTATCTTTGAGTTCTATGGCAAAAATTATAATTTTTTCTTCCTCACTCAATGATCTAAGCTTCATTGAAGGTCTATACTCTCCGCGTTATACCAAATGAAGCCATGTTCTTCACAGTAGGCGTCAATCTCGTTTGCCAGTTCCCGGTCCGCGCGGTATTCTAATAGAAACACCGCCAAACCGCTGGCCTTGGCTTTGGCAAGGTAGGCTTGAAAGTAGGCTCTCTCTTCTTCGGTCTGCTTTCCGTAAGTGTTGTTTTCAAAATTGATGCTGGTAAAAACGGCTTCCTGATTAATCCGATCAAACAACGAAAGCGCGATGCCTGCGTCGATGCACTCAGAAACAAAGGCATCCCCTCCATTGATGATAAGGGTAATGTCATAAGTTTTCAGCCCTTTCAGGATAGCGACAAGCCCTTTAAAGACCTCACGGCTTGGATAATGATAATAGACATCAGCGTTGTCCAAAAAGAAACCATCCAAACCCATCTCAGCGACCTGTTTTCCCAGTTCATCAATGATAAAGCCCTGCCATACAGGAGAGCTGACATTGATCCACTTTTCATCCGGCCAGTTTTCGTAGATACCCAGTGTTAAATCCTGAAAGCGCGCGTAGTACGGGCGATAGCTTTCTATCGCGCCAGTATTAAGGTAGCCATATACCGTTTTCCCATCTGCTTGTAGTTGTTTTATCTGCTCTTCCGTAAACTCAGATGGCTCAATCACCACAATACAGTAATCATCGAGTCTGTTTGCCTGGTCTGCGTTAATGCCCAGGAACACGCCATAGTCCTGCACAGGCTTTGGCTGCATAGGCTTTGGCGCACATGCGCTTATAAACCCTAAAAAGCAAATAGCAAGCCATAGCGTTAATAAGAATTTTTTCTTTTGCATACATGCACAATTTTAATCCCAAAAAATGCAAGCAATGAGCAAAACCGGTATTAGCTTGCAAGATTTCAATGCGATTTTTGGCTTTATCGTTGAGTAAAAATACCTTTACAATGCCACAGAGGGAAAAAGACTATAATGGACAGGGTTTTATAAGTTCCACAAAGTATAAAGCAATAAAGGACCGACCATGAAAAAGATTGCGATGTTCACGATGGGTACACGAGGGGATATTCAACCATATATTTATTTATCCAAAGAACTTATTCGAAACGGTTACGATGTAAGCCTTGGCTCGCACCCCTGTTGGCGAAATTTGGTTGAGAGTTCCAATATTCATTTTGAGCCGATCGGTCCGGATATTGATATCGATAAAGAAGCCGCCATTATCAGAGGAAAATCTTCAAGTCCCGCATTAAGTATGCTCAGAATGATGCATTTTGTTTTCAAAATCATTCAAAATTCGACTCACGAGATTTTCGAAGTTTGCAAGGGCAAAGATTTAATTATTGTCAGCCACAGTCAAATGGGCGCAACCGAGGCTGAAGTGTTGGGCATTCCCACGGTGAATGTCACACTGCAGAAAGAGATGATTGCCGAAAAACTCAAACCCCAAACTTTATGGAGCAAACTGATTGGGCAAATCATAGGCAAACAGGTGGCAAAACCCTATAACAAAATCAGGAAAGTCTATGGACTAAAACCGATTCAATCTTCTGATGAGATTATTTCGCGCAAACTGAATTTGATACCGATTAGCAAGCACGTTTTAGAAAGAAATCCATACTGGGAAGCGCATCATGTTCTGACCGGTTACTGGTATGAAGACGAGGAAAGTTACAGCCCGGACGAAAAGCTGGCGACTTTTCTTGCGAGCGGAGAAAAACCGATCCTTCTTTCTCTCGGAGCGATGTCATTCGAAGAAGAATCGGAAAAAGAAAAATTAGATATGTTCGTGAATGCCTTCGAAAAATCAGGGCATCGCGCCATTATCCAGGGATTCCAAAAGACCCTTCAGAATTACGACCTGCCAAAAACGATGATCGCCTGCGGCAGTGTTCCGCACAGTTACCTTTTCAGGCACTGTCTATTTGTTATTCATCATTGTGGGTTTGGCACTTCAGCAGCCACATTGATTTACGGCATACCATCCATTCCTGTACCCCATGTTTTGGACCAAATGGGTTTTGCCATGCAACTTTACGAGAATAATGTTGCCACAAAACCACTTAAGTCGAAAGATTTGAGTAAAGAGTTGATATACGAAGCCATATTAGATATGCAAAACACGTATGAGGAAAAGAAAAAGAACGTGGAGCTCCTTTCCGCTAAAATCAAAGAAGAAGGCGGCGTAGCGGAAGCTGTGAGATTAATCGAAGAAGTGATGAAGGAATAAATTCCAGTTCGTCGCACAAGCGATGATAGCACTCCTAATGTTAAATGAGTGCCCCATGCTAATAAGCTTTATTTTTGAGGCTATTACCAATGATAGCAGCTTAAAAACAACAGTTTTCCTCAAATTATTCCCTGAATCTGAATTCCTTTTTAATAGCCATAAAACTGTATAGCAGCTTATACAAATCGCCCCCTATATCAACATATTAAGATATACTAATGCATGAATACAGGAAGGGAATTATGAAACAAAACGATCTGCCACTCTCAGAAAACGAAACACACCGAAAAGAACTGGAAGCCAAGGCTGAAATGCTCAAAGCGCTTGCCAACCCTGTGCGTCTATGTCTGATGGAACAAATCATCAAAAGAGGCGAGATGAGCGTTTCCGAACTGGTTACATGTATGGGTGCTACCCAATCGCTCATTTCGCAATACTTGGGTAAACTTCGCAGTTTGGGCTTTGTAGAATCCCGGAAGAGTGGTAATCTTGTTTATTATTCGTGTAAAAACAGGGCTGTTTGTGACCTGGTTGAATATATTTTGAAAACCAATATCTAAAAGGAGCAGAGTATGAAAATTGTTATCGTAGGCGGTGTCGCCGGCGGAGCAACCGCCATGGCGCGCTTGAGAAGACTTGACGAGAACGCAGAAATCGTTCTCTTTGAGCGCGGAAAATACATCAGTTTTGCCAATTGTGGCTTGCCTTATTATGTGGGTGGGGCGATTGCTTCGCGGGATGCTTTGTTTGTCTCCACAAAGGAAAAATTTGAAAAAGACTATGGGGTTGACATCCGCATTGAAAGCGAAGTCATTCGCATTGACCCGGCAAACAAGACGGTCGATGTTTATGACCGCGCCAACGAGAAACACTACACCGAAACATACGATAAGCTTTTACTCTCAACCGGTTCGCGGCCCTTTGTGCCCAAAGTGCCCGGCACGGATAACCCCAACGTATTTCAGCTGTGGACGGTCCCAGACGTGGATAAAATTGTCCAGTTCATCCAGGAAAAGCAGCCCAAAAACGCGGTCGTGGTCGGTGGTGGCTTTATCGGATTGGAAATGGCGGAAAACTTGGCTCACCGCGGCTTGAAGGTAACCGTCGTCGAGATGATGAAACACGTCATGCCACCACTGGATGGCGATATGGCCAAACTGGTCGAAAACCACATGGCGCAGAATGGCATTTCCCTCCAGTTGGGCAATGGCTTTTGTGGCATGTCTGAGGATGGAAAAAAGGTCATGCTCAGTGATGGCCAGGCGCTTGAAACGGATATGGTTGTGCTCTCCATCGGCGTGCGCCCCAACAACGAACTGGCAAAGGAAGCCGGCTTGAGTCTCAGCGAACGTGGCGGCATTCTGGTGGATGAGTATATGCAAACATCCGACCCGGATATTTACGCGGTGGGAGATGTCATCAGCGTCCAAGACTTTGTCATGGGAATACCTGCGATGATCCCTCTGGCTGGTCCGGCGAACAAACAGGGCCGCGCGGTCGGCGCGAACATACTTGGGCTGAAGAAGGAAGCTTATGTTGGCACGATGGGAACCAGCGTTCTGAGGATTTTTGATCTGACCGTCGCCAGTGTGGGGGCCAACGAGAAAACACTCAACAAGGCTGGGCTGAAATATGGCGAGGACTACTTTATCGCGCTTTCGCACCCCAGTTGCCACTCAAGTTACTTCCCGGGCGCGCTACCCCTCACGATAAAAGTTATTTTCGGCAAAGAAGGCAAAGTGCTGGGTGGGCAAATTGTTGGCTATGACGGCGTAGATAAACGCATTGACGTTCTGGCAAGCCTCATCTATTTCAAAGGCACTGTAAAAGACCTCACCAAGCTGGAATTGGCTTACGCGCCTCCCTATTCATCTGCCAAGGATCCGCTGAATTTCACTGGTTATATTGGCATGAACATCCTGGAAGGATTGACTGATCCGATTTTCTACCACGAGTGGGCAGAAAACCCCGAAACCTACACCTTGCTTGACATTCGCGAACCAGATGAAACCATAACTGGCAGCATCCCCGGCGCGGTGCTCATCCCGCATTCCCAGCTGCGTGAACGCCTCAACGAATTGGATAAAAGCAAAACCTATGTGATTCTCTGCCGGGTGGGCCGCCGCGGTTTCATTTCTGAGCGCCTCATGAAACAACATGGTTTTAAGGTTAAAAACTTTGCCGGTGGCTTGCAAAGCTACCACGATATGGAGTACGACATCACAATGAACACTAATATGAGCCAAGAAACTGAAGCATCAAATATCGCCGCCGCAATCTCGCCTGCGACAATCACGGTAGGCAAATTAGAAACTTTGGACGTTTGTGGTTTGAGCTGCCCCGGACCAATCGTTCAGGTCGCCAACACGCTCAAGACTCTAAACGATGGGGATCAGCTGGATGTGACTGCTTCTGATCCGGGTTTCGCCCGCGATATTGCCGCCTGGTGCAAAAACACCGGCAACACCTTGATTAAAACTGAGAGCCAAAAAGGCATTTACCGGGCTATTGTACAAAAAGGACTTTCAGCCGGCGCAGATGCCTTGCCACAAACTACCGCTCAAGCCACGGCTCCGGTCAAAGAAAAGACGATGATCATTTTTGATAATGACCTCGATAAAGCCATCGCCGCCTTCATTATCGCCAATGGCGCGGCTGCCATGGGCAACAAAGTGCACATGTTCTTTACCTTCTGGGGTCTGAGTATCCTGCGCAAGGAACAGTATGTGCCCGTCAAGAAAGATTTCATGGGCAAGATGTTCGGCATGATGCTCCCCAAGGGCTCACGCAAGTTGGGGCTTTCCCAGATGAACATGGCTGGTGCCGGCGCGAAAATGATTCGCGGAATCATGAAGCATAAGGGTATCGACAGCCTCGAACAACTCATCCAACAGGCGATTGATGCAGGTGTAGAGCTGATTGCCTGCCAGATGACCATGGACATCATGGGGCTAAAACAGGAAGAGTTGCTGGATGGCGTGCAAATCGGCGGCGTTGCCACCATGCTCAACGACAGCGACAACTCCAACATGAACCTGTTTATCTAAGCTTGTATAAATAAATAAGTAAGCCGTGCGGATGTCGATTATGCACTCCGTGCGGCTTTTTGATTCTGATGTTTTAGAAAAAAGATGGTACGATTATCAGCAATGGTTTAAGCCCACAAACAGCTTTTTATCAAGAACAGGAAATTTGGATAATCGATATAAACGTTTTTTGGAAAGATGTCCTGGCACAAAACCGAGAGAAGCTCTCGGCATATTTCTGCGAAGACGCGCGTATTCGCTGGCACTGCACAAACGAAGAATTCACCATCGGTGAATATATTCGCGCGAATTGCGACTACCCCGGCGACTGGGATGGAACGATTGAACGTGTCATAAAATGCGAGAATCTGATTATCGCGGTCGTGAAGGTTTACCCCAAAGATTTTTCAAGTTCATTTCATGTCACCAGCATTGCCGAACTGAAAGACGGAAAAATCATCGCCCTGGATGAATACTGGGCCGATGACGGCGAAGCGCCCCTCTGGCGACAAGAGATGAAAATCGGAAAAGCGATACTATAGGTACACGACGACACTTTAATTCAGCTTTCCCTTTTTCTAAGATTCTCAACACTCTTTTAAGACATTGATAGCCTAAAAGGTAACAAGTCCCAACTTTCATCTAAACAACTGATTTCAAGTCAAGATTAGAAAACTATTAAAACCTGATACGCTGATTTGACAACGTATGTCAGCTATGACATAATTTCTCTCGACAGGCTGCCGGTCGAGAACCTGTTAACGGTTAAAGAAAGATAAAGGAGAAACTATGGATGACAGAAAATTAGAAATTATTGACGTTACGAGAAAACTCATCAACGAAAAAGGCTTGCTAAACACGTCCACCAACGATATTGCCCGCACGGTGGGTATTTCCAGGGGCACCCTTTATCATCATTTTGAATCCAAAGAAGCTATTTTAGACGCGCTTGTTGACCAGATCAGCACCGAAATTTACAAACGCGCCAGAGAAATCGCGCAGGACAAGTCCATACCGGTTTTGGAACGCATGATTAAAACCGTCTTGTCGCTCAACATCGGCAGCGGTTCCGATCAAGTCATTCTGGAGCATTTGAACAGTCCAAACAACATCTTTCTCCATCAAAAAGTGCAAAAGGATATGTTACAGACGATTCCAGGCATCCTTGCCATCATTGTTGAAGATGGAAATGAAGAAGGGATTTTTGATACAAAGCATCCCTATGAATGTATGGAAATGTTGGTTGCCTACATATCCGTGGCTTTTGACGACGATTCTAATGAAAGAAACAAGAACGATGATTTAAACAAGCTAATTGCTCTCATAAGCAATTTGGAACGCATGCTTGGCGCGCAGGAAGGTGTCTTCCATGCCTTCATAGAGTATTTTGCTGATGGAAACGAATCTTAAGCCCATAAGAAATAAAAAGTTTCTCATATTCTGGCTTGCCGGTCTTGTCGCGACCATCGGCAGTGGCATGACTTCGTTTGGCATCGGCGTTTATATCTTTGAACGAACTGATTCCGCTTTTATCAAATCGATGATCAGCCTGGTGGCGTTTCTTCCAACGATTGTTGCGGGACCTTTCGCGGGCGCGCTGGCAGATCGTTTTGACCGCCGGAAGCTGATGGTTTTGGGCGATGGACTTTCATCTTTGGGGGTTCTGCTCATCCTTTACGCGGTTCAGTTTGCAGAGAGCAATATCTTCCTTATCGGATCTGGTGTTTTTCTGTCCGCTTTGTTTTCATCCATGATTGAACCTGCCACCAAGGCGACAGTTTCGGACTTGCTCAGCGAAGAAGACTATACGAAAGCGAGCGGACTGATGCAGCTCGCAGAATCAGCCCGTTTTTTGATAGCACCTGTCCTCTGCGCGTTTGTCATGGCGCGTGGCGGTCTTCGGGCGGTTTTGATTATCGATCTGCTGACCATTCTCACCACAATAGCCGCTGTTTTAGTCATTGCAAAAGGCTTGGTTCCAAAAGAATCCACGAATAAACAAGCCTATTGGCAAAGCCTGCGCGAAGGTTTTGATGCAATCAATCAGAACGCGGGTATTCGGGTGCTTGTACTCTTTTTAATTTTGCTGACCTTTATGGTTGGTATAATTCAGGAACTTTCCACACCCCTTGTCCTATCGTTTACGGATGCCAAGACGCTGAGCATGATGATTGCCATCGCGGCTTTAGGCATGGTATTCAGCTCCGTTTTTCTTGGCGCGAGAGAAATGAAAGGACACAAAATGAAGATGTTTTGCATTGCTGCTTTCCTGGCAGGCCTGGGAATGGTCGGTTTTGGCGCTTTGGAAAACGTTCCAGTTATAACAATATCTGGCTTCCTGTTTTTCGCGACACTGCCTTTTATGAATTCCATCGCGGACTTTTTTGTGCGAGTCAACATCCCCAACATCCTGCAGGGCCGTGTCTTTGGCATTCTGGGTACCATCACCCAACTGGGCTACCTCCTGGCGTACGCGCTTTCTGGGTTTTTGTCCGACTTCGCTTTTCGACCGCTTCTCAGTGAAGGTGGTGCGTTGGCTAACAATGTCGGGCGAATTATTGGCGTTGGCAGTGGCAGAGGAATCGGACTGCTCATTATTATTGAGGGCTTTGTGCTCATGATTTCGGCAAAGCTCTTGTCTAAAAACAAAGCTTTGTCCCAATTGAAAGGATCAATTAATGCTCAATAAGATTATTCAAAATGATTTGAAAGGGTCAAAACTGGTCAGTTTGACCACGTTTGTATTCATTTTATTTGCAAGTTTTTTGTTAAGTACGGTTGCAATTATTGCGATCAATCTCAATTCCTCTGTGAATGTGTTTTTAGAAAACGCCAAAGCGCCCCACTTTCTTCAAATGCATATGGGCAGTTTTGATGATGAGCGCATGCGCCATTTTGCTCAAAACAATGACCATGTGCTTGATTACCAAACAATGCCCTTTTTGAACGTAGACGCGAGTGATATTTCAGTAAATGGTGAACGCTTCACTGAGAATAGTCAGGATAATGGCTTCTCCTGGCAAAGTGAACATTTCGATTTTCTCCTGGATTTGAACAATCAAATCATCTATCCCGAAAAAGGCGAAATCTATATTCCTTTGGTCTATTACACCAAGGGAATCTTGAAGACGGGCGACCGCGTGACTATTGCGGATCAGAACTTTACGGTCAAAGGCCCTATTCGGGACGCACAAATGTCTTCAATGCTGGCTTCATCCAAAAGGTTTTTAATTCATCCCAGTGATTATGAGAAGATTAAATCCGTTGGAAGGGAAGAATTTTTAATCGAATTCTTGTTAAAGGGACCTTCGAGTATTAATGTATTTCAAGGGGATTATGCCAACGCAAACCTGGAGAGCAACGGGCCAACCATTACTTATTCGATAATCAAGCTTATTAATTCCTTGACGGATGGCATCATCATCGCCATTCTTTTTCTCATCGCATTTTTGATTATCATTGTCAGCTTTCTACTCATTCGCCTGACCTTAATAGCGAAAATTGAAGATGAATTTAAAACCATCGGCGTTTTGAAAGCAATCGGCATGAGGCTTTCCATGATAAAAAAGATGTATCGGGCAAAATATGCTTTGATAGCGTCCCTGGGTTCCTTGTTCGGGCTCATCCTTTCGCTTGTTTTATCCGGATTTTTCCTTCAGAACACACGCGTGTTTTTTGGAGAGAGTGAAAATGAGACACTCGCTATTATCAGTGCTGTTATAGCCAGCGCCTTCATCTTTGCTATCGTGATGCTTTTCATCACCCTTTTTCTCCAAAGATTAAAGAAACTCACCCCCGCGGCTGCAATCAATACAGGCATCGTATCGGACGGCGTATCAAGTCTCAGGAACTTCAAACTGAGAAAGCAAAACCTTTTGTCTACAGACACGTTTTTTGGCATGAATCTCATTCTGACACGCAAAAAGACTTATTTCACTTACGTGCTCATTCTCATCATTGCGTCCTTTGTGATGATTTTGCCAAATAACATCTATTCCACCATTGCATCCGACAATTTCATAAGCTATATGGGGCTTGGAGACGGACAAGCGATGATGGTACTACCAGGAAAGGATGATTTGAAGGACTTGAACACCCGCCTGGAAAACGACCCGGATATCGAGACTTACGCCATTTATGATCACAAAAGTTACGAGTTTATGCTGGATGAAAACGCTGTGAGTAAAATGTGGGTCACCCTGGGCAATCATGATCTCTTTCCGGTTTTATACACTGCAGGGCATGCTCCTCAACAGGACAATGAAATTGCGCTTTCATTTTTAAACGCATCCAGCCTGGAGAAAAAAGTCGGCGATACCCTGACTTTAATCATTAATCAGCAAAAGAAAGATTTCGTCATTAGCGGCATTTATTCGGATATCACCAATGGCGGAAAGACCGCGCGAGCGATTTTCTCCGATGATGTTAGCGATTCTTTGAGCACGAGCCTCATAATGAATTTTAAAAAAGATATTTCGATAGTTGAAAAACTAAAGTCTTTCGAACGAGCCTATCCCGATGCCAAAGTCTATAACATCAGATCATATCGGGACGCTGTATTTGGTTCAACGATGAACAACGTCAAAATTTCAAGCGTCATTGCCATCATCTTATCCATTGGACTGACACTTTTAATCACGCTTTTATTCGTCAACATGCTGGTTGTTAAAGACCGCCGAAAAATTTCCGTTCTCAAATCCGTTGGCTTCACCAATAAAAACCTGCACACCCATTATATGACCGGTTCAGTCCTGCTTGTCATAATCAGTATTGCTTTCGGAACAATACTCGCAAGCACCTTGGGGCAATCTGTCGCGGGCGCTTTTGTGCAAGCCATGGGCGTGGCAAATCTAAAGTTTAACATTAACAAAAGCTTTGTTCTTCTCATCGCACCTTTATCCATGGCAGCCATTGTCTATATCGGGACCAATCTTGCCACGCGTTCAATCAAAAAAATCAAAGTATCAGACTACATTAGGGAGTAGAAATGACTAAAATCATTGAAGCACAAAACATTACAAAAGTGTTTGGTCAGGAAGATAACCAAACCACTGCACTAAACAACGTATCTATCGCCATTAGAAAAAATGAGTTCGTTTCCGTGATGGGGCCTTCAGGTTCTGGCAAATCAACGCTTTTGTTCGCGCTTGGTGGTATGGATACCATTGACGAAGGCCGCGTTTATATCAACGGGGTATCGCTTTACGAAATGGATGACAACAAGGTGGCTGATTTCAGACGCAAAAACATGGGTTTTGTTTTTCAAAACCCCACAATGCTGCCAAGTCTGGACATTTTAGACAATATTATGCTTCCAAGCTTTGAGGATCACAAAAACAATAAATCAGCACTGACCCAAAAAGCACTAAGCTTGATGAAATTAGCAGGCATTGATGGCACAGAAAACCGCAAAATAACCGAAGTGTCCGGTGGACAACTCCAAAGGGCGTCCATTTGCCGGGCTGTTCTTCACGGGCCGGATATCCTTTTCGGAGATGAACCAACTGGTGCTTTAAACTCAAAATCATCAGAGGAAATATTGGATTTATTCGAGGAGTTAAACAAAAATGGCATGACCATTCTTCTTGTCACCCACGACGCGAAAGTATCCGCGAGAGCCAATCGGGTCATCTTTATGAAAGATGGTGCCTTGGAATCAGAGCTTTATTTTGAAAACGAAGACCAACCCACTCGACTAACCCTCATCAACCAAAAAATGTCTGAATTGGGTATATAAGGTTAAAAGATGGAAGCTCAAGTTTTCATAGAAGCAATATTGAAAAGAAAACAAAAAAAGGAAGTAAATAGAATGCAAGTCATGAAAACCAAAACGATTAGAAAGACTTCCACATTCCCAGCCAGCAAGAAGGAAGTCTTTAAACGCTTACAAAAGCTGGAAACTTTGCAACACGTAGCCGCACCTTACGCCAGATTCGTTCCTCTGGATATAGAACAGCCCATCGAATGGAAGGAAGGCTCAAGCTTTTCTTTCCACTTTTACCTCTTCGGTATGTTCCCTCTTGGTGTTCATACGATTCATGTGCTCGTTTGCAGTGAGGAATTGGGTATCAACACGCGTGAGTACAACAAACATGTTCCTGTGTGGAATCACAGGATTTCACTTGAAACAATTGATGAGGACACGACACGCTACACTGATGAGGTTGAAATTGGTGCTGGGTGGAAAACCTGTTTTGTAGCATTATGGGCAAAAGCGTTCTACACGCACCGCCAACGAAAATGGCAGAAGCTACTTTCAAGCACGCATTATTGATTGATTTAATCAGGCTTTTATAACAAGTGTAAAAGTTGCCTAATCGATGGTTTCAAAAGATTACAAGTACTAAGGCATAATTGGAAAGTAAACAAAGAAAAAACGTGAATTAGGTCTAAAATCGCAACAAATGTGCGAATTTTGTAAAAAAAACCTTGCCGATTCGGCAATCTCGATGTAAACTATTATCATGACAGTCCTTTCAATTACAACTGATTTTGGAAACTTAAACGGTTTTACGGGTACGATGAAGGGCGTCATTTACGGCATTGCGCCCGACGTTAAAATCGTTGATATCACTCACGAAATTCCTGCTCAAGACGTTCGTACTGGTTCAATCGCGTTATGGCGCGCCGTGCCCTATTTTCCCGCCGGCTCTGTGCACGTCGCGGTGGTTGACCCCGGTGTGGGCACCGCGCGAAGACCCATCGCCGCAAAACTTGGTGATCAATACTTTGTAATGCCAGATAATGGCTTTATCACCCCCATGCTCGAAGATGCCGAAACCGCCGGGGAAGAAATCATTTTTGTACATCTGGACAATCCGGAGTACTGGCTTGATAAGGTCTACACCACTTTTCATGGCAGAGACATTTTCGCTCCGGTCGGGGCGCATCTGGCAGCCGGTGTGCCGATTACAAAGCTCGGCACAGTCATTCACGACCCAATCCGCAAACCCCTGCCCAGACCACAAAAGACAGATCAGGGCTACCACGCGAATGTTGTCGTGATTGACGTTTTTGGCAACTGTTCGACCAACTTGCGGGTCGCGCAAATTCCAAATCTTGCCAAAACAAGCCTCAAAATCGCTGGTCAAACCATCCATGGAATCATTCCCTCCTACGGACACCGCGCGATTGGTGACCTGGTGGCAGTGACAGACAGCGAGGGTTTCGTTGAGATTGCCGTGGTCAACGGCAGTGCCGCAAGAACATACGGCATTCGGCTGGATGACCCGGTGGAGATCTTCTGCGATGAGTGAGCCGAAACCACTGCCACTGGTCGTCAAAGACCTAAGCTTTCGGTATCAAACGCGAGACTCATGCGCCATTAGTAACATTAATTTATCGCTTGAACCAGGCCAAATCATGCTTTTGGCAGGTTCTTCTGGTTGTGGCAAAACCACGCTGATGCGTTGCATCAATGGGCTCATTCCCCATTCCTACCATGGCGAAATGACCGGCGAAATTCTCGTTCATGGCAAGTCCATCCAAGGAATGAAACTCTCACAAATTTCAAGACACATCGGTACATTGCTTCAGGACCCTGAACGGCAAATTTTGGGCACTTATGTTTTAAACGAAGTCTGCTTCGGGCTCGAATCAATGGGTTTGTCCCGCAAGGAAATGCTCCCCATCGCGCATAACGCGCTTGAAAGATTACGCATTTTATATCTAAAAGATAAAGAAACTTTCTTCACCTCTGGCGGTGAGAAACAAAAAGTTGCCCTGGCAGGTGTCCTCGCCATGGAACCAAATATCCTTTTGCTTGACGAGCCCCTCGCCAGCCTTGACCCCGCATCAGCCCACGAAGCCTTGTTTGCCTTCCGTGAGTTAGCAGATGAAGGTCTCTCAATCATGATTGTTGAGCATCGTGTTGAAGATGTATTGGCCATCAAACCTGAGAAAGTTCTCTACATGGATGACGGCGAGATTAGCTACTACGGTGACATTGACGGGCTGATGGAAACGGTTGACTACAGTCGCATCAAATTACCTGCCGAGGTTATTGCCAGACGTGCCAAAGGCAAAGTGCATCCTGTTTTCAAACCAACCGTTCCTGAACTTGACAAGCAATCTGAGCCCTTGCTCTCTTTCCAGGATGTCCGCTTCCAATACAAAGATGACACCCCCGAAGTGCTCCACGGCATTAACCTGGATGTGCGTGCTGGCGAAGTGATTGCCATCCTCGGCCATAATGGCTCAGGAAAAACCACCATGGTTAAACACGCCTTGGGTTTACTCAAACCTACCAGTGGAAAAGTCCTCCTTGAAGGCGTTGACTCCAAGAAATCAACCATCGCCACCTCGGCAAAGACGATTGGTTACGTCTTCCAGAGCCCAAGTCAGATGCTTTTTGCTGGGACCGTTCGCGAAGAACTCGCTTACGGGCCAGAAAATCTTGGTTTTTCAAAAGAACAAGTTGAGCAAAATGTCAACTGGGCTATTGAAACTGTCAACCTTGAGGAAGAACTAACCACCCCGCCGCTTTCGCTTTCTTTCGGGCAGCAAAAGCGGGTCTCTATCGCCTCTGTCTTATCAATGCGCTCGCGCATTTTAATGATGGACGAGCCTACCGCCGGACAGGATTATTGGAACTATAAATCCTTTATGGATACCATCCTGCAAACCCCCGGTTTTGACGCGATTATTTTCATTACCCACGACCTTGATCTCGCCTTGATTTATGCCAATCGCGTGATTGTGCTCTATGGTGGCGAAATCGTTGCCGATGGACACCCTCAGGACATATTGTTCGATGAAGAGAAGATTAAAGAATGGCGTTTACTGTCAACTTCTCTGCTAAAATTAAACCAGGAATTATGGCCGAAGACTGGCCAATACATGCGCGCAGAAGCGCTCAGTCAATTTATCACTTAATACAAAGGAGAAATATTTATGGCAGCATACACTGAAAAGAAAAAGAGTATTTGGGCATTTGGGACCAAAGAGGTCGTTTATGCCGCTATCGGCGCTGCGCTGTACGCGGTGCTGACCTGGGCTTTCAACGTTTGGCAGATCCCCGGAGCTGGTAACGTTGGTGTTCGCCCAGCTATTGTTATCCCCATGTTCTTTGGTATCGCGTTTGGCCCAATCGTCGGCTTTATTACTGGCTTTGTGGGCAACATCCTCGCCGACATGCTCAGCGGTTACGGCTTCTGGATTTGGTGGGATTTAGGCAACGGTATCATCGGCTTGATCCCGGGTATTTTCTCAGCCTTAATCGTCAAATACAACGAAACCAAATCCATTCTTTGGGCAGAGCTTTCCGTCATCCTGGGTAGCGCTGCGGGCATGGGCGTTGCCAGCCTTTCAGAAATTTGGGTATCTGGCGCAGACATGAACACCGTCTTCTTTGCCAACTTCTTACCCGCTTTTGTGACCAACATCATTTGGGGTCTGGTTCTGTTACCCTTGCTGATGATCGCTTATGCGGCCATCCTAAAACGCAGCGGTCGTTGATTTTAATTTAATGATGAGGGCGATTTAAAAAATCGCCCTCGAGGTCAAAGCTCATGTTGGTAAGCTGGAACTATCGTTTTCGGAACAGTCCGATGGATCACATTGATCCGCGGGCACGTTTCATATTCTCCTTTGCCTTACTCTTCGCTGCAACCGCGACCTGGAACCCCCTTATTCTGTTTGTCCTGTTTCTAATAGCCATCACCTGGTACCTGATGTCACGCCTCACCTGGAAAGACACTAAAATGGGTTGGTTCATGATATCCATCATGCTTTTTACGATGATTGTCGTCAACACCCTCATCACCGGTGGCGGAGCAGGCGGCGTGGTTCCCCAGGGTGGCCAGTTGATTTGGCCAGAAGGTTTTGATCTCTTTGGCAAGCATTTCACTTTTGGCTTGACCATTGAGCGTGTGTGGTTTGCCATCTCACAACTGATGCGCATCCTTTCCATTTCGCTCGCTTTTATCATCATTCCCTATACCATGGACTCCCGTGCTTATGGGGTTACCTTCAGTAAATTGGGCATGCCCGATCGCCTCGCCTACACCATGGAACTTTCTTTCCGCTTTATTCCGACCCTGGCGAGAAACTTCCAGGTGACCCTGGATGCTCAACGCGCGCGTGGCTTTGAATTGGACGGCGGAAAAGGAAACATCATTAAGAAAATTCGCCGGGTCGCGCCTTTGCTCATCCCGGTAACAATGAATGCGATTGTCTCCAGTGAGGACATCGCCAACGCCATGGACCTGCGTGGTTTTGGCGAACAAAAACGCACCTGGCTCTATGAACTTAAATTCAACTGGTGGGATTGGGTGCTCATTGTCTTCTCAGTCCTCATGCTTGCCACAGTTCTCGTGCTCGCTTACCGCTTTAACATGCGACTGTTCAGCGTGCCAGCCTGGTTCTATAGTCTGTTTAACAAATAAACGTCTCAATCCAAGTTAGCTCAAGTTTGGGTGAAATATTCTCAGCTGTTGTTTTCGCTTGCTTCATGATTTTTATAGCATCCAACAAAATCATGTTTTCAACAAGTCCTCACAAAACGGCACTTATTTTTTAGGCGGGACTGCTTGCGGGTCTGTTTGTGACATGATATTCTTAATCTATTGGAGATAACTGTGATTAATCAAAAAAATACTCCTCTCAATCAATCAGACCGTTTCAAGAAAATGTTTCCTTGGCTGCTTGTCATTTTATTCATGGCAGTCGTCGCGCTTTATGGCTTCTCTGCCGCTCAGGCGCGGCTGCTGCAAGACGACTATTGCTACTTCTCTATTCTTGACGAAACCCGTTTTTTTCAATCGCAAGCCCATTCCTACACATCGGTAACAACCTACTCCGGAAATCGCTATAGCCTAAGCTTTAACATGGGCTTGATTGACTTGCTTGGTGGCGTGAAAATCTATCCTTTCCTGCCATGGATCATTATTCTGTTTTGGCTGACAGGCCTTTACTTTTTCACTAAAACAATTCTACAATTATTTAATATCGACCTTGAGCCCTGGAAAATCGTCCTGATAAGTGAATTAATCATCCTTTTCAATCTCGCCCTCACACCCAACTGGATTCAGGTCTTCTATTGGTCAAGCGGCAGAATGCCCTACCTAACGCCAACGATATGGATAGGGTGGCTTTTCTTCCTTATCTTTCATCCATCCCAAAAAGCAAAATGGGCTCATAGTCTTAGTCTTTTGGCTGTATTTCTTATTGCCTTTTACATTGGTGGTTTTTCAGAAACGGTTAATTTCGCCCTCATCACAATCTCGATAATAGTACTCTTGCTTAGTTTTTTAGCGCCCAAACTAAAGTATGCCCGAGCGCTGGCCATCACTGCCACTGTTGCCGCTTTGCTCTCTTTGGCGTTTTTGTATTTCTCACCGGTTGTACAAATGCGCGCGACATCTCTGTATGGTGAAACCTCTAATCTATGGGTCGCTTTATTACGGTCTGTCAGGGGCGGATTAAGGTTTTTCTTTTCATTCGTCAAGCACAGACCGTTTTTCCTCTTGGCAGCGTTTGTAATTATTAATTTGCTTGGCTCAATTCTTTTCAAAGACCTGGTATTTTCGATTCAAAGAAAAACATATCTCAAAGGGCTCATCATTTCTACCATTGCTTTATTGCTGATCATTATCGCCACGATGTTACCAAGTTATTACGCTGAATCAAGCCATCCTGGAGACCGCGCGTTAAACGTTCCGACCTTTTTCTTTGTTATTTACCTGTGTTTCATCAGTTTTTCAACCCAGATTTTTACAAAAGACCATTCAAAAGCGCGGCAAACTTTCTTGTGGCTGAATATCTTTTTGGGTTTTGCGTTGGCTATCTTATGGATGATCACCAAAACAGCCTTCCATCGCCCTCCGGATTTCCTGACATTCTTATCGATATTAGGACAAAAGCCCTGGATAATCATTATAGTTTTGACCATCGGGCTGGCAATATTCCTGTTGCGTCGCAAAAAACCTCATTTAACACTTTCCGTGGCAACAATAATCCTCATTCTCGCCCAGCTGATGACCTATTCTGCCAGCCAGGCGAGCATCTTAAAAGAACGCGCTAACTTATGGGATAAAAGGGAACAAGAAATCCTGACTCAAAAAGAAGCAGGCATGCTCGAAATCCAAGTGCCCGCGTTAGACAGCCTGGTTGGTATCGCTGAAATTAACCTTAATCCCAAACATTGGGTGAACGTTTGCGCGGCAAGATACTACAAGGTGCAACAAATCAACACCGTTGAACCGGTTTTGGATGTCATTCGTATTGAACAGCCATAATGGAATCTGCCAGAGCTTAAAAGAGGTGGTTTTATGGATTTATCAATAGCTTACAAAGAACTGAAACAACGTATCGATCAGGTAGATTTTTCTCAATTATGGCGCGGATTTCAAAAAACAAAGTTCGCTGTATACAACGACACTGCCTGTTTTTTCGATGGCGCTTATATCGAAAAAACGGAGGCTTTCCTGGCGAACACCTCCATACAGTACAATGGCGAACACATCGCCATCTGGTATCTTGCCGAAGCACCCAGCGATTGGGATCATCTAAGCGCGTCAATTATCCACGAAATGTTTCACGCCTTCCAAAATGCCTCAGGCGAGTCGCGCTGGCCCGATGAAAAAGCGGCACTCTTACATTACCAATACACAAGTGAGAATCTTTCCGCGAAACTCCAGGAAGCCGAACTCATTTCCGCCCTGTTGAACCACAATCCTGCAGCTGATTTTGAAGCACTGCTACGCGCAAGAAAAAGCCGCGCCCAAAAACATTCCTATGAATACGACTATGAAGCGCGCATTGAGCAAATTGAAGGCACCGCCAACTACGTTGAGCTACGCGCGCTGGAACAACTTGACCCTGCCAAAGCGCAAGCCAAGTGGGATACCGTGCTAAAATCCATCCTGGACCCAGCCAACTATCTACCCATCCGTATTGTGTCCTACGCCATTGGCGCGCTATTCCTTGCCTGCATCAAAAAACAGTCTGATTTTGATTTTGAAAGTTTTGCTGATGAGCCTTTCTCAATAAAGATTTTAGAAGACATCCTCCCAGATAATGGCCCCGCCCAAACTTCACCTATCATTGATACCATCCTAAAAGAATACCAAGCTGAAACAAATGACATCATCGAAAGCGCGCTGGCAAAAAACGAATGCGTGCTTGAAGGTAAATACCCTTTAATCGGATTGAATGTCTACAACGCGCGCTGGAACGGTCGTTATGCAACATCAACTTATTTCATTGCATACCAGGATGGCGCGGAAATGAAAACGCTTTATGGCGACTTTATTGTGGAAATTGATGAGGATTACAATATACTGACAGCCTACCGTCAATAAATTCACTAATAACAATTGTGATTTTCTGACAATTACATCAAATAATACATTACTAAGCCAATCGTTAGTTCTAATTCTGTCATCTTGTCTACTAGCTAAAAAAAGCAATTAGAAACCAGACCATACCTTGCATTATATCTCAAATATTATTTATTTATTTCTATATAACTTCCTCATATTTTTGGAAGAATCTCTAACAACCAATTTACAGATAGGACACCTCTTGAATCAAAGACCTCTTCCGTTAACTGCCAGGGTGTATACCGCCTTGAGCCTTTATAAGACAAAAACACAGCTGTAGAATAACGCTTCATGGCGCTAAGTTCTTCATAAGGAGAACCTAACCAAATGCCGAAATCAGGTCCTTTTATTGTAATGTCCTCACGATAACGCAAAAAATCACCTTCTTTTTGTAAGAAATCAGTCTTGATGTAACCTATCTCATAAACTTCTTTAGTGTTTTTAGGGGTTGCTACTAAAAATCCCGCTGAATTTTTTATAGTTAGCCAAGACTCCGGTTTTTTTAAGATAACCTGATCGCTTGGCCAATTAATGGTGTACTGTTTCAAGGGCTCACTTCGATGATAATAATACTCAACATCCCTGTTAGGCTTAAAATTGATACTTAATTTTCGCCACATTTTTTCCTCCAAAAAAAAGATAATGTGTCAAATTTACTTGTGATAATTGTTCCCATCAGCATTAATAATTTCATATCGTCAAAGAGGCTGTATTTTGACAATGCTATCATAATATCAAAACCTCGAAAAAACAATACTATATTATTAAGTTATATTTAGCTCTTTATTTATTATTTTTCATTTTCATCTTCATAAACAACTTATTTAATAGGATCAAGAATTATACATTTCAGTTTATGATAGATAGCTTCGAAATAATCAAATAATAATATTACCCTAGATGAAAATGAAAAGATTCGAACACCATACCGTCAATAATTATAATTTACAGAAATTCTTATGAAATGGTATGCTTTTGCTATAAATT
>Ga0255346_1002723_pt1 | contig 21890 bp, 21 predicted proteins | sample wastewater_treat_FD_194410 | JGI IMG/M metagenome (GOLD analysis project Ga0255346, IMG submission 194410) | Wastewater microbial communities from Lulu Island WWTP, Vancouver, Canada - plant22 | ecosystem: Engineered > WWTP > Wastewater > Unclassified | place: Canada: Vancouver, British Columbia... | reverse complement strand
CGCGACGGTCATGGAAACCGGCAAGGGGGAGTTTGACGTGGCCATCGCGCTTTCCATCCTCCTCCTCCTGCTTGCCTATTCGATCAACGTCGTGCTCACCCAGATCCAGCAACGGGAGCGGCCGAGGTGAGCCTGCCTGTGCCGGTTTTTGAGGCCAGGAACCTTCAGGTGATCCGCGGCGGCTCTCTCATTCTGAATGTTCCAGCCCTGATCATTACCGATGGGGAAATGCTCTCGATCATCGGACCCAACGGCGCGGGAAAGAGCACCCTGCTCCAATCCCTGGCAGCCCTCATCAAGCCGTCCCGTGGTGAGGTCCTGTTCCGCGGCCAGCGGATCGGCGCGGAGATCCCGTTGCTGGCTTACCGCCGAAAGCTGGCCATGATTCTCCAGGAACCGCTGCTCTTCGATACGACGGTCTTCAACAACGTGGCGAGCGGCCTCAAGCTGCGGGGATTGAAGCGGCACGAGTACGAGCCGATCGTGGTCAAGTGTCTCGATCGGTTCGGCATCGCTCATCTGGGGGATCGCTCGGCCCGGAGCCTCTCCGGCGGGGAAGCCCGGAGAACCAGCATTGCTCGGGCGTTTGCCACGGAACCAGAAGTGCTTCTGCTGGATGAACCCTTCTCAGCACTGGATCCGATCATCCGGGAGGCGCTGCTGGAGGATCTGGAACAGGTCCTTCGGGAAACCCGGATCACCACCATCTTTGTCACCCATGACCGGCAGGAGGCACTGCGACTCTCCAGCCGGCTCGGTGTCATGATGGCGGGAGAAATCCTGCAGGAGGGTTCGCCCCAGGAGATCATGAAGCGACCGGTCAACGAATTTGTCGCCACCCTGGTCGGCATCGAGACCATCGTGGCCGCTGAAGTGGTGCGAAGGAAGCCCGATACTTTTGTCGCCTCCGTTGCGGGCCACGAAATCGAGGCTGTCGGTGGCAGGGATGCGGGAGAACAGGTGCTGCTCTGTATCCGTTCGGAGAATATTGCGCTTTCCTCCCCCGAGGCGGCAGCCCCCCCTCACCCAAGGAATTTCTTTTGCGGGAGAATCAAGAAGATTACACCCCTTTGGCTTCACCAGCGGGTCCAGTTGGACTGCGGATTCCCGGTGGTGGCCTATGTCACCAATCAAAGCCTGACGTCTTTTCCTCTGGCAGAGGGAATGGAAGTGGCCGTCTCCTTCAATCCTGCAGACGTCTGCGTGATCCCCAACCGCAGCATCGTCAAGACCGGCAGCCAGTGAGTTTCTCACACCCCGGGTACTCCCGTCATCGCCGCCAATATCCCGCATGCACTGTGATCATTGCTACAGACATGAGATACCGCGAACCGCCTGTGCCGCCCCTTTCGCTGCTCCCAAGGCTGGCGGGGATTCGCCGCGAGGACCGAGGAAGAGCAGGCCACCCCGCATCAGGACGGAAAGAAATAGGATAAGGAGAACGTGCACGGCTTTCCTCTTATGGCTAGTAGACCCTTCTCGTCCCGTGCCTTCTGCCCAAAACTTCCAGGGTATCGTTGACTACCATGAAGGCATTGGGATCGATGTCGAAGACCAACTCCTTCATCTTGGCCAGTTCGGTCAGGGTAATGATGCTGAAAATCACCTCCTTATGCTCTCCGGTATAGCCTCCTGTCCCTTTGAGAAGGGTCACGCCCCGGTCGAGCTGAGTAAGGATGTGTTCGGCGATGGTCGGGGAAGCGTCCGAGATGATCATGATTGACTTACGCCGATTGAAGCCGGTGATGACCGAGTCCGTGACGCGGCCGCTGGTGTAAACGTAGACGAAGGAATAGAGCGCCGGTTCCAGCCCGAAGAAATAGGCGCCGACCGCCAGCACCAGGGAATTGCCGATAAATGAGGTCAAGCCCATCTTGAGCTGCAGCTTCTTGTGCAGATAGACCGCCGGAATATCCAGACCACCGCTCGAGCCCTGGGAGCGGAGTGCAAGGCCCACGCCCATACCACAGATAATGCCTCCCAGGATTGCTGCCAGCATGGGGTTTTCGATGGGAGGGAACTTTGGAAAGACAAAAGCCGTTGCCAGCGAGAAGGCACTCATCCCGTATGCCGTGTAGAGAATGAACCTTCTGCTGACGCAGAACCAGCCGACGAGCAGGAGTGGAATGTTGAGGACGAAATAGATCAGCCCAACGTTGGACGAGGGGATGAGATAGTGGGCAATGAGGGCGACACCGATCACCCCGCCGCTCAGGAACTGCTTGGGAATCATCACCCCGTTCAGGCCGACGGCGAAAATCAGGGCGCCCGCCGTCAGCAAGAATAGATTGAAGGAGAGCCGTTTCCAGGTGTCCACGGTGCGGATTCTTTGCAGCGACTCGGTCATGAGCGAACCCCGGGATGGTGACGAAGTTCGTGAATCAGGCGTTTCCATGAGACTTCCTCGGTGAGTGAACGTCCCTCGATGAGCATTACCTGTCACGCAAGAGGACAGGCTTTGCGGGCACGGTTGCGTGACTGACACTATATCATGTTATCCAGTATCGCTGTGCTGATGTTCGCGTGGAGGGGGAACCGCCAAGCCAACCCATTCTCAGCCTGGCTTTTCACAGTTTCTGGAGGACCTGGAGTGGGAATCCCGGAACCGTCCCTGGCTATTCTGCCGTCGCCGCAGCTCGAGTTCTTTCGGAGTGGAGGGAGCATGCGGGGCTGATGCGGGAAGAGCAGCAGAAGCCATTCAAAGTCTGTAGGCCTTGCCCCTGGCAGAGAAGATGTCCACCCCTTCTCCCCTTCTCGCGAGATCAGATCTTGATCCCGACCCGGCGGATGAAAAGATCGATCAGAATCCCGATGCCAAAAGCCCATGCCATGTTGGGAACGGCCAGGGAAATGCCGCTGATCAACAGCGCCACAAAGTACTCTTCGTTGGTCTTGAGGCTTTTGATCAACGGACAGAGCTCAAGGCCGGCAAATATCAGGAGTACCCCCAGCACCGCGTTCGGGATGACGGAGAGGATCCCGAAGCCAAGCTCCCCGAAAGCCAGCGCCATAACGACGAAGAAGGCGCCGATCATGACCGGCGCTCCGCCGGTTCTGGCTCCAAAGCGGTAGTGCGCCGCCAGGCCGCCGGTACCGTGGCACATGGGAACCGCACCGAAAAACCCGGCCGGTAAATTCGCAATCCCCATGGTGAGCGCGAATCTACCCGCGCTGGTCTTGGACAGGAGGGAATCGCCGGCAAATAAGGTGGCGCAGGTATCTGCCGTCCCCACACAAGCATTGCCGATGGTCAGAGGAATCTGCGGCAAAATGAGCATGATGAAGGCAATCCAGAAATCGTGAAGCGTTGGAGATACCATTCGAACCTCGGTGGGGCCGAATGAGAAGCGCAAACCATCCTGACCGCCCAGCGCCAGGCCGGCTCCAATCCCCACGGCCAGCGCCGCGAGCGCAGCCGGCAGCTTTTTGTTGTCCAACAGGGCCAGCACCATGATGAATACGACCACCCCCAGGATCAGATTGATCTGATACTCGGTGAACATGCCGGCGGCCCCCGAGAGGAAGAGATTCTTATCGACAATAAGCTCTATGCCCTTTCTGAGGAAGACCAGTCCCAACGCAAGCTGGATCCCCCGTACAACCGGCTGGGTAAAAAGCTTGGCGATTTGATCCACCATGCGGGTAAGGGACAGGGTCAGGAGGATGAAGCCGAAGATGATGCCAGCGGCGCCGATTACGGGTTCGGTGATCTGTGCCGGATAGGCGATGGCAATCGCTCCCACCGCTTTCAAGGGCTGAACCGGCACGGGCAGACGGTAGTAGAAACCGGTGAGGAGATAGAACAACCCGAACGAGAGGAAAACGGTCGTGGGACTCAACTTGTTGATGAGAATCATCCCTACCACAATGGGAAGCAGGGTACCCAAATCCCCTAACGAGCCAGCCAGTTCAACCCGATCAAACCGCAGACGAGCGCTCGTCAGCGGCGTCGGTGAGGCGGTGGGGGAATCTGCGGCTGACTCGGTTATTGCTTCCCGATCGCTGACTGCTTTGCTGGTTCGGTCCACGGACGCCTCGGCTGTGAGCTGGTTAAACGATTCAACTTCGGTGTTGACATCTTTTATTGACACGACTAGTATAACATTCGTGTTATTTATTAGCCAAGTTCATCGAACCTGTCAAGTCACTTCTCGCGAAAGACTGGAGGGTATTTCCCATGGCCCGCTCCTCCCGACTGCCCGCCGGTGCCAGCCATGCCCGGATCTTGTCCGGCTCGGATCCCGCCCGGAGCCTCGATACCGTGCAGCTTCAGCGGCTTGAGGAATCGTTTCGTCAGTGGGCGGATTCGTCCTCCGGCCGCGCGCTGCGCTGGTCCAGGGAACGAATCCTCTTGATTTTCCTGCTGATTCGCTACACTGGCGCGAGGCTGAATGAGGTTTTGAACCTGGATGCGCTACTCGACCTTGATACTGACCACCATATCGTTCGAGTGCGCAAGGGCACCGGTATTGGCGGCACTTTGGGGCGCGAGGTCCAGATACCGGAACTCTTGTCGGTTGACATCCGTGAGACGCTGGCAGGGCAGCAGTCGCACAACGTGCAGGGAAAGATTTTCAAGGTCGACCCGGGACACGTCCGCCGCAAGTTCTATGAGCGGGCGGAGGCTGCGGGAATTCCACGCGAATTGGGCACCCCGGAGATCATCAGGCGGTCCCGGGCGGTGGAGCTGATGCAAAGCAATCTGCCGCTGCCGGTGGTGCAGAGAATCATGGGCCACTCCACGCCCAATCTGGCGGCAAGCTATGTGGAATTTTCGGACGATGACATTCGTGAGGTGGCCAGATCCTTTGCCGACAGGGAACATCAGCACAAGACCAGTGCCCGCAATGCCTTTTTTGGCAAGATCGAAAAGGTTCGCGCAGGTGATGTGCAGACCGTCGTCGAACTGGTATCCCTCGGCGGGGCTCAGATTCGTGCCATAATCACCAACTACAGCAGCCGCCACCTTGGCCTGAAACCCGGTGCCTTGGCAACGGCCGAAATCAAGGCCCCGTGGGTCATGCTTTTCAAGGGGGAGCAGGAACCGCCGTGCTCTGCCGAAAACCGGTTCTGCGGTAAGGTCAGCCGGATTACGTCGGGGAAAGTGGTAACGGAGATCGTGGTGCGGATTCCAGACGGCACCGAGCTCTGTTCCATTATCACCGAAAAGAGCAGTCGAACCCTGGAGATTGCCGAAAACGATACCATGTGGGTGGCCTTCAGCGCTTTTGCGGTGGTCATCTACACCGATTGAAACGGTCTCCCGCCCGCCAGCCCCAGGCTTGCCCCAGCAGCGGACGAGTTCCGCGCCTTCCGCCGGCCTGCCCCTTTGCACCCGAAGCGGGCAGCTTGTTGACAGGATTACCGCAGTGTGTCAGCACGCCCTGCGCCAGGGCCTGCCAGTCAGCGTCGGCAACCTGGCGCAGGGAGGTGACCTCCGGCAGAATGCCCCATATTTCATAAAAGCCCTCAGGGGCAAACGCGGCCGGCCACTGCCAGGAGCCGGTGGCACCGATGGTGCGCTCCCCTGCCTGGATTTCATGCTGCAGGTAGGCGGAAAAAAGGTGGGAGCCGTACTGACGGTGATACGCGGCGGCACGATTTTGCAGGAACCGCTGATGATTAGCCGGAGTGCGGTCGGCCTGAGCCTGCAGATGGGGATGGAGCAAAGAGCCACCGGCCGACGGGAGGTGATTCTGGGTGACGGCCATGAAGACCGCAGCAGGATCATGGGCCAGGACTCGCAGAAGATAGTCCCGGCAATTGAGAAAACTGTCGGTGTAGGGCTGCAAGGTGGCAGTGCCGATCTCCACGAAATGACCGTCGTCGAAGAGGCTCACCCCGGAATAGCGCCCGTAGGGGAAGAGGTTCGGAAAAAGGGTGGAAGTGCCCCGCCTCATCCGGCCCTGCGGATCCAATTCAGGTGGAAATTGCGGGGTGCTCGCGGCCAGCCGGGCCAGGCAAAACGGGCACTGCTCCCGATCCGACGCAAAGGGCGGGGGTGCGGGCAGGGCCTCCGTGCCGGGGTCACGTTCTTCGCCTCGGCTGTAAGTGATCCGGCAGGTGCGCCCCGTGATGGGATTGGTCCGGATCTCGATCCTGCGATCAACCGGGAGCCCGCCGGGCAACATAATCCGGGAATGGAACTGCTCCTGTCCGAACTGCAACATGGGTGTTTCCCTCCTCGCTGATGACAACTCTGCAGGCGGCCCTGAGCCTGGTCGCCGAAACCGTTCCCTCAATTACCGCCCTCATGATGGATACCGAAATCATGCATGAATGCCAAGCAGTGCGAGCGCGGCAGTCAGGAGCAGGTGAGTGTTATTCTATCCTCTCGCTGTTTCGGCATCATACAAAGATCCAAGGAGCGTTCCTCTGCTGTTGTCGGGTGAGAGGGAACGGCTGACAGCACGGAGTGATAGTCGGAACGTGTCTGGAAATGCTTACTGGAACGCTCATTCGATTGCTGAGCTGCAGGTCGTCAGTTCGTCGCGAATGGTGGCAACGGAATCAATGCGCCTAGCCAATTCACCAAGATTGTACGCGACCTTGTCCTTGCTGCTCTGGTGCAGGGCCAGGGCTTTCTGAAAAGAGATGCGGATCCCGGCCAGGGTCAGGTCGATCGTTTCGTTGAGGTTCTGTTGGAATTCTTTCACGGTGCGGGTGAGGCGATTCACCAGGTCGTAGCGGACCCGGCCGCAATGGCGGTCGAGGAGTTCGGCCACGGCCGTCTGCATATTCTTGAGAATCATCTTCCTGGTGATGAACTTGGGAGGCGCCGAGGTCACCGCCAACTGCACCAGTTCGAGACCCACCGGGTCATCCTTGAACATGAAGTAGAAGTCGCTTTTCTTGCTCAGGGTTTCAATCGAGGTGAACGGTTTGAGTTTCAAGTCGAAAATATCACTGGTGAGCGCCAGGATCCGCTCGATGGTCTGATTGGTCCTGGTGGCAAACTCCAGGTGCGCTTCTTCGAGACGGGTTGAGATCTTCCCTGTGACATCCTGACGCCAGGCCGTGAACGTCTCTTGAATGCTGCTGAAGACAAACTGCTCCAATTCCTCGCGGAGATTGCCCCGCCCCTGCTCGGTCCTGCGCAGGTATTCCTTTTCCAGTCCTTCCTGCAGGACGGGCAGACATTCCTTCTTGAACCGCGACAGCTCCTCGTCCAACCGAGAAATGAGCTTGCCGAGATGTCCCTTCAGCAGGTACTCATTTTCCTCGCGGCCCTTGCTGATGGTTTTCATCTCCTCCTTGAACTGCGCAATTTTCCGAGTCAGCTCCGCCAGCGGCAACTTGATCACCTTCGTTGAATCAGCTTGCGTTTCGCATATGCACGGCCTGGACTCCAAGTCAATGGAAAATGCAGTAAAGCTGGACTGTACCTCAGCATGATCCATATTCTACTCTCTTGAGCGCCCTGTGATCGCTGTGCAGTCATTTCAGACCATACTTTCTAAGTTTATAGCGCAGCATGCGTTCATTCAAACCAAGGAGCCGGGCTGCCTGCGACTGGTTGAAGGCAGCCTGAGTTAGGGCTTCCTGGAGCATCCGGCGTTCGAGCGCTTCCAGCGCGGCATTCAGGCTCCCATCCGGACCTGGAGGAGCGGCCTCCGGTTCACGAAGGAGGTCCGCGAAAGGCAGATCGTTTCGCAGGACAACGGAGCCGCGGCAGATCACCACCGCCCGTTCCATGATGTTTTCCAACTCCCTCACATTGCCGGGATAGTCATAGCGAATGAGAAGGTCTCGGGCTTCACGGCTTATTCCATCAATCTTCTTGTGGTTTTCCCGGGCGAACCGCACGACAAAATGGTCAATGAGAAGGGGAATGTCTTCCCGGCGTTCACGCAGCGGAGGGATGGCCATGGTCACTACATTGATGCGGTAGAAAAGGTCCTCGCGGAAGCTGCCGGCTTTGACACCGGTCTCGAGATCCTGATGGGTGGCACTGATGATTCGCACATCCGCCTTGAGGGTCCGTTCGCCGCCAACCCGCTCGAATTCCCGTTCCTGGAGAAACCGCAGCAGCTTGACCTGCACCGCCGGGGTCAACTCACCAATCTCATCAAGAAAAAGGGTTCCCCCGTCAGCCTGTTCAAAGCGCCCGATCCTGCGCTGCACCGCTCCTGTGAAGGCACCCTTTTCATGCCCGAAGAACTCGCTTTCGAGGAGGGTTTCCGGAATGGCGGCGCAGTTGACCACCACGAACGGCCGCTCAGCGCGGGGGCTCAGGTGATGTAGCAAGCGGGCAAAGAGTTCTTTCCCGGTGCCGGTCTCACCCCGGATCAAAACTGTGGCCTGGCTCGGTGCCACTCGTCCGGCCAGATTTACCAGCTCGGCCATCTTCCTGCTATGGTAGCGAATGGCATCGGCAGAGACGCCTCTTGCCTTGAGCTCCCGACGGAGCATCCGGTTTTCCCGGACCAGGGTGCGGTGTTCCGCCACACGCTCAATAAGAAAGCAGAGCTCCTCGAAATCGATGGGTTTGGTGAGGTAGTCCCGTGCCCCTGCCTTCATGGCTTCGACCGCCGTCTCGATGGAACCGTATGCGGTCATAATAACCACTTCAATCTCGGGATTGATCCGCTTGATTTGCCGCAGCAACTCCAGGCCGTTCATGCCGGGCATCCTGAAATCGAGCAGGATCAGGTCGAAAAGACTGCTTTCGAGCAACTGCAGTGCCTTTTCGCCGGATTCGGCCTCCGTTACCCGATGCCCCTCCCTGGTCAGTAAGTCCCGGAGCATTTCTCTCTGGAAGGCCTCATCTTCGACGACCAGCATATCCAGCTCGCTCACCACGGCAGTTCCCATGCTCGCCTGCAATTGAAAGTTGCGTTACGCACTATTCCTGAATGCCCGCCCTCTCGCGTGCCGCAGGCAGGAGCAGGCTTCGGGACAGGGGCTTGAAGACGGTTCTCCTGGGTCCCAAGCTGGAACTGGGAGGCCAGACAACGCTGCCCACCGCACGACTCGCCCTCACCCTCTCTGCCCAGGCAGAGGAAGCCGGACTTCAAAGGTGGTTCCCTTCCCCGGTTCGCTGGCCACCCGGATCTCCCCGCCGTGGGCAAGGATGATCTCACGGGCAATGGAAAGCCCAAGCCCGGTACCCTTTTCCTTGGTCGAATAATAGGGCTCGAAGACCCTTTGCGCTTCGCCCGGGGAGATTCCTGGACCGGTATCCCGGATTTTGATGCTCACCAAATTTTTACCGGAATGCTCCAGGGAAATCTTGACGGTCCCCCGAGCGGCGACGGAATCCGCGGCGTTTCGGAGAAGGTTGAGGAGGGCCTGCTCCATCTTGTTGGCATCCACAAGCATCGAGAAGGAGCCCTGCTCCCATTGCTTTTCGATGCGGATACCTTTGGCCCGTACCTCCTCCATGACCAGGAAGACGATCTTTGCCAAAACGTCCTTGAGTGAATGCCGACGAAATTCCAGCCGGTCGCTGCGCGAGAGGCTCAGGAAGTCCTCGATGATGGCATTGATACGCCGAATCTCGTCCCGCACCTTATGAGTAATATATTCGAATTCCTCGTGTTTCTGCTCGTTTTCGGCAGGAGTAAAGTCACGCTGGAGCCTCTGGACTGCCATGCTGATACCGTTGAGCGGGTTGCGCACTTCGTGGGCGACTTCGGCCCCGAGCTTTGCCAGCGACGAAAGCTTCTCGCCCTGATAGAGTTGCTCTCGTACGGCCTGAAGCTTGGCAAGATGGCGGTTTTGGGTGCGGTAAAGGAAGCCCATGGCAAGAAACCCCACAGCTACCATTAGACCCGTCCATACAAAGATATGACGACGCTTCTCGATCAGCAGTTCATCGGTCTCCTGGGTTTCGAGTCCCACTCGGGCTTTCCCGACAACCTGCCCATTCATCTTGAAAGGAAGCAACACTTCGAGGAACTTGATATCCCCCACTTTTACGCAGTCGCTCATGGGACTGTCCGGGTGTCTGGCACTCCCGGCGACCAGCAGGCATTCTTCCACCTTTCCTTCGGGAACCCTGCCAGCCTGGGCAATGGGCTGCCCCTCAGTATCTTCAACTGCCAGGTAAATCAGCCCCGTATCCCCCTGAGCCGCCTCAACGGCCTCCTGAATGCTGACCCCCAGCTCCCGGGACCGAAGATCCCCGGGTTCAAGGAGAAGCAGCACACCGCCCATTCCATCTTCCCTCCGAATGCCGACAAAACCAGCCCCGCAGCGCTCACTCGCCTCCTCTTCACGACAAACCAGACGCATGGCAACTTCCTGCCGTCCCTCGGCCAACCCCTTGACCTGGAAAAGGACCTGGGGAGGAACGGAGCCGGTTTGAAACACAACCTGCCCCTTCTCATCAAGCAGGGCGATGGCGGAGAGCTGTTCTGATGCTGCCAGGTCTTCCAGCTGGAGGTGAGAGATGCGCTGGGTCCGCTCCTGATAGTCGATATAGCGAGCCAGGGAAATGAGCTTACCGCCAAGGCCTTCCTGAATGGCAAACGCCTCGTCCAGACGAGCAACACCAGTATAGCGGTTCGGATGTTCCTCGCTGCTTCGTGTCAGCCGGCGGTAGCCGTCCTGGGCGGCCCTTTCAAGTCCTTCGACAACGTAGAAGGCCCGCTTCTTGAGCATATCATAGAGCGCACCCTCCATCCGCTGCTGGTCCATCATCGCCATGGCGAAAAGGAGCACGGCAAAGAGCAGAGAGACCAAGGCCATGGCCAACAGCTGAACGAAGTGCCAGCGCCCCTCTGCCCTCAATGTCAGTGAATCGGCCAATTCAGCTGCCCTCCCCTATACCTCCCCGCATGGTGCGATTCACACTGCCAGCTTTCACACAAACAGCATTGCGGTCAGCCAGCCCCCCGCATCTGACCCCTGCGAAGCGCTCATGAATTGAGACTCCTTTTCGGCGTCACAAACCGTCATTACGGCATGCGTCTGGCCGGAATCCATAAGAGGCCTGGATACCGGCTGTCGCCCGCATGACGACAGGAGGGTGGACACCCATCCGTGCTGAGCACTACTCAGGACACGAGAGAAGCTGGCGCTTCAGTGGATGCGCTGGCAAACTGGAGCTTGGGAATAAGAGCAAGCTTGCGATCCCGGACCGCGAGCAGGAGCTCGCAAGGAGATCCGTGCACCGGTGGCCCGGTCCGTTTCGACATTTTTGTCGAATCTCCGGCATTCCAACCAATAGCCCTTCTAGTTAGTAACATGACGAAATCGCAACAGAACCAGGACATCTCCGGTTTTCGGTATTCGACATTCCCTGCTCCAGGTACTTCTCGCTGTCTGTCCCTCGGGCTCCGGGGTAATGCAATAAAGCACGTGACATCGGGCTGTTGCACGCCACTTGCGGTGGCATCCCCAATATGGCATGAATCATGCCAGCATGAAGGACCGCGCTCTACACCTTCAATCATATTGGATGAGGAGGTAAGACACTATGGAAATCTTCGGAAAGATGGAGTCATGTTTGAGACAATCACCGTTGCCACTGATCTTGCATCGGAGCGAGCACTTTTTGCGCCATGGTCGGTGAGCGCAAGGTGATCAAGGCCCTCTAGTTTTCCCATCAAACCATGGCAGAGCAACGGGCATTATTACCGGAGCCACCGTGCTCATCGGGTTGATGCCAACCGAGGGACGAGCCTTTCGCGGGCTTTGTGTGTTAAAGAGGTTCTCTGGTTATTCGCTCAATCTGACACATCAACCAGTCTAAGGAGGTCAAAGCATCGTGTTACACAGTGGCAAGAGCTTGAGAGTTGCAGCGTCCGCTGGTTTCATGTCGATCCTGGCCGTGGTTTTTTTCGCTTCAGCGGCATGGAGCGCTGAACCGGCAGGACGTGTCCCCGAGGTACCGGTAAAAGGGATGGTCACCATGGTCGACCTTGGCGCAAAGAAATGCATTCCGTGCAAAATGATGGCCCCGATTTTGGAAGAGCTGGAAAAAGAGTACCAAGGCAGGGCCGCCATCATCTTCATCGATGTCTGGGTCGATGCTTCCCAGGGCAAAAGATTTGGTATTCGGACCATCCCGACACAAATCTTTTATGACCGAGAGGGCAAGGAGGTTCTGCGCCACGAGGGCTTCATGGACAAGAAGACCATTGCAGCCGAACTGCAGAAGCTGGGAGTAAAATGACGAGGGGGGCGGCCAGCTCCCTGACCTGCAATCGGGCACGGGCTCAAGGACCAAGGAGGAAGGATGCTTGAGGAAGTCTTCTTGACGATCAATGGCTGGATGAGCGGTGGGCTGTGGATCGCGGCGCTCGGCTGTTTTTTGTGGGGAGCGGTGAGCGTGGTGTTCAGTCCCTGCCACCTCGCGTCCATTCCGCTCATCGTGAGTTATGTGGCCGGTCAGGAAAAGGCGCTCAAAGCCAACCATGCCGCTTATTATGCGGTCGCTTTCACCATCGGGCTGTTTATCACGATCGCCATGGTGGGGATTGTTTGTTCCCTCCTGGGCCGCATGCTGGGTGAAGTGGGTCCCTATTGGACCATTCTGGTGGGCGCCATTTTAATCTGGGTGTCCCTGGACATGTTTGGGGTGGCGGGCTGCTCCATGTCGAGCGGGCTTCTGGGCCGCATCAAGCTGAAGGGGCTCACCGGCGCCTTCATTCTCGGACTTGCCTATGGGGTGCTTTCCGGTTCCTGCACCTTTGGATTCATCGCCCCCATTTTGGCCATCATCACCATCCAACAGCAGATTTTAACCGGCCTGCTCTTTATTGTCCTTTTTGGGATCGGCCACTGTGTGCCCATCGCCTTTGCCGGGAGTTCGACCGCCACGGTCCGCCGCCTGCTCGAAAGCAGCTCGTTTTACGAGAGCGGGCTCTGGTTTCGCAAATGTGCCGGGGCGGGGATCGGCATGCTGGGCCTCTATTTTATCGCCCGCCCGTTTCTTGGTATTTCCTGAATACTTTGGAGTGATCCGATAATGAAACGATTTGCTTACACTTCATTTGCCATGGCGGTGCTCTTTTGGGGTCTGACCATGACCCTTGCCAACGGCTCAGAATCCCCGCGCCTGGGGATCAGCGAGACCACCTTCGACTTCAAGGAGGCCTTCGAAGGGGAAAAGGTTTCCCATGATTTCGTGGTCAGGAACTTGGGCAAAGCCGCTCTCCACATCAAGGAAGTGCGCCGGACTTGAGGCTGTGCCGTGGCCCATTTCGATCGGGTCATCCCTCCCGGCGGCGAGGGTAAAATCACACTGACGGTAGATCTGAGGGGCTATAACGGTCCCGTACGCAAAGAGGCAACGGTGATTTCGGACGATCCTGAGAACTCCTCCCTGAAGTTGACGGTCATGGGCACCGTCAAGCAAGTGGTTCAGATACGGCCGGGAATCAACGTTACCTTTCGTGGCACCGCGGATCAAATCAAGGAAGCGGTCATCGAGCTGATTGCGGCGCGGCCACCGTTGCAGATCAACAAAGTGGAGAGCAATCTGGACGAGAAGATCAGCTATCAATTGCAGACGGTCACCCCCGGGCAGCACTATCAGCTCAAGGTGAGCAATCTGCTGAAGGAAGGCAGCTACAGCGGCTACATTATTCTGACCAGCGACCTGCCGCGAGGGCAAATCCCCACCATCCGGGTCTCGGGAAGGATCGAGGGAGAAATGAGCGTTACTCCCAGATCGATCTTTATGGGAAAACTCCCGCAGCAACTCATCGAAACGAGGACGGTGAACGTCCGGAGCAATCGCAAGAAGCCGTTTCAGATCACCAACCTCAAATATGACACCAACCTTTTGAAGGTCGAGGCCAGGCCGCTCCCCGACAGGAGCAGCTACAATCTCGAAGTTGGCGCCAACCTGGCAAATGTGCCGTCAGGCAATTCGGTAGAAACCACCATCACTTTTCAGACCGATCTCGAGCCTCAAGCAACAGAGGAGATCCAGGTCCGACTGGTCAACCAGGGGAACTAACGGCGTCCGAGAAAGGAAGGTCCATGCAGGAGCGCACCAAATTACTGGGCATCATCCTAGTCTACCTCGCCTGCTACTATATCCCATGGGAAAGTGACATCATTCGCCGCTCCGGGCTCGAAGCCTTCATGATGCTGCAGGAATACGCCCGTGAGCATGTTCTGACCTGCCTGGTGCCGGCCTTCTTCATCGCCGGCGCCATCGCGGTCTTTATCTCTCAGGCCTCCGTCCTGAAGTATTTCGGAGCGCAGGCCAACAAGATCCTCTCCTACGCCGTGGCCTCGGTGTCCGGCACGGTGCTCGCCGTCTGTTCATGCACCGTGCTGCCGCTTTTCGCCGGCATCTACATGCGCGGGGCGGGCATTGGCCCGGCAACGGCCTTCCTCTATTCGGGGCCAGCCATCAACGTGCTTGCCATTGTGCTCACCGCCAGAATCCTGGGATGGGAGCTGGGTCTCGCCCGCGCCATCGGTGCGGTGTCCTTCTCTGTGATTACCGGGCTGCTGATGGCCTTCATTTTTCGCCATGACGACGCCAATCGCACCGCTGGACAGATCTACATTCCCGACGAAGATGCCAAGGAACGCACGATCCTGCAGGATGCGCTCTACCTGTTGACCATGGTGCTGATCCTGGTGTTTGCTGCTTTCGCCCGGCCGGCACCCGACGATACCGGTCTTTGGCCCCTTATCTTCTCGATCAAATGGTACCTGACCCTGCTCCTTCTGGGGATCCTCGCCCTCATGCTCAAGGCGTGGTTCACCCGCGATGAATTGGCAACCTGGGTGCAGGCGACCTGGGGCTTTATGAAACAGATCTTTCCTCTACTGGCGGGCGGTGTGCTGGTGGCCGGTTTTCTCCTCGGCCGACCAGGTCACGAAGCTCTCATCCCGGAAGGCTACATTCAAGCGCTGGTCGGCGGCAATTCGCTGTGGGCCAATTTGTTTGCCGCCGTATCGGGAGCACTCATGTATTTTGCCACCCTCACGGAAGTCCCCATTCTTCAGGGGCTGATCGGCGCCGGCATGGGCAAGGGACCCGCCCTGGCCATGCTGCTGGCCGGACCGGCCCTGTCGCTCCCCAACATGGTGGTGTTGATCGGCATCATGGGCTTTAGAAAAACCCTCACCCTTTGCTCGATCATCGTGGTCCTCTCCACGGCGGTGGGGATGGGGTTTGGATGGCTAATGGAATATAACTAACCGGGTTGCGTCACGCCTTGGGCCTTGGGTGAGCGCCCGGATCTCGCCCGGGAGCATATGCAGCCATTCAAAGAAGGGAGATCTGGAATGGAAATTAAGGTCTTGGGCCCGGGGTGTCCAAAGTGTCGGCAAACCGAAAAAATTGTGCAGGAGGCAGTGGCCGAAAGCGGGGTGACGGCCAACGTTGAGAAGGTCACCAACATCATGGACATTGCCAAGTATGGGGTGTTTGGGACCCCGGCCGTGGTGGTGGACGGCGAAGTCAAATCGGTGGGTAAGATCCCCAGCAAACAGGATGTCCTGAAATGGATCAAGAAATAGCCTGAGCTCTTTTGAGGAGGATGATACATAGCTGAAGAGTTTTGTGCTCGCGGTGGCAACATCATGCTCCTTGCCTGTTCCGGCGGGTCCATTGCGGGGCCGGCTCTCTTGCACGAAGCAATGACCGCAGCGACTGTGGGAGGTGTGGAGAAAGATTATGGATGACAAGGATTTGACCCGGATCAAGGTTGGCCAGTTCGAGGTCGGGATAATGGGCCTGAAACCGCTCCTCGAAGAGATGGCAAAAACGCACGTGGGAAAGAGCGATGATGAAATCGCTGCCTACATGGTGCAGGAGTTGTCCCGGCGCAACTACCTTCCGAGCGGGGCAAAGGATGCGTATGGGAAGGCTTTCCTCCGGGAATTTCAGAAGTCCATCGGCCAGGAGCCAGCGAAAACTGACCATTCGGTGCTCGAAATCAAGGTTCTCGGTATGGGCTGTGCTCAATGCAACAGCCTCGAGCAGATGGTAATGGGGCTCCTGACCGAGTTAGAGCTTCCCGCAAGTCTGGACCACATCACCGATCCTAGGGAGATCGGCCAATATGGAGTAATGGGCTCGCCGGCCCTGGTGATCAACGGCCGAGTTGTCGCGGCCGGCAGGGTCCCGGCACGGAATCAGATCAAGGCATGGCTCATCGAAGCGAACCGTATGGTCGCCACTGAGTAGAACCTCTTGTCGAGGACCAGGGAGCAGAGGAAGGTGGATCATGCTGCTTGAGGGGTATCGAACTGAATTCGTCAGGCCCGAGTGTCGCCCGGATGCGGAATCAGTGCATGTGATCGCCCATCTGGATCAGGACATCAGCGAGGTACTCCCATACCTCAATGCCGCCTTGGGCGGGTTCCAATACACCAGAGAGCCCCCTTCAGTTTCTTTCAAGGCCCATGGCAAGCTGGTTGCGGTTCATCCTCGGAAGATTTGCATCAATGCGCTGAAAGACCAGGAAGAGGGGCAAAAGATCGTAGAATGGATGAAGGGCGAGATCAACGACGCTTGGGAACATCGGGGGGAAATCGCACCTCGTTATGATGGGATCGGGAAACCGAAAGTGATCGAGATCCTCAAGTTACTGCCAAAAACCAACTGTGGGGAGTGCGGCCGACCGACCTGCATGGTCTTTGCCACGCACGTCGCCGAAGGAGGCCGGGGGCCGGGGGATTGTCCAGCTATCAACTCAGACAATCAGAGGAAACTGCAAGAATACCTCGATCAGTTTCAACTGGACTGGTAGCAGTCGGATTGAACAAAGGGGGACCGAGGCTTATTATGAAGAAGGGCGATAGATTTAAAGTGCTCTACCTGTGCACCGGCAATTCCTGCCGGAGCCAGATGGCGGAAGCCTGGACTTGCGTTTTGAAAGGCGACCGGGTGGAGGCCTTTTCGGCCGGCGTTGCTCCGCACGGCATCGACCCGCGGGCGGTGCAAGTCATGGCCGAGGTCGGCATCGACCTATCCGGCCAGCACTCAAAAGACGTCGACACCTTTGGGGCCGTGGCATTCGATTACGTCATCACCCTTTGCGACAACGCTCATCAGGCATGCCCGGTCTTTCCTGCCAAAACCAGAGTACTTCATATGGGCTTTGACGATCCACCCCGGCTCGCTGCCGGTGCTCAGACTGACGGCGAGGCACTGGCTCACTACCGGCGCGTCCGCGATGACATCAGGGCGTTCGTCGAAAAGCTCCCTGAAATTCTGGATGAACAAAACTGAGTGGAAAGGATGAGGAAGCCCATGCAGGCATGCCCTTCCCAAAAAACTCTGTTTTCTTGCCCGAATTTTTTCTGTCTGGTATCGCCCTCTGGTTCAAGAAGAGATACTTACCCTACGCTGTTCCTACAGCAACGGGGGTCTGCCATATAAAATGCCAACCCTGGCGGACAGCGTTGGGACGGCCCAGGAGTGGAAATCCAGTATCACACCGGAAGTGACGCCGGTCTTCAGTGATTATCAGTCACGTCCAAGAGGGTTGTGAAGGCATTCAACAGGGATAGCAGCCATGTCAAAGAAAGAGCATGTTATCGTAAAGGTTCTCTATTACCCCGAGCGGTGTGCCGGGAGTTGCTGCATGGCCACGCGGATGAGCAGCCCGGAAGAAATCGATGGGCTCTGGCAGAAATGCCATGAGTTGCAGGATGCGCTGGAAGCTGCCAACCCCGGACAAACGTGTGTTGAATTGGTTGATCTTCTCCTGACGCCCGAGGAGAAAGCCACGGAAGCGGGGCTGCTTCTTGTCAGCGGACGCTACCCGGCACCCCTTGTGGTCATCGACGGAGAACCGCGCTTTGCAGGAAACATCGAAATCAATCGAATCGTTGCAGAAGTGGGTAAGATCCTTGAAGGCTGATCTCATAGCCCAAACTACGCTGCATGCGGCGGCAAGGGGGCCGGAAGCAGCTATGACTGACATCGGGTGGCCAAGGTCAGGCACTCTCTTGAAGTGCACCACGAGGGAGAAGGAAAAGCATTGGCAGTCACAGACCACCATCAAGCCCGCAGCAGGCGAAATTCTCAACATGCGGATTCCACCAATGGGCACGATCACCACCCTGCAGGGAAGACTGCTGCCGTTGTAAGGCATACCGGTGCGAGAAGGCTCCTGACGGTTATGGCGCTGAACCTGATCATCCCCACGGCGCAGGTCGTTCTTGGTGTGCGCGCCCACAGTGTGGCGCTGATCTCGGACGCAGCCCACAATTTCAGCGACTTCACCGCCCTTTTGATTGCCTATATCGCCAATCTCATTGCCCGTAAGGGAGCCTCCCTTCGCAATACTTTCGGCTATCGCCGGGCGGAGATTCTGGGCGCGCTGATCAACGCCGCGCTCCTCACCGCCATTGCTGCCTTTATCATTTATGAAGCGATCGAGCGCCTATCTCGACTGGAGCGCGTCACCGGCCCCATGGTGATTCTGGCGGCCGGTATCGGCGTCCTCGGCAATGGGTTGTCGGCGTGGCTGCTGCATCGTGACTCAAAACTCAACTTGAACATGAGGGGTGCTTTCCTGCACATGGTGGGGGACCTCCTCACCTCGGTGGCGGTCCTGGTGAACGGGATCATCCTGACCTTCAAACCCTGGTATTGGCTCGACCCGGTTTTGTCCATCATGATCGCCTGCTTCATCGTCTGGAACTGCTGGCAGCTGCTGAAGACGGCCGTGAACATCTTGATGAACGCTGCTCCAAGCGGTCTTGAGATTGACAAGATCAGGGATTTTCTGGAGCGCGTACCCGGTGTCGAGGGGGTTCACTACCTGCACGTCTGGAACATGTGTTCCTCCAGTGTCGCCCTCTCCTGCCACGTGGTGGTACCTGATCAGCAGTTGAGCAGAGTCGAACCGCTGGCCCGGAAAATCCGCCACCTGCTCCTCCAGCAGTTTGGAATAGACCATCCGATCCTGCAGTTTGAAACCACTCCGTGCGGTACCGGAAACCTCCTGTGTGGCCTGAACTGTGCCAGCGAATCATCCGCTCATCCGAACGGCGACAACGCGCAACGCCATTGGCACCTGCTCCCGCGACTGCCGTTGCTCTTCTGGGTGCGCCTGCTTGTCGGTTCGATCTTCCTTGCCGCCAGTATCGACAAGATCCTTGATCCGGCGGCGTTTGCCCAGGTGGTCTACAATTACCAAATCCTCCCTGACAGCTTCATCAATGTTATCGCCCTGGTCCTGCCGTGGCTCGAGCTTGCCCTCGGGGGCCTGCTCATAGTGGGCCGCTGGCTGCCGGGCAGCATTGTCCTGACTAATGTGCTTTTCCTCGCCTTCCTGGGCTCCCTGCTCTTCAACCTGGCCCGCGGCCTCGATGTTCACTGCGGTTGTTTCACCAGCAGCACCCAGGGAACCCCCACGACCATCTGGTACCTTGTTCGAGATGCGATCTTCCTGTTGCTGGGAGGGTATCTCTTCTACGGGCTGTTCCTCAAACGAGCGGGGGAAGATGACGGGGTGCGCGAACAGCAGTGAACGCGCAACCCGGGCCGGCGACCGGACGATCGAGGTCGGGCCGCGGCGTCTGTCTTTTCAGCCTGTTACCGCGGGTTGAGAGGCGAAAACCGATGGCGGCTTCCGGCTCATCGCCCAGCCTCTCCGTCACCGCAACACAACCACGCTGCCCCATGGATTCCTTCCGCGAATAATTATCATTCAAGTTTTCAGCTCACATTGACGTTAAGTTGTTAACCCATGACGATGGCAGGGTGTGCCCCAGCAGCTTCAGAGGGCCGTAAAACCTTGGATCGTCAGACGAAGAAACGATTCCAGGACCGATGGGGAGATATCATGTCGAAATTGGCGAGGATTTCATTCGGATGGAAGATTGTGTGGTTAGTCGTGGTCGCGGTCATTGTCGTCGGTGGTGCGACCTTCGGCTCCGCCTATTACTGCTTTTCAAAGTCCTTTGATCAGCAGGCCGACGAGCGAATCAATCTGGCCGCGGCAGCAGTCCAGGCCACGGTCGACGATCTGTTGAGCAAAATGAGAAGCAATGCTGCCACTTTTGCCAGTCGCCCGGATCTGGCCGAGGCCACCGAGCAGCGGGATACCTTACGGCTGCAGCGGCTCTGCAAGGAGTTGATGACGATCAATGGGTTGGAGGTCTTGACCGTCGCCGACGCGGAAGGAAAGGTAATCGCTCGGGGACATTCGGAAAAGACCGGGGACAGCATCGCCAACCAGATCAACGTCAAGAAGGCCCGCGCTGGAGAGGTATCGGCCGGGATTGAAGAGGGAACCGTGGTGAAGTTCTCGCTCCGGGCGGGGGCACCCATTAAGATTAACGATCGCCTGGTAGGAACCATCACGCCGGGGATCGATTTGACGTCGAGCAGCAAGTTCGTCGACGACGTCAAGAGGCAGCTCAATGTGGAATGTACCATCTTCAAGGGCGATGAACGCGTCTCAACCACCTTGGAAATGGACGGGAAACGCCTTGTCGGCACCAAGATGGATAACCCCGAGGTTATTGAGACGGTGCTCAAAAAGGGTTTGAAATACCTGACCACCAACTCGATTCTGGGACAAGTCTACAATACCGCCTACTGGCCGATTATTGGGGCTGACGGCAAGATCGCCGGTATGCTGTTCCTCGGCATCAAGCGGGTCATTATTGAAGAAGCCCTGCGCACCGTCATCATGGCGGTCTTGATCACCGTCCTCGGCATTGGACTGCTGATGGTCGCCGCCGGTTATTTTCTCACCCGTTCTTTGGTCCGACCCATGCTCACGGCGATAAGTCGATTCGATCAAGGCGTGAAGGATGTGTCCACCGCTGCCGGAGAGGTTTCCTCGTCGAGCCAACAGCTTGCCGAAGGAGCATCCGAACAGGCTGCAGCCATCGAGGAGACCTCTTCATCACTCGAGGAAATGTCCTCCATGACCAAGCAGAACGCCGATAACGCCCGCCAGGCTGATCAGTTGATGACCAACACCAAGGAATCAGTGTCCCGTTCCACCCAGCACATGGATAAACTCACCATCTCCATGGCCGAAATATACAAAGCGAGCGAGGAGACCTCGAAGATCATCAAAACCATTGACGAGATCGCTTTCCAGACCAATCTCCTGGCCCTCAATGCGGCGGTTGAGGCGGCGCGCGCAGGAGAAGCCGGCGCGGGCTTTGCGGTTGTTGCCGACGAAGTCAGGAATCTCGCCATAAGGGCTGCCGAGGCCGCAAAGAATACGGCAAGCCTCATCGAAGGAACGGTGAATAGAATCAAGGATGGATCGGAGGTGGTTGGTGCCACCGAAAAGGACTTCCGGGAAGTGGCCGTCAATGTCGAGAAATCCAGTGAACTGGTTGGGGAAATATCGGCAGCCTCGCTCGAACAGGCCCAGGGGATCGAGCAAATCAACAAGGCTGTGAACGAGATGGATAAAGTGGTGCAACGAAATGCTGCCACAGCGGAGGAATCGGCCTCGGCGTCCGGGGAAATGAACGCCCAGGCAACCCAGATGAAAAAGCGTGTTCTCGAATTAATGACGCTGATCAGTGGCACCAACGGTAGCGCCCAGAGCAGGAAGGCAGCGGCAAAGGAGAGAAGGCCGGTTGCCGGTCGCGCCATGGGAAGCGGCTCAACCTCCACCCGGAGAGGAAACGGCCATTCGAAAGAACGTGCCGGCGTGGTGGAAACGCGTTCGGAGCGACTGCTTCCGCTCAATGAGCAAGGGCTCTCGGATTTCTAACGGCAGGAGGCAAACGAGGGGGGCACCTGCTGATCTGAGACAAGCGGTTCGGCGCTGATCACCTGAGCCCTGCCCGCTAAGAGCCTCGATTCAAACCGGGACAGCTTTTCCTATCCAGCGACGACCCGTATCGGATCGCCCTGACGCAGGCCATGGCTCCCGGCGGCATGGCCTCGATTGACGGCGATTTCCAGGCGGTTGGAGCTGCCGATGAGGGCGATCGGGCAGCCGGGTTCGCCATGGGCATAGGTGTCCATGATGGGAAAGAGG
>Ga0255346_1002715_pt1 | contig 21971 bp, 22 predicted proteins | sample wastewater_treat_FD_194410 | JGI IMG/M metagenome (GOLD analysis project Ga0255346, IMG submission 194410) | Wastewater microbial communities from Lulu Island WWTP, Vancouver, Canada - plant22 | ecosystem: Engineered > WWTP > Wastewater > Unclassified | place: Canada: Vancouver, British Columbia... | reverse complement strand
TGCTTTCTCTACGCTGCCTTTAGGTATTTCTATAAAATAACCAAAAATTCTATTTACACCTGTTTTTAGTGTTTTAATACCAGTTTTTTCCCTTTCTTCTTCTTCAAATTTAGCAAGCCAAGAACTCGAGTCATTCATACGCTCTCTCCATTTATCAAGTTCTTTGTTATATCCAGTTCTTATTGTTCCGCCATCACGGACAAAACGTGGGACACTATCAGATAATGCTTCATTTAATAATTGGGATATATTTGATAAATCCGAGAAGGGGCCCCACTTAGATAACACATCAGATGAATTGATTAAATTTTTTATTATTGGAACAGCTTGAAGAGTTTGTTTAATAGCGAGTAAATCAGATGGAGAACCAAGGTTTAAGGTTAATCTACCTAGGGATTTGGCCATATCCCTACATTTAGGAAGAATGTTTTTAATTTTTTCTCTTAAATCATGGTTATTTATTAAACTATCAATAGAATCTTGCCTAAATTTAATTAGTTCTATATCTTGAAGTGGTGCTAAAATCCATTCTTTTAGTTTCCTTTTACCCATAGGCGTTTTACACTTATTGAGTGTTGAATATAAAGATATATTATTACTATCAATAAGCTCGAGATTGATTTGAGTTGCCCTGTCCAAAATTAAATTTTCATTTGGGTGGATAGGAATAATCGCAGAAATATGATTAGCTTGTGCAAATTGCGTTTCTTCAAGATAGCGAATAGCAGCATAAACTACACCAATAACAGGGTCAAAATCATCAAATCCCATTGAATTTACTGTTGTAATATTCAATTTGCGACATAACCATGAGGCAGAATTTCTTTCTGTAAATTCCGATTTGTCACGTTCAACAACACTAATTTTTTCATAATCCTTTAAGAATATAGATGAGCGTTCTTTTTGGCTTTTAGATATAACAATTTCATTAGGAGCAAAGGAAGATAAAAGAGAGAAAGCTTGATCTTCTTGAAATGTTCCGGCTTTAAGCACACCACTTCCTGATTCCAAAAATGCCATTAATATTTTACTTTCTAAAAAATAACATGCAATTATTCTTGCATCATTGTCTGCATTCTCAGGAATCCAAGTGCCAGGAGTCACAACTCTAGTAACACTTCTTTTAACAATCGTTTTTCCATCTGGCTCGGTCATTTGCTCGCAAATAGCTACTCTGTAACCAGCGGATACAAGCTTGCTTAAATAAGAATCTACAGCGTGATACGGAACGCCTGCCATTGGAATAGCATTTTTTTGGTCTTTTGATCGAGTAGTTAATACTATATCTAATTCAGCAGATGCAGTACGTGCGTTATCAAAAAATAGTTCATAAAAATCTCCTACGCGGAAAAAAAGAAGGCAATCAGGGTATTTTTTTTTCCAATATATATACTGCTTTAACATCGGAGTTATTTTTATGTCTTCAGATAAACTCAATAAATACTACCTCATTCTGTCTAAATAGCTTTGTAATATTAATGTTGCTGCGATTTTATCTATTTTTTGTTTTCTAGAATATCTAGAAACATTTGCTTCTAAAAGCGTTCTCTGTGCAATGGATGTAGTGTAACGTTCATCAATAAATTCAATTTCAATATCGGGAAATTCTTCTTTTATCTGACTGGCCCACTCTCTCATTTTTTTAGCTTCCGGTCCTTCTTTCCCATCCGTTCTTTTAGGCAAACCAATTACAAGCTTTGGGTTATTATATTTATCTATTATTTTTTTTAATTCACTTAACCAGTTTCCCTGGGCAGATAAGACGGCTATCCCTTGTGCAAAAATCCCCAAAGGGTCACTTACTGCAACGCCTATTCTTACGCTTCCAACATCAAGTGCAACAACCCGTTTCAATAGCTATGCCTCACCTGTCATTTGATCTTTAAAAATAGAAGGAATTTCTGATAAAAATTTATCTAAGCTTTGAACATTCTTTGTTCCACCTTGTGCAAGTGCAGGGTTGCCTCCTCCTTTTCCTCCCATGTTCTGAGCTATTTTTTTTAAGAAAGTTCCTGCGTGTGCACCCTTTTTTACGGCATTTTCTGTTGCCATTGATATCATAAAGACTTCTCCACCATCTCCTGTAGCAAAAAGGACAATCATGGCTGTTTGAAATTTTCTCCTGATGGAATCTCCTATTTGACGGAGTAAATCTGGAGTTAGATTTGTATACCTTTCTATTATTAAATCAACTTCTTTTTCTGTTGTTATTGGTTTTACCTTATTTTCAATATCTATGGTAAGAATTTTAACCATCAAATCTTTATTTCTTTTTTCGAGCTCTTTTTTTTCATCAAGGATTATTTTTAACCTCTTAACTACCGTATCAGGCTCTTCGTTTAGAATACTTAGCATTGAAGTAAGAGTGTATTGACTTTTTTGTATATACTCTAAAGCAGATAGCCCTGTAACAGCTGTAATCCTTCTAATGCCAGAAGCAATACTTTCTTCTTTTATTATTTTAAAAAAGCCAATTTCACCAGTATTGCCTACATGTGTTCCTCCACAAAATTCTAGAGAGAAACCCTCTATTTCAAGGACTCGCACCTCTTCTTCATATTTTTCATCGAATAGTGCCTTGGCTCCTGTTTTCTTTGCATCTTCAAAACTCATAAGAGAGGTTTTTACAGGTAAATTATTTAAAATCTGTTTATTTACAATTTTTTCTACTTCGTCTATTTCTTCTATTGACATGGGAGTAAAATGATTAAAATCAAATCGTAAAAATGTTGAAGTTACAAGTGAACCTGCTTGACGGACATGCTCTCCTAGTACTCTACAAAGAGCCTCGTTTAGAAGATGTGTTGTAGTGTGATGTCTCTTTATACTATTTCTTCTTTCTAGATCTACGGATGCCATAATCTTCATATTAGGCTTGATAAAACCCCTTTTTACCGAGCCTTTGTGAACGATCATATCTTGTGCTGGATAGTATGTATCATACACTTCGAATGTAAAGGAAGCTGTTTCTATAAGGCCAGCATCACCAATTTGCCCCCCACCCTCTGCGTAAAATGGTGTTTTTGATAGTATAAGCTCGGCAGGTTCCCCAGTTGATATGGTTTCTCTTAGCTCCCCTTCGCTTATAATTGCAAGTACTGTGCTCTCTATGCTTGTTTCTGTATATCCAACAAAATCTGTACCACCTAGTTTGTTTTCTAACTCTGTATATATTGTTTTGTTGATTGTGTTAGTGCCTTGTTTGCTAGAAGCCCTCGCCCTATCGCGTTGTTTTTGCATTTCCCAATCAAACTCTTTTTTATCAACAATAATTAAGTGTTCATCACATATTTCTGCCGTTAATTCTATTGGGAAACCAAAAGTATCGTACAATGTAAATGCCACTTTTCCAGATAGTACTTTTCCGCCTTCATTCTCAATTTTTTTAATTTCGTCATAAAGATGTTCATTGCCTTGTATAAGTGTTTTTGAAAACCGTTCTTCTTCAACTGTTAATATCTGTTCTATGGCAGAAGATCTTTCATTGAGTTCATCGTATTCATTACCCACAGACTCCCTTACAGCGGGTAGTAACTTTGATAAAAAAGGACTTTGAATTCCAAGCAACTTTCCATATCTTGCACTTCTTCTTATCAATCTCCTTAGAACATATCCCGGACCATCATTAGTTGGCAGCACACCATCAGCTATCATAAAAGCTGATGCTCGTATATGATCCGATATTATTCTTACAGATAAATCTTTTTTAGCATCTGTACCATATTTAACCTTAGCTAATTCGCATGTTTTATTAATAATATTTATAAACAAATCAGTTTCAAAGTCACTGCGTGTTTTTTGTACTATCGAGGCAAGTCTTTCAAGCCCCATTCCTGTATCTATGTTTTTCTTAGGTAATAAAGATAACTTACCATTTTCATCACGATTATATTGCATAAAAACCAAATTCCAAACTTCAAGATACCTGTCACAGTCACAGCCTACGAAACAATTCGGTTTTCCACAAGAAAATTCAGGACCCTGGTCGTACATTATTTCAGAGCATGGTCCACAGGGGCCTGTTGGGCCAGCAGCCCAAAAATTATCATCATCACCTAGACGTACGATTCGGTCATTCGCTATCCCTACATCTTTGCTCCAAATTTCATAAGCCTCATCATCATCTAAATAAATAGTTACATAAAGTTTATCCGGATCAAGACCTATTCTTTCAGTAAGAAATTCCCATGACCACGGGATAATCTCTTTCTTGAAATAATCGCCAAAACTAAAATTTCCAAGCATTTCAAAAAAAGTATGATGTCGAGCAGTGCGTCCCACATTTTCTATATCATTTGTTCTAATACATTTTTGAGATGTAGTAGCTCTTGTTACTTCCGGTGTTTTTATTCCTAAAAAATAAGGTTTAAAGGGAACCATACCAGCTATAGTAAATAACAGAGTTGGATCCTCAGGTATTAACGAAAAACTTTTAAAACGAGTACATCCCTTTTCTTCAAAAAAACTAAGGAATAATTCTCTTAATTCCTTACCACTTCTATATTGCATATAATATGCCTCCCGCAATAAAATTATTTATTTATTAAGCTTTCTCTTGCCTTTATCGCTCTTTTTAAAGTTTTATTCCTATCTATTGTTTTAAAAACTCCCTTATCATAAAGTATATTGCCTGCAACTATTGTTTTCTTTATATCTTTTGAAGATCCTGCGTATACAATAAAGTTAGGCAAATTTACCAAATCCCAGCCAACATAATGTGCTTGATCAAGATCAATAAGTATCATATCGGCATTGTATCCTTCTTTGATCAAACCAGTGTTTTTAAATCCCATAGCCTTAGCTCCATTAATTGTTGCCATCTTCAGAACCTCAGATGCAGTTACTGTTGTAGAATCTTGTTTATTGCCTTTGTGGATAAGAGCGGCAAACCTTATTTCTTCCCATATATCTAATTTATTATTGCTTGCAGCACCGTCGGTGCCAAGCGCTACTGACACTTTATTTGCTAATAATTCTGTAAGAGGAGCAAAACCCGAACCAAGTTTCATGTTGCTCTTCGGGTTGTGTACAATAGTTATATTATCTTTATTGTAAAAAGAAGTTTCTGTATCTTTAATCCAAACTCCATGTGACAATAGAAGAGACGGCACCTCTATCATTCCCGTTTCAATCAAATAATCTTCAGGTGTAGTTTTATTTCTCAGGCCAGATAAATCCCATTCTGTAGAAGTTTCTAACCAATGTAACTGCACACCTAAGTTTGTTTCTTTAGCAACACGAGCAATGTTCTTCATAGATTGAATAGAGACGGTATATGGTGCATGTGGCCCCAAACATACTGTTAAAAGTTCATTTCTACCATGAAAATCGCTTGCCAGCTTAAGATTCTCTTTTAACTTACTGCCATCATTGTCATTTACAATCCCACGAGAAAGACAGCATCTTATTTGCGCGTCAAGAGCGGCTTCGGCAACTTGGTCCATAAAAAAATACATATCTGCGAAACTAGTTGTTCCTGTTGCCAACATCTCCATTATTGCAAGGTCTGCTCCAGCTCTGACAAGTTCAGGGGTCAATTTGTTTTCAAGAGGCCATATTTTCTTTTCAAGCCATTCCATTAATGGCAGCTCTTCAGCGACGCCTCTCAAGAGTGTCATTGCAGCATGTCCATGAGCGTTAGAAAAGCCTGGAATAACTGCTGTTGTTCCCTTCCCGTTAAAGACTACATTCCTATTTGCAGTATTAGGAGGAAGAATGTTTTTAATAACTTTCCCTTCAGTAACAATATCACAAGGCAAAGCTTTAGACATAGAGGAATCCCATGCAATAATATTTTTATAGGTTTTATACATAATTACTCTCTCCAACTAGCTATATATTCTTCTTGTTCTGGTGTCATTCTTTCAATTTCCACTCCTAATGTTTCAAGTTTTAAAGAAGCTATTTCCTTGTCTAGTTCTTCAGGGACAGGGTGTAATCCTGGAGATAATCTATTTTGAGACATATAAAGAACAGACAAAAGTTGCATTGCAAAGCTAAGGTCCATAATTTCTACAGGATGACCGTCAGCTGCAGCTAAATTTACAAGACGCCCCTCTCCCAAGACATGTAAATTCTTCCCATCCGCAAGAATATATGTTTCTATATTATCTCTTGTTTTTCTTACTTTTGCTGCTATTTTTTTTAGGTCTGGGATACATACTTCAACATCAAAATGTCCTGCATTTGTGAGCAAAGCACCATCCTTCATGTTTAAAAAATGTTCTTTTCTTATTACTTTAATATTACCGGTAACAGTAATAAATATATCTCCAAGTCGTGACGCGTCATTCATGTTCATTGTCTCATATCCATCCATTAAAGCCTCTAAAGCTTTATGTGGATCAATTTCAACGACAACAACACGTGCCCCTAAACCTGATGCTCTACGTGAAACACCCTTCCCGCACCAACCATAACCAACAACAACTACTATTTTACCTGCAACTATAAGATTTGTAGTTCGAAGTATAGCATCCCAAACAGATTGACCTGTGCCATAGCGATTATCAAATAAATGCTTACTTCGTGCGTCATTTACTGCCAACATAGGAAAGGGCAATACTCCTTCACTTGCCATTGCTTTAAGTCGCTTAATTCCTGTTGTAGTTTCTTCACACCCTCCTAATATTTCAGGAATAAGCTCTTTATGTTCTCTTATAATCATTGAAATGACATCTGCCCCATCATCAATAATTATATTAGGATGCCAAAGCAACACATTTCGTAAATTTTCATTGTACTCATCTGTTGTCATGTTATGTTTACTAAAAACGTGAATGCCATATTCAACTAGAGCTGCACATACAGGGTCTTGTGTAGATAAAGGATTGCTACCAGCTGCCACAACAGTTGCACCTAATTCATTAAGCACTTTAAGTAAACAAGCCGTTTTGGCTTCAAGATGAAGACAAGCTCCAATTGTAATTCCTGCAAGAGGTTTTTCTTCCTGTTTTTTTTCAGCTAATAACTTGAGTACCGGCATATGCTCCCAAGCCCAATCTATCTTGATATGCCCTTCTTTTGCTAGTGTTATATCTGCTATATTAAATTCATTTTTCATTACAGTAACCTCCGTTTTTATTTGTTGTTATAAATTTTATCTTCAAATGGCGAAGATATAACTCCTCTCTCCGTTATAATGCTAGTAATTAGATGTGCTGGAGTTATGTCGAAAGACGGGTTCCAAACTGGAATTCTTTCTGGTATTACTGTTTTGTTGTTCATTTTTCTTACCTCATCTGATGAACGTAATTCTATTGAGATACATTTGCCTTCAGGGCAGTTTAAATCAAAAGTACTTGTAGGCGCAGCTACATAAAATGGAACTTTATGTTCTTTGGCAACTATTGCAAGTGAGTATGTACCAATTTTATTGGCCACATCTCCATTAGATGCCACTCTATCTGCACCAACAATGACTGCATCAATTCTTTGAGTAGACATTAAAAAGGCCGCCATAGAGTCACAAATAACAGTAATATCAAATCCTTCTTCATATAATTCAAATGAGGTAATAAGGCCTCCTTGTAACCTAGGTCTAGTCTCGCTTATAAAAACGGAGATTGTTTTGTTATTTTCTTTTGCTGCTCTTATAACTCCCAATGCAGTCCCATATCCAGCTGTAGCGTAAGAACCAGCATTACAGTGCGTTATAACCGTAGCACAAGGAGGTAAAAGTTCTTGACCATAGTTTGATAATGTTTTATTAATTTCGATATCTTCTTTATAAATTTTATCCGCTTCTTTTTCAAAAATTTCATAAATTTTTTTGTTATTTTGATTCTCATAGAATATTTTTGACATTCGATCCAATGACCAATGAAGGTTAACTGCGGTTGGACGTGTTTTCGAGAGGCTATAGATTGCATTTTCTATATAAGACTTATTGTTAGTATAAGAGGAAAGAAGTACTCCATATGCCGCAGCTATGCCAATAGCAGGAGCTCCCCTTACCGTCATATTCTCTATTGCTGTTACGACGTCACTATATTTATTACAATCAATGTACTTTATTTCATATGGTAGGCATCTTTGATCCAATAAACGTAAAACTCGTTTATTAGATATCCATTCAATAGCTCTTGGAATCATAGGATTTTAATCCCCTTTATGTTTATTAGTCTTTAAAATAATCTTTTTTATTGTTGCTTCCAATAAGGTGTTTTGTGATTCTATATATATAATGTCTCCTACTTTTAATAAACTTGGATCTTTTATTACATTTCCTAAACTATCTTTGGAGATTGAATATCCTCTATTTAATATATTCCTAGGAGAAGATGAATTAATTAAAGTTTCAATTGATTTTAATTTTGTTTCAAAATTATGAATTTTAAAGACAATTAGATCTTTAAAATTTATGTATTTGTTTTTTAAATTATCAAAAGCGGGCTCAAGATATCCTTTTTGCAAATTAATAATCAGACTTTCTTCCCTAAAAATTAAAATATCTACTAAGCGTTTCACTCTTTGTTGCGTTGAAACAAAGATTCTTTCTTTATAGTTTTGTAAATACTTCTGAATTTCCTTCGTATCAGGGAAAATATGCTCAGCGACACTAGAAGGTGTTGGAGAACATAAATCCGCAGCTAAGTCAGAAAGGGTGTTGTCTATCTGATGTCCAAGACCCGTCACTACTGGAATTGGAGAATAAAATATTGCACGAACAACATCTTCATTATCAAAAACATCTAGGTCGTCCCTACTTCCACCACCTCTAATAAGAACGATTAACGATAAATTTGGGATAAAACGGCACTTATTCAAAGCAGATAATATTTCACCTTGTGCATCAATTCCCTGCATAAGACTTGGAATAATAACAAGATCTGAATTTGGATAGCGTATCGATGATATTTTTAAAAAATCTTGTAGAGCAGCTCCGGAAAGAGAGGTTATTATGGCTAGCTTTTCGGGATATTTAGGAATAAGCAATTTCTTTTGAGGATCAAAAATGCCTTCTTCCTCGAGCCTTACTCTTAACATCTCTTTTGCTCTAGCTTTTGCACCTGCCCCAATGGGAAAAACAACATTGGCATAAATCTGGTAGGAACCCCTTGCTCCATATATGTCAATTCTTCCTTTAACAAGTACTTCATCTCCATCTTTGGGCCATGTTATTACGGAAGAAGCATTAGAGCGGAATAAAACACAAGACACCCGAGTTTCACTTCCGAGAAGTGAAAAGTAGGTATGTCCACTCGTATGGCGCTTAAAACCAAGAATTTCTCCTCTAACGTTCACATCTTGCAGGGCACTTACAGAGGATATTGTATCCCTTAGTATCCCTGTCATTTCATCTACTGTAATGACTTTGCTGTTAACAGAAGAACTCACTGATAAATTACTCCGTCTTTTCTTTCCTTACGATACGACCCAACACGCCATTCACGAATCGTCCAGAATTTGATGTTCCATAAATTTTTGACAGTTCAACAGCTTCGGAAATCGCAACGGCAATTGGAACACTTTTAGAAATAAGCCCCTCATAAAGAGCTAATATTATTGCGACCTTGTCTACGGTAACCATACGCTCTAGGCGCCAACCTATGATATTATTTCTTAATAATGAGAACACTTCATCTATGTTGTTATATATGCCACGAACGAGACTAAAAGCATAGGCAAAGACCTCTTCTGCTTCTTCGCTCTCTGTAGAGAATAACTTCCCTGATATATCATTATTGCTATTTTTATCATTTAAAAAAACATTTTCTTCATCTTCTAACCAATATTCTGTTGATTCATAAAGAGAAATTGCCATTTCGACATCCAATTCGCTTCTAATATCAAGCTGATATAGCAATTGTAAGGCTATTTCTCGAGATTTTCTACGCAATTTTGATATGTTTTTATTTTCCAATCCGTCATCCCCAAATACGTTGTTTAATTTTACTAAGATACTTTTGTCCATCAGAGGTTAGTAATAGCCATGATGTGGCGTATCCTATTATAAGAGCAATAAAAGACATTATAATCCCCTTAATTCCCAAATTTACTAAAGCTGTAAGAGCAGCTAAGAGAGCACCCCAAAATATTGGAAGTTCCCAAATCGGGGTAAGATGTGGGTTATCTTGAGGAGAAATATCCAACCAATTTATCTGAACATCAATTCCAGAAGAGATAAAGATATCTGATATTTTTTTTTCAAAATTTGACCGCAAATCTATTAAATCTGAGGCAGGCTTTGAGATATGAATACTAAGTAGATTCTTCTCTCCAAGAAATGAAATTTCTTGGAGAGAAGAATCCTTAGGCAACTCTTTATTAATTAATTGCTTGATTCCATCACTATCAAGCCAAATTTTTCCATTTTGTGTCGTACTCCAGAAAAAAAACACAGTCAACACTCCTTAATATTTGAGGTCGATTCCCAAAACTGGAAGCGACCTCAAATAGTGATTATAAGTTAAAGTTCTCCGTTTAGGGGCACAGGTGTAAAATCTTTATCCGAGAGCCCAGATTCGATAGTTTTTTTATTTATAAAAGATATTCCCTGTACATATATATTTACACTTTTTAATTGATAACCGGTTGTTTGTTCAACCTGTCTTTTAATTGACTCTTGAAGATCCCAACATATATCGGGTATGCGTAATCCATATTTTACTAAGACATACGCATCAATTACAATTTCAGGTACATCAGCTTCTGAAATTGTAACCCTTATTCCATTTGTGGTCTTTCGTCCTAGTCGAAGGTTCGCCATTAGCCCTGGATTAGAAGGGAAAACACCTTCTACAGTATTTAATGCGTTCATAGCGAGATGAGCGATTACATCTTCAGAAACGCGTACGTTCCCTTCATAATTCGGTTGACTAATAGCGTCTTCTTTTCTTTCCAATAAAAGTTGCTCATTATCTTTTAATATTTCATCCTTATTAGATGCCATAGTCATTTGAGAACCCCCAATACTTTTAAACACACATATATAATATATTAATTAGGTTCGGGGACCTTAAATCCCTTTCCGCAATGAGGGCACACTAAATCTTCATCTTCTTCATATAATGCTGGCTCGAAATAAAATCCTTCTTCACAGTAAGGACATTTCACAGAAGCATATTCCTCTTCATCAAACTCTTCATAATCATATTCGTCGTCGTCTTCATCGTAATCATCCTCATCTTCTAAAAGGAGATCAAGTTCATCTTCAATTTCCGAAACATCTTCATCTAACTGCTCTAAATAATCATTCAAGTCTTGATGCAAGTTTTCATGATCTTCAATAGCTTCTGCTAACGAGTCTAGTGAATCGACTAAAGCCTTATAAAACTTCTGACTTTCAGGAGTATCTGCCAAATTTTGTCCATCGATAAGACCCTTTAAATAAGATATTTTTTCACGTGCACACATGTTAAACCCTCCTGTCATATTACCTATAATTGAAGTAATAGGTTATTTTTTTGCTCTTTCCAAATATTCGCCTGTCCTTGTATCAACTAATATATACTCCCCTGTCTCAATAAAAAAAGGAACTGTTACGACGAGTCCTGTTTCCGTAGTGGCCGGTTTACCACCTCCGGAAGCTGTATCACCCTTAAATGGAGGTGGAGTGTCTTGAATTTTTAAAGTTACAGATGTTGGAAGCTCAATTCCAAGAATTTTTCCTTCATATAAATCAAAGCTTACTTCCAAATCATCTATAAGATATTTTATAGCATCTCCTAAAGTCTCGGGCGATAGAGAAACATGATCGTATGATTGCAAATCCATAAATATATAGTCATCTCCATCTTTGTATTGATATTGAGCTGGCGTTTCATCAAATATAATGCGCTCAAATCGTTCCCCGGATTTAAACGATTGTTCTATAATGGAACCTGTCTCTAGGTTACGAAACTTTCCTCTAACAATAGCACCACCTCGTCCCATTTTATGATGAGAACACTCTACAATCAACCACATACCATTATCCCATTTTATTTTTAATCCTGGGCGAAAATCACTTGTATCTACTTCTTGTGCCATCATATTCCCTCCTATATCTTCAAAATACAACAATATATTTGTTGTAGCACATCTCCATTAGAAGCCTTATAAAAATAATAATTTTTTAGCTATTTGTTTTTATTAATTGTCTCTCACTTGCAGAATTTATAAAAGTATTTTGGTTAAGCTCATTAGTTAAAACTAGAACTTCTTTATTTAATTGTAATTGTACTTTATCATCTTGATTCAGCTTGACAAAAACGTTTAGAAAATAATGGCGAACATCATATTTTTTATTATTCAATTCTAATGTATGCGGCTCAATAAAAATTGTTTCAGATAAAATGATTTCGGGTGTTTGTGTAGCGTAATTAGCATCTACCACATATGCTTTTATCTCATTCACATCGTTTCCCTTAAAAAGAGGCTCTAACAGATGAGATGGAGTATGAAAAACGGAATGTATATTTGGCACATTGTCACAATTTACGTTTCCAGACAAGGGTATTTCTCCGTTTTTTATAGAATCCGAAAACCATTTTTCAGTAATTGCAAATGATTGTTTTGCAATATTTTCTCTAGTTAAAGAATTTATTACAATCGAATGACCTTCAAACGTCTTATTAACTACTGTTAATGCCAGTATCATTGTTCCCAAAGCAACCGATAAGAGTATTATCGATGTTACTAAAATCATTCCTTCTAATCTTTTGCAAACAAAAGATTTTCTGAAAGACAATTGGGCAACCTCCAAACTGTTTTATATACATAAAGCTGATAAGTTGATTTAATAACACTCCATTCACTTTCTAATTCAGGAAAACACTTTTCAATTCCTATAATTTTTTTGTAGTCATTATATTGAAATTTCCCTCTCGAAAGTATGTAGATTGTGATAAAATTTTTATTATTATCTAAATAAAACCTTATGTCCTGTATCCCGTCAACTCTTGGTTGATCACCAGATATCTTATAATCATTTGTATATAAAATGGCATTCTTACAAAAAACTTTTAAAGCCGATAAAAGGTACATTTTATCATTTTTATAAAGCTGGAAATATTCATCATTTAAATAACTCTCTACTTCAAGAAAATACCTATCACTACTAACCCATCGAACGACCAAAGGATTAGCATTAGGGAAAGAACTTCTAAATACTATACAGTTTTTTATGTTGTTTGGAGCACCGCTATTTGATGCAACAATAGTATTTTTATCTATTTTTTTTGTAAATGATATTACCTTTCCTTGCTCCTTATATTTGAAGTTTGATTTTAATTTTTTATAATCACATTTAGCAAATACAATTCGTAATTCTGCATTTTCTAACCCCAAAGGGTTTTTCACAACACTAACGGGACCTGTCCAGTTAAAGGGCTGAAACCGACTATTCCCAAAAGATTGTTTATACCCATCCACATCTGTCGGCACTCCTAACCCACAGTAAAAAATAGGATAACGTAAAAGTGATACAACAGAAAAAGCCCTATTATAAGCTGCTCTATAATCTATAAGTTTGATTAAGTAATTTCCAGTTTGTTGTAAAAGGGTTAAGAAAAAAGGTATCAAGAATAAGAAGAAAAAAATAGAAATTAATATATCTACCAATGTAAAAGCAAAATTCCTACTCTTTCGTTGCCCAAATAATACTGTCTTTTTCTTCGCCAAAATAAGTTTCAAAATGGAATTCAATATTATAATCGCCTTCATCCAGTCCTATAATTTTGATAACATGCTTTTTATTTATACTCGATAGCTTTTCTGGTTTTGTTCCAGATAAAAGTCTTGTTAAACATTCCTGTTTTAATAATTCAATAGCAAGTTTATTCTCTATATGATCTTGAAGTTTAGCTGTTAGAGAAAAAGAAGAGGCAATTAAGGCTGTATATAACAAAAATATCGGAGATAATATAATAAATTCTATAAGAGTATACCCTTTATGTTTGTGCATCTTCTTAGTAAATATTTCTTTTTAGCTCTTGAATATCAAAACAACGCTTTATTGCGTCATCTTCAGTGATAATCCTCTCATTAACCATCCTCGCTAGGTCTTGATCCATTGTATGCATACCAAGAGAAAGTCCAGTTTGTAATGTATTTTTTATCTGAGAAGTTTTTGTTTCTCTTATATGATTACGTATTGCACTATTAGTTAATAACATCTCTGTAGCTGCTATTCTGCCTTTACCTGCAGCTAAAGGAACAAGTTGTTGGGACAATATTCCTAATAAAGTTGACGAAAGCTGGACTCTTATTTGTTGATGTTGGTAAGGAGGAAACACATCTATTATTCTGTCGATGCTTTGTGATGCATCTTGAGTATGTAGTGTTGTCAAAACAAGATGTCCTGTTTCTGCAGCGGTTATAGCAGCAGAAATAGTTTTAAAATCCCTTAACTCTCCAATTAAAATGACATCAGGATCTTCTCTCATAGCTCTTACTACTGCTTCAGCAAAACTATTGGTATCTCTACCAACTTCTCTCTGCCTAACAAAGGATTTTTCAGAAGTGTATAAAAACTCAATAGGATCTTCAATCGTTATTATATGCAAAGAACGTGTTTTATTTAATTTTTGTACCATTGCGGCAAGTGTTGTAGATTTACCTGATCCCGTAGGACCTGTTACTAAGAATAGACCTCTGTTTTTCTCCGTAATTTCATATATTGCTTTAGGCAAAAGGAGGTCTTCTATTGATTTAATTTCGTTATGAATTATACGTAAAACTAGGGCAGGATTCCCTTTTTCAAAAAAAAAGTTTCCCCTAAACCTCTGATACTTGTTTTCTATTAATTCTAATGCGAAACTAAAGTCCAATTCTTTATCTTTATAGAATGTTTTTAATTGTTTTTCGTCTAATAGTGATTTTATAGTAGATTCCATATCTTTGTTAGTAAGAAAATCAAAATTTAAGCACCAAGTGAGTTCTCCATCAATTCTTATTGCTGGTCTTGTTCCCACACCTAAATGAATATCACTAGCAGACTTCTTTACACCTTCAATTAAAAGATTTCTTAAAAAAACACTATTCATAAACATTCTCCTAATCTGCAATAGTAATACTTAACATTTCTTCAATACTAGTTTCACCGTCTAAAACTTTTTCTAAAGCAGATTCTTTCAACAATTTCATTCCTTTTTTACAAGCATATTCTCTTATTTTATCTACTGACTCATTATTATTTATCATTTCACGCAATGTTGTATCTACAATCATAAGTTCAGAAACAACGGTTCTTCCACTGTAAGCGGTATATCGACAAGCTGGACAACCAACGGGGTTATATATTTTTGTGTCTTTGGGAATTCCAAGCTCTTCTGCAAGTTTTGGAGGTACAACATCTTTTTCTTTACAGTTTGGACATAGCTTTCTAACCAATCTTTGAGCCAAAACGCCACGCAATGAAGAGGATAAAAGATAAGCTGGAATATCCATGTCTAAAAGCCTGTCAATTGCTGAAGGTGCATCATTGGTGTGCAAGGTACTTAAAATAAAATGCCCTGTTAAAGCAACCCTTACCGCCAGTTGGGCAGTTTCTGTATCACGAATCTCACCTATCATAAGCTTATCTGGGTCTTGTCTAAGTATAGACCTTAAAGTGTTACTAAAAGTTACATCTATTTTCTCGTTAACTTGTATTTGTGTTATTCCTGGAATTGTATACTCAACTGGGTCTTCAAGAGTAATAACATTAACTGATGGTGTGCTGATGATTTCCAGTATCGAATATAATGTTGTAGATTTTCCACTCCCAGTTGGTCCAGTTATTAAAAAAATCCCATGTGGTGATGTTATGACTTTATTAAGCCTTTCTATTAAGTCCGGTTCAAATCCCAGTTTCTCCATACCTATATTTTCATTACTTTGATCAAGTATTCGTAATACTATTTTCTCTCCAAATATTGAAGGCACAGTGGAAACTCTTAAATCTATCCTTTTCTCCCCTTCTTTTATTAATATCCTACCATCCTGTGGACGTCTTTTCTCTGATATATCCATATTAGAAAGTATTTTTATGCGAGAGACAAGGGGTGGGTGTAAATTTTTAGGTATCTCGAAACTTGAAAACATAGTTCCGTCTATTCTAAAACGAACTAGCGTGTTTCGCTCTGATGGTTCTATATGAATATCCGAAGCTTTTTCCTTAACTGCTTGTTCAAGAATACTACTTACAAGCTTTACAACTGGTGCATCAGTACTAAAAAAAGAAGGTGTTTCCTGTGTTACTTCTGTTAAAACACTTCCTAGTTCATCTATTTTCTCGCTCGTATCATCTTGACGCTGTATATCAATTAAAGCTTCTTCCACACACATTTGCATTTTATAAAACGAAGTCAATCCTTTTTGAATATCTGAAATCGTAGCAACTTGTACTATGACTTCAAGTTGTGTCAGCATACGTATTTCATCTATGGCAAGTGTATCCATTGGATCTGACATCGCTATTACAATATGTTTTGAATCAGGCTTTTGAATTGGTATTACGTTTAAGCGTCTTGCCACGTTTTCAGGAACCAATGAAAGTAAATCCTGCGTGGGACACAATCTTACTAAAGAAACTAATGGTATATTTAGCTGATTAGATAAAGCCTCAGCTAGACGCAGTTCAGAGATATATCCTTTTTTTATAAGAATCTCTCCTAGCCTTTTAGGTGATGTTTCTTGTTCTTTTAAGGCTTCCTGAAGTTCATCTAGAGAGATAGACTCATCTTTTATAAGAAGCTCGCCAAGGCGTGTTACCTTCATTGAACTGTCCTTCATTTTAAGTTTGTTCTCCTATCTTCTATCTACTGGCTTAGACTCATTGAGGGCATATCATATACTTCTGCAGCTCCTGTTGGAACATCTAATATGTAAGGAACAACAATAAAAGCCATCTCCGTTTTTACATGCTTGTCGTTTCTTCCCTTAAATAATTCACCTAAAAGAGGAATTGAGCTTAGCACAGGAACTCTTGTAATTCCCTTAGTCTTTGTTTCTTGAAAAAGCCCACCTATGACAAATAATTCTCCGTTTCTTACTCTTATCTGAGTATTTACCTCACGCTTTGTTGTTTCCGGGGTTTCTGAGTTGCCCGTTTTTCTAAAACCTACGATTTCACCTGTAGCTATATTTAAGTCTAATGTAATAAATCCATCTCGTCCGACTGTCGGTGTTATTTCAAGCGTAGGACCAGTTTCCTCTTTTGTAAACTTAGGATTACGAGCATCATCAACGCCTGATTGATAAAGATAGTTATGAGTTAGTTTTATTAAAGCCTTACGTCCATCAAGTGCAACTACAGAAGGGTTAGCCAAAACCTTTCCCTTATTATCTGATTCCATTGCAGCCAAACCAACATCAAGTGCGTTCATAGCACGATCTACTGCATTTACTGGGATGGTACGATCGGTTTCTCCTGGAAACGGGATTTTGTTTGCTGTCGTGGATGTTGTAGAGGTTAATATGTTTTTTTCTCTAAATTTGAGCTTAAATAATCCAATCCGAGTCCACTTCCCCCATATGAGAAAAGCCAACCCTTATAAACTCCGGACAAAAATGCCTGTACGTCTTGTACTGCATTGTCATTAACTTCTATCAATCTTGCCTGCAACATTACTTGTTTGCCGGGATGATCTACTTTGTTCATAATCGCTTCTATTTCAGAATGTTGCTCTGGGGTCGCTGTAACATAAAGAGTTCTAGTCCTTTCATCAACAACCGGAGGTTTAGAAAGAGGAACCAGTCCAACAATGATGGGTGGTAATTTTGATAGGTCAGCAAAAGCCACCTTGTATCCTTTAGTTTTATTTTTCCCCATTGTTTTCCCTATGCTTTCTACTGTACCTACAATTAACGTATCTCCCATTATTGAATAAGTTAAATCGTTCATTCGCAACATATATGCAAAAACTTCACTAAATTTAGCCTGATTAAAAGAAATTGTCATAGGAGTATCTGGGACCGTCGTGTCTAGAACGAGGTTAAGGTTGCGCAATTTTGCTAACATTCTAAAAACCTCTCGGGCAGAAACATCTCTTAGTTCTAAGGACACCTTAGTATCCATCCCTAAGGGATCCATTACACCTTTTGTTGTTTTTTGTAAAATAGGGTTATATGACGCTGAATCACTTTTTACTTCTTCAACTACAGTAAGCCTTATTGTAATTTGATCTGAACCGGCCATACCGCTTATGCTTTTTATTTTTAATGGTTTTTCTCCTGTAATATTCAATGTCAAGTCTACATCGTCTTTAGGTTCAATTTGAATTCTCTGAATTAGAGGGTAATCATAGCTTTGCCACCAATTATTAGTTTTTTCAGGCGTGATTCTTATGATGTCCCAACCATAATCGTTCCACCAATCTTTTTGATCTGTACTATTAGGGAATTTTATGTTAGACCATTCTAATGTAATTGCATGTGAAGTATTTGGTGCAACTTTGGGCAAGGACATTTTACTACCTCTTACTTCCAGTAAAACTTCGTTGCCACCAAATTGACGAACCCTTATACCTTCAATTAAGGATTTTATCTCACCTTGCTTGGCATCTGTAGTAACTGCAAAAGATGCGGTAGCATTTAATAAAAATAAAACAACTATAATGGAAAAGAATAATGTAATAGGATCTTTTATAAATTTGTACGATGTTTTGTTTTTAGCCATGTCCAAGTCACCCCTTTATTATCTATATCCGTGATTTTTCCTTTATTCTCTCCAAATGTTGTTCCAATTTTACAAATTTTTCCAGGGACTTCTCCTTCTATGTCTAGTACAACAATAGCACCAGTATCCATTATGACTAATGCTCTTATATTTATATTCGGGGGATATTCTGGTACTAATAATGTTTTTCCCAATAATCCTCTATCACCTAAATCTGATAAAGGAGAGCGCGCTATTGTTTCAGACAGCACTAACAAGCGTGTTCCTCCAGATAAGTATTCCTTATATGCATCAATCTTAACATTTATTGACTCCGATTGATTTTGTGTTTTAAGGTTCTCTTGTTGTGTAAATTCTTTTGAGATGTCAATTATTACAGATTTATTTAGCCAAATAAAGTTTATAATACTCAGAACAACTAGTATAAATAGGATGATTGAGGTAAGTAAAAAAATATAAAGTTTTTTACGTTCTTCTAACGTATCAGGGAGCTTAAAGGACTTAATAATTGTTTTATCAAGAACGTTTTTTAAAAAACTCATTTAAGATCTCTCCTGGATTGTTGTCAGAATTCTCTTTTTTGCTTGGATTGTAAATGTAAAATTAATATCATTACTTCCTGCATGTAATATGCTTACGTTTGTTAATATAAACATATAAGGACTTTTCCTAAAAGACAAGAATAATTGCATCAGATTTAAATAATCAGTTGTACCTGCAACTTTAAAAGATATGCTGTCACCATCTTCACTATCTTTTTTTATTTCTGATCCCGCGACCGCGTGAGTGCCCAACAATTTTACTATTATTTCATAACAAGCAGTAGGCGAATCAATAGGCCTGGGCAGTTCTATTTCGTTTGTTTTTATAGCCGACTTGTAATAAGCAACATAGTCTGCCTTACTATTGAGTGTGCTTGCTAACAGCCTATTTTGTTGCTCTAAAGATTGTGCTTCAATCAAATTAGATTTTAAATACTTTATAGAAATAAATTGAACAAACAAAAGCACAAAAAACAGCACTCCAACAATTATCACTTTATTACGCATATTTTTTCTTAACCCAAAATAAATCACTGTTCTAGTTCCTTCTCATGGTGAATTTGATCATTTATTAAACTACTAGATGACCTAAACATTAATATAGGTTTTATCTTACAGTTTAATTTATATGTATAAATAGAATCAGAAGCAAGCGAAATCTGCGGCAAATCAATCTTTTCAATCATACCTGAAGATGGGAGACTATTAATAAGTGCAAAGACAGCTTCTTCTTTATAAGATTTCCCTATTATATTTAAATCTCTGTTTGTAAGAGTCACACTTCCAACAGACATACCTTCAGGGAGTGATGTAAGAAGGTAAAACATCAACTCTAATATAGGTGTATCATCCAATAAATAGTCTAATTTCATCTCCGTTTCTCTGCTTGCTGTAGTTAGCCTGGACAGTTCCTTGTCCATTAATAAAATTTTATTGTTTAAGACACGAGATTCATCCTGTAATTCTGTAAGTCTAAAACCATGAGATGTTATTCTCCATAAACTTATAAATATTATTAGCAAAGAAGTTACAATATACAACATTGTTAAGGAGAAAAGAAAAAGTTCTACGAAAGAGGAATCTCTTTTGCTTCTAAGCTCCTTTCCTGGTATGCGCAAATCTAATTTAGCGACCATAATCTCACCTTAAGACCGAACCTAGAGGAATATCCCAATTTTCTGTTATATCCCTATTGTTTACGCTTATCGTATGTATATTAAAAAGATCTATTATAGATATGTCTTCTATTGCCAAAGTTTCCGTTAGCAAAGTCAACATTGATAAGTTGGCACCGGGGCCAGAAAGATAAACAGCTTGAGGATTAAAACCTCTTATTTGTGAAAGTGCAAACTGCATAGAAAAGCGAATCTCCTTTACAAAATCAATTGTTTGGGAATTATCATCTATAAAATCATGTTTTTCTTCTGTATCTTTCGCAGTTTCAAAATGTTCAAGTGCTTGATCAAATCCCATGGAAATACTTCTATAAAACACACCATTTCCCTTCCAGGATAAAATCATGACAGATCTTAGTCTCCCTGCATAAATATAAACGGCCATTTCATTTAAGTTAGGGATCGAGTCCATCGCTTTTTCTATAGATATTTGAGATGGAATAATTCCTGATACTATAAAACCATTGTTAGCAGCTGCTGTCATAATATTATCTATTAATGATAATCGCGTAGCAACCACCATAAATCTTTTTTCAGAGGCTTGATCTATAAGTGGATAATCAATCATTGCTATATCAAAAATCCCTTCGTCTAAAGGAAATGGGAAATAGTTTTCAAATTCATAACGAAAGGCAAGTTTCGCTTCTTCAATTGTTATTCCTGGCAAATCAACTATTCTTAACAAAGAGTCTGAGATTGGCAGAGAGATAAAAAGGGGTGTTTCTTTTTCAGCTACTCTAGAAGATAAAATAGAAAAACACTCATTTAAACCCTCTTTTGTGTTTAATTGAGGGCTATTTTCATTATTGTGTTTAAGCGATATTTGTTCCGATATCATATCTGCTATAGTATAGTTGCCAAACCCACCACTAAGAGAAAGATATTGAAATTTATTTCCATCAAGAAATAAACTGGCCTTGCATTTTCTCTTTAACTTTAATTTCAAGAATGCCATCTAATATACCTCATGACTGTTAATATTTGATGTTTAGTTGATTGTATAGCCTATATAAGTTTTTAGCAACGATTTTTAATTTCTTAGGTAGCAATAACAAAGTAAACACAAGGATAAATGCTCATAATTATATATAGTTTTCTTAAATCTTTCTAGAAATATAAAAACAAGTTTTATTTTTACAAAGTCTGAGAAAAATTTCCTTTTATTTATATTATGTTATCAACTTATATATATTATTAATATTATTTAAATGTAAGTTAAGTAATAACAAAATTTTATAAAATTATAAAAAAATAAAGCCTCTAAATAAGAGACTTTATTTTATCTTTATAATATATATATAAAAGTATTAATTTACCCCCATATAAACGGTTCTTGCTATTACTTTATCTGTAGGCGTTGCGTCTTTCAATGTAATTGGTGCGTTTCTCAATCCAGAAGCTGCAGCCATGCTTGTTAGTTTCTCAGCTACACTAGGACTAAGTCCCTCAAAACCTGTGCTTATCTTGCCACCAATGTTCGCAACTAACACATATCCTAATTTAGGTTTTTATTAAGGTATTTAGCAATTGGTGATTTATCAGTAGCATTAAGACCTATCACAACAAGACGAGGTTTTATTATTATGCCACCTAAGTTTGCTCAGGCACAAGACCAGAACCCAATTTACCATCTTTAGTACTTTTAGCATAAGGATCCTTAACTGGGTCGTT
>Ga0255346_1002713_pt1 | contig 21979 bp, 20 predicted proteins | sample wastewater_treat_FD_194410 | JGI IMG/M metagenome (GOLD analysis project Ga0255346, IMG submission 194410) | Wastewater microbial communities from Lulu Island WWTP, Vancouver, Canada - plant22 | ecosystem: Engineered > WWTP > Wastewater > Unclassified | place: Canada: Vancouver, British Columbia... | reverse complement strand
TACGCTCCTTCGGCAGACCGCACTCTGCAAGATAACGCCTTGCGTGTTCGCTGTATGCGAGGTTGACATCGCTGATAATATCAACGATACGACGATTCGTTTCTTCGGGCAGACACTCGTCCTTGCAGCGGTTTCCCGCTTCCATGTGGAAGATCGGGATATGCAGTCGCTTTGCAGCGATAGCTGACAGGCACGAATTAGTGTCACCGAGGATAAGCATCGCATCGGGCTTGATCTGGCTCATCAGCTTGTAGGAGCAGTTGATAATGTTTCCGACCGTTGCACCGAGATCATCACCAACAGCATCCATGTATACTTCGGGATCAGCGAGCTTCAAATCCTTGAAGAAAACGCCGTTGAGATTATAGTCATAATTCTGTCCCGTATGAGCAAGAATGCAGTCAAAATACTGTCTGCACTTATTGATGACTGCCGCAAGTCTGATGATCTCAGGGCGAGTGCCGACAATAATCAGCAGCTTTAGCTTGCCGTTGTCCTGCCATTTTATATCCGAATAATCTGTTTTTATATCCACTTTTATACCGCCTTACAGTTTTATAAGATATGCAATTTCATTTGCAAAAGCCCCATCTTTATCATATAGTGTGATAGGTTCTAAAACTTGAGCTTCAATAAGAGCTTCTATTTCTTCTTCGCTATAATGATGAAGAAGAAGAAAACTTCTATCGACCTTCGATAATGTACCATATTCAGCTATAAATCTATCTAATAGTTTTTCAAAATTCATTACTTGACCACCTCAAAGAAAGTATCGGGGTGCTGCGGATCAAACTGCTCATTTGCCCACATCACGGTCACAAGGTTTTCCGTATCGCTGAGATTGATAATATTATGCGTGTAGCCTGGGAGCATATGAATAGCCTGAATCTTGTCGCCTGAAACCTCAAACTCTATAACCTCGTCAGTACCGATCTTGCACTCTTGGATAAGTCCGTGACCTGCCACAACAATGAAGAACTCCCATTTTGTGTTATGCCAATGCTGTCCCTTAGTGACACCTGGTTTGCTGATATTCACGCTGAACTGACCGCAGTTTGCTGTTTTCAGCAGCTCGGTAAAGCTGCCCCTGTCATCGCAATTCATTTTGAGATCGAAGATCGTTTTCTCCTTCGGGAGATAGCTCAGATATGTTGAGTAGAGCTTTTTCGCAAAGCTGTTATATGGGATTTCCGGCATAACGAGAGTATCAGACTGTGCCTTGAAAGTTTGAAGTAAGTCAACAATCTCACCGAGGGTTACTTTATGCGTAGTCGGTACATAGCAGAATTTGCCGTTCTCATCAGGAACTACAGTTAAGCCGTCATAATCGCAGCGATTTGGCTTGTCCTCTATACAGTTGATCATTTCCTCGATCAGATCATCAATATACAGCAGTTCAAGCTGTGTACTGCGGTCATTGACCTGAATAGGCAGATCGTTGGCGATATTATTGCAGAAAGTCGCAACAGCGCTGTTGTAATTAGGTCTGCACCACTTTCCGAAAAGATTCGGAAAACGGTACACATAGACAGTTGCGCCTGTTTCCTTTGCATGGTCGAAAAACAGATTTTCTCCTGCGAGTTTGCTTCTGCCGTATTCGCCATCATAGCGCCCGAGAAGCGTAGCCTGCAAGGACGAGGACAGCATAACGGGACAATTATTATTGTGCTTTTTGAGCAAATTGAGCAGTTCGCTTGCAAAGCCGAAATTGCCTGCCATGAACTCGCTGTTGTCCTTCGGACGGTTCACGCCTGCAAGGTTGAAAACAAAGTCAGCCTGAGCGCAGTATTCATCGAGGAGAGCCTTCTCCGTATCAATATCAAATTCAAAAATCTCCCCGATCTGAATATTTGGGCGAGTTTTGTTCTTACCGTCACGGATATTTTTGAGGTTCTCAACAAGGTTTCTGCCTGCAAATCCCTTTGCGCCTGTTACAAGTATCTTCATTTCTTCTCCCAGCCTTTCAGCGCATCCTGCACATAGTCGGTAGTGAGAATTTTCTTTACAGTTCCCTCAACATCGAGCATCGTGGTGTTGCTGCTTGTGTAGGCTTCATCTGCCTGTGTCTGGACTTGTCCCTTGATAAAGAATTTATCGTAATTGAGATCACGGTTGTCCGCAGCCACACGGAAATACTTGCCCATATCCTCGCTTCTAAGACGTTCCTCACGAGTCATAAGCGTTTCATAGAGCTTTTCACCGTGACGAGTACCAATGATATTCGTACCCGTATCACCGAACAAGCTCTGAACTGCCTTTGCAAGATCACCGATAGTCGAAGCATCAGCCTTTTGAATGAACAGGTCACCTGGGTTTGCGTGTTCAAAGGCGAAAGTAACGAGGTCAACCGCTTCATCAAGGTTCATAAGAAAGCGTGTCATATCGGGATTTGTAATTGTGATAGGCTCACCGGACTTGATCTGGTCGATAAAAAGAGGTATAACAGAGCCACGGCTGCACATTACGTTGCCGTATCGAGTGCAGCAAATGACGGTATCTCCACGCTCGGCAGCTACACGGGCATTAGCGTAGATAACGTGTTCCATCATCGCTTTGCTAATGCCCATAGCATTGATTGGGTAAGCCGCCTTGTCGGTCGAAAGGCATACAACTCGCTTTACACCTGCTTCAACAGCAGCGTGAAGGACGTTATCAGTACCCTCGACATTGGTCTTAACCGCCTGCATTGGGAAAAACTCGCAGCTCGGCACTTGCTTCAATGCCGCTGCGTGAAATATGTAATCAACGCCTTGAATCACATCACGAACGGATTGAATATCACGGACATCGCCAATGTAGAACTTCACCTTTGAAGCGTATTCGGGGTGCTTCTGTTGAAGCATATGGCGCATATCGTCCTGCTTCTTTTCATCACGGCTAAATATTCTGATCTGACCAATGTCTGAGGTCAGAAATCTTTTAAGGACGGTACTGCCGAATGAGCCGGTACCGCCTGTTATCATAAGTGTTTTGTTTTCAAATTTTGACATTCTTATCGCTCCAATGCATTATATTCTATGGAATAACTTTAATAAAAGTATTTTGGTTTTTTGTACTAAAGACGGTTGTACATATTTTTCAATTAAATCCCATAAATTCGAGTCATTCCATTCCTTATCAAAAGATTCCATGTGTCTGTTGGGGACAGAACTTTTTTCTGCTGCAATATTGATACTTAGTGCGGTATCAGGAGAAATCTCTTGATATACCATCTGATTCTTGATTTTATCAAATAACTGTACTCCTTTATCGGAATGTATCCATACAAACGATGTTCCTTTCTTATCATCAAATTCAGGAATAAATCTTCCGATGCTCCAAAAATCAGCAAGAGTAATATCAGCTTGTCTGTCACGGGTTTTGAATTGACAGTCATAACAGCTTTTCGTAAGTATAGATTCGTAAGAAAACCTCGAAGAAATAAATCCTTTGGATTTATTTCTTCGTACGCCTTATTATTAGAAAATTCTAATAATAAGGCGAACGAATTCCATCCATATTTCTTATGTCTGAAATTCGTTCGCCGCAGCTTCGCTGCGAATTGCGTTTCACGCATTTCAACGTATTTCTTCCATATATATGGGGACGGAACTCCGTGGCATATTAAATCTTGTGTATATAAATTATCATAATCCTGTCCAAGATAAGAATATAAACCTCCTATCTGACAGGGCGTACCAGTGAATAAAACCAACTTGCCATTTTTCAATGCATTTTGGGCTTTCTTATAGGTATTACCAATTTCACTTTGCACATACTTTGATGTTCTCAGCTTTTCAAGATCGTTTATATTGTCAACAACAATATGGTGTACTCCCTTGTTATCCTCTTTCATAGATGCGCCAATGACAATACCGCCGTTTTGTAATATATATTCAGCTAACAGAGTGAAAACACCGCCCGACGAACTTTCCAAACGTATTGCTTCATCGGAATTATAGGCAGCATATCCTATTTGCAGTGCATGAGTATTTTTTGTTCTGTCCGAAAGAATAGGGCAGACCTTTTCACAGATATTACAATTAACACATTCTACCTCATTAACAACAGGATAGAGGAATCCGAGATTATCAGCTTTCATTTCAATACAATGTTTCGGACAAGCATTATAACAAGCATGACAGCCATTGCATTTGGATTTGTCTGTTACTACAATCATCTTTAACTTTTCTCCACTTGTAAGGCATCTCTCAAAAAATCTAATCCAAATTCACGCCGCTTTACGACAACAGCATCGACCTGTTCCCAATCTATGTTATGATGAGCATCAGATTCAATGCATTGTTCTAAGCCTGTTCCATTAAGCAGAGTCTGAATCCTATCAAACATATCCTCATTAGATTTCTTATAAACCGTAAAATCTTTATGAAACAATATTGCAAAAACGCAAGCGTGAAAGGAATTGGTGTATACATGATCTGTATTTGCCACCAGCCATAAGAACTCATCAGGTGAAGTAGCGAAATATTTTGTCTGAGTGTAGTCGCACACTTCAATAATAGGCTCGGTTGTATTAAAAGTACGTTTTTCTTTCAAGAAATAAGACAATACATATTTAGCAGGTAAATCATAGTCTGGCTTCTTCAATAACCTTCGCCAATCAGCTTGTTCGAGCAACAAGGTCGGATCGGGAACTGTTGGCGCGTATAATCCAACAGCAGCTTTAATAATATTTGTTCCAGTCTGTTCACGACAAGATATTTTCCCTTCTTCATAACCTGACAAGTATTTTTTATGCATCATCTTATCTTGTTCTGAAAACGCAGAGAAACCAAATGAGGGAGCATAAGCAATTCTTTTTTCTTTTGGCATGAAAGCTAAATAAAACATATCCATCTCTTTTGTGTCATTATACCAGTTATGCCACACTTGATCTGAACCAGTAACGGCGAAAGCATAATTATCAATGTTGAGCAATCGTGTATCGAAATAATGCAGATTTATAATATTTGATATGTAATTATCATTAAATCTCTCAAATTTTTTTATCCGAGGAACAAGTGCATTCAGATAATCGCCGTTAATGCTTTTGAATTTGATATGGAAAATCCTAAACATTCTTTTGCAGAACAAACTGGCTGCTTCTTTTAACGCATTATGGGTATCATATTTTATATTATCTACTTCATAACCCATATCGGTTAGAACTGCTTGTAAAGCGTAATTTTGCAGTCTGTTTCCAAAATTGTTGTCACTATACATTGTCACAAGTAGTATTTTTCTCATGCATTTCCTCTCTTTAAAGTACGTTTGATTTTCAATAAAAGATCACTTACTCTTTTTCTTTCTGATTCATTAAATCCAATAAAATATATTGTTCCAAAACTAATTGCTAAGTAAACACATACGCCCACCATAAAACTGATAATTTGATTTTCAATCATTCCGGTTATTAAATATGTACAGATTCCCGCAATAATTTGGTACAATAGAATCCCATGATAGGATTTCATAAATAAATATAGAATTCTCAGATTAAACCGTTTCTGATAATATATGTTCATGATAATAACATTACCGATGATTGTTGCTATTGCTGTTGCGATAACCGCTCCGAGCATTCCATAATACTTGATAAGTATCACCGTAAGGATTATATTCAACACTGTTGTACCTGTAAGAATCAGAGAGCGTGTCAGTCTTTTATTCGCTACATCGAGTACATTCACAATCACGCCGTTAGTCATATTGATAAACATTGGAATAAGTAATAACATTCCATAAAGCCAAGCCTCAACCTTTTCTACTCCATACAGAATTGAAATAAATTGTTTTCCTACTGCAAAAAAGCCGCATACTATTGAACCGCCAATTAAAGCGTTAAGGCGACAAGGTCTTATCAGGGTCTTAGTTAATTCAAAGTCCTTCACTCCATTTGTCATGTTTTTAGCGATTTCCGGCATATACATACTGATTGGAATACACATGATACTGGAAGCCATGCTGTAAATGTATTGCGAAATAGAATAGATCGTAACTCTTTCTACGCTCATCATTATGCCTATGACAAATTTATCAACATTTGAATTTGCTTGATTCATAAAGGTTTGTAATAATAAAGCCAAACACATTGGAATAGATGCTTTAAAAATAGCTTTATCAAACAGTTTCCAAGAAAAACAAACTTTATAGTGCTTTTTAGCATAGAATAAGGTTATAACTAAAATACAAAGCCCTAATATAGCATCAACTATTGCGATTATAATTGCTTTTTGTTCAATTAGGATCAAACCTATAAGCAATGCTGCTCTCAGCAGAATGCGCACTAAGGAAACGATTTTCTCAAAAGTGTATTGTTCCATAGCAAGCAAAAAACCATTCGCACTTTGTGTAATGTATGAAAAAATAAGATAGCCAATCAAGAACAAGAACATCTTTTTACCATACTTAAGCTGTTCTGGTGTCATGGTGTTTGCATAAATACTATCTATTCCAAGATAAAAGGCGATTGATAAAAGAAACATTAAAATGCTCAGGACAATTGTAATTATATAGATTGTTGAGTAATTTTGATTTATAGCAAGCGATCTGTCTTTACAATCACTTGAATTACTACATACTGATATATTTCTTGTCATTATCGTTCCAGTTCCGAACTCAAGAATAACAAGATAATTTACAAATGAGGACATTGTCTGATAGATGCCGTATTCAGTATCTCCAAGTGTGCGTATCAAGAAAGAGGATAATACAATATTAGCAATCATATTTACGATCATATAGACATAAGATATGATTATGCCTGAACTTCTTTTCACTGTATCATCCCTTCAATTATTATTTGAACCAATCATTGTTTAATATCTCAGCCTTGCTGCATGAGCCGCATTGATACAAAGCAAACGGATCGCCGCCGTCTTGAATACATCTGACAATATCGATAAACCTTCTTGCAGCTATGTCGGCGTTCCATTCATTAAAAATGGTGTTATATGCCTCAAATGCAAACTTATCGGCAAGAGACTTCTCCACAAGTAACCTTTTTATTTTTTGGTAGAGCGAATCCACATCGCCACTTTTATAAATAAAACCGTTCTGTCCGTCATCAATTAAGAATGGAACTGAACCCATTGCATGAGAAGCGACTACTGCACACGCATTGCCCATAGCTTCATTTACAACCGCGCCCCACCCCTCATTGAAATCTGATGTAGTCATAAAAATGCGCGATCTTTTCATATGTTCTTGAACTTCGGCTGCCGGCATAGCACCGAGCATTTTTACACAGTCCTCAAGATGAAAGTTCTTTATCTTTGAACTTAGCTCCTGCTCTAAAACTCCATTTCCGATAATTCTTAACTTAAAGGCAATACCTTCTCGTTTAAGTCTTTCTGCTACTTGAATGGAAGCATCTGGATGCTTCCATTCTATGAGTCTGCCGACCCATAGAATGGAAGCAGGTTCTTTTTTTGCAATGACCTGTTCAATGTTGCTGAAAACAGGTGTTTGTGGGAAATATCCCCATTTGAAGCATTTGTCTACATAGCAGCCTACTTTTCTAAAATCAGAAGCCGTGTACGCACTCGCACAAAGCATATATGTATTCTTGTATTTACCGCCCTCAAGCCGATACTTGATTGCCCTTAGCGGTAACTGGTAATATGCTCTCTTTGTTTTTAAAAAGCGCTCGTTATAGCGAAATGTAAGCTTTCCGCTTTTCATTCGTTCTTTAACATAATCAAACGGAGCACTTCCGATAATAACTGCATCAGCTTCGCTTATCACTTTCAAAGCCCCTTTTTTTTCATTCTGGGCTGAATAAGCATGAATAACATACTGCGGAAAATCTTTTACGCTCCAACCCATTCCAGCTCGTTCGGAATCCATCGGCTCGGTTTCAATGAAATAATAGTTTCCATCAGAGTATTTATATAAGGCATCTGATAATGCTTTTTGATGATGATTATAATAATTAGATACAAAGACTATCTTCATCTACAGTTCTCCTACTTGTAATGGTATCCACAAAATGCGCAAGACAAATTACTACAAAAAACAGAAACATGCCTCTTAATAACGGCATAGGTCCATATTCATACCATCTTGCAACATTACATATAAAATACATAGATAATAGATATGCTGATTTATCTTTAAAAAATAAGATGTCTTTATTCATTGCATACAAGTATAAACTTTTATACATATTAACAAGGAGAGCGAATATAATAGCACCTACATATCCGAACCAAAAATAAAAATAGATTGGTGAAATGAATCCGTTACAATGAACATAATACTGTCGAGACCATGAACTTAAACTTACACTACTTGTACCTGCTGAGCCGATTTTAAAAATATAGATAATATGTTGTAATAATATAGTACATTTATCAGCCAAAGCTGTTTTACTTGATAATTCAATAGTGGCCATCGCAGGCATATATGCATATATTGCCCCATCATACGTCAATTTATCGTTTACTATTCTTTCAACAATTTGTATCGGACGAAAGCCACCAACTGGATTAGATGAACTTCTAAATGCTCCTAATGAAACCATCATTATAACAAAAAAAGGTAATAGTGTTAGAATACGTTTAACGTTAAAAGTTGACGGATACCAGAATGTTATCAAAAAAATTATTGCTGGAAATGAATCCACTCTGTTTTTACTTATAAAAATTAGTATAGTTGTTATTAAAACAATAATAGTCCATATATATTTAAACACTTTTCTGTTCCCGCTATAGTAGCTTCCAATTATAAAGAATATTATCCTGTATTCACCCAATGCTGAAGAACCACCGCGCGTTCCATCGGAATTAATAGTAAAGTTCATAAGAAACACGGCTAAAAAAATTAACGGTGAGACAACAGCAATAATTTCATTGTATTCATCTTTTTTCTTTATCGAACAATCTATACAACGTGGGTTAATAATATTTTTATAGCTCAGAAGGGTCAATGAAACTAAAAATATATAAATGCACATTATACCAATTCCATATGTATGTTCTCCGGTAAATTGTGCATATATGGTTTGCGGTCGAATAGAAGTATCAAGGTAGACACCAACAGTTATACTATAGTTTGTGTATGCAATAAAGAGCATAACAAGAAATAAACCAACATTGTATCTATAAATATAGCATAAATATAATGACAGAATTACAGATACAACAGATATAACAAGAGTAATTATTCCGTTATAGTTGGTTAGCACTTCTGTTAAAGTCAAAAAAAACGAGATCAAACCAAAAGTAAACAAACCAAATATAGTTTTTTTATTATTGTCTATTTGATTCATATTCAAGAAACCTCGATAAATTCATTATAAAACAATCGTTGTCACGATTATTAATCACTTTATTACTCATTCGCAACTTACAACCACTTTTAGGTAATTTAATAGACAATATTCTTTGTCAATCTTTTCCCTGACTACGTTATCAATAATGCTCTTAGTTAAATATGCATTGTGAAAGTGAATAATTTTATTTACAACACTTTGAAGATTTCCTCGTTCCACAACTATGCCGCTATCTTCCAAAAGAGTTTCTGAACTTCCACCCGTATTGTAAGTCAAGACAGGCGTTCCACAACAAATGGATTCTAAGTTTATAGTAGGAAAATTCTCGCAATATGAGAGATTTAACACTAAATCAGCGGCCGAATATAGTTTGGCTAATTCTTTTATATCTTTTGTAGCTTTTATTCCTAAAATATTATTCGGCAAATCTAATAACTGTTTTTCTTTAAGTCCAACTAATACTATTTTATACTTATCATCAAGAATAGAAGAAAGATTTATAAAATCAGACAATCCCTTCATATCATCCCAGGTTGTCGCAACACCAAGTAGCATGAATTTATCTTTTATACTATAGATTTCCTTAAAATTATTCTCTGTCGGTTTAAACACATTGGTATCTATACCGTTATGTATCACCTTAACAGGATATTCTGATAAAAATGACTCTTTAACAAGCCCTGCTAACCATTGGGACGGAGTAATGATAATCATATTAGGTATACCTGTCATTATCTCTTTTTTCTTTTTCCAGTTATTGGCAGAGTCGTCCAAATAGGACATAGGATACTCTTTCAGGCCTGGACATTTCCCACACCCACTTTTCCATTTGGTACAATTAATAGCATCACAATATGCGGTATGCCCCGTGAATGCCCAACAATCATGAAGTGTCCATAGAATCTTCTTTCCGCAAATATTCAGGTAATTGAACAGTATTTCGATATTAATATAGTACCCATGAACGTTATGCAGATGAATAACATCTGGATCGTATTTCTTTACCCACTCTATAAACTTTTTTGTTGCTGCGGCTGAACCGAATCCGGATTTATCAAATAACCTTGCTTTGACACCGTGAATTTTTACATCGAGGTTTGTTCCAATCCTGACAGCATATTTCTGATACTTCTCAGGAACATTCTCTCGACCATATGCAATTTTCACTTTATGTCCCTGTTCTGTTAGTGCATCAGCAAGATCGGTACATATTCGACCTGTGCTGCGAATACCACAGACAACATTTATCATCAATATCTTCATTAGTTTCCTCTTTATATCAGAGCTTGTAATTCCTTTTCAAGTGTTTCAAAGTGCTTTTTCTCGGTAAACTCACGCATGAAATATGCTCTTGCATTTTTACCGCATTCAGCGTATTTATCCTTGTTTGCAATATAATCAAAGAACAGCATAGCCAACCCTTTATAATCTCCCGCTTCTACTGCAGCACCACATTTGCTCTCAACTATTACCTGATTACCGGCACCATTCAGCGCTCCGAAAATAGGCTTGCCTGCTACCATGTAAGTTTGTATTTTACCAGGGAGCGTATCACCGATATGATTTGAGCCGTCCAAAGTCAGAATACAAGCATCGCATAGCTTGTAATACTCCATTGCTTCTGAGTATGGCTTTGAACCGTAGAACTTTATTATCTTATCAGCTCCGAGCTTATGTGCAAGTTCTTTTGTACTTTCAAATTCAGAGCCATTACCAATGATGTGAAACGTAACATCGTTCCTGTCTTTCAACTCTGCTATCGCTTTTATCATGCAGCTCATATCCTGAGCCATACCAATATTTCCAATATACAAAAAATCAAAATGACCGTTTGGCTCTTTTTCAAAGTCCATAGCAAGCATATCCTCAGAAGCATACTGCGGAAGATAGCTCATCTTGGTTCTCGGTATCTGATTTACTCTTTGCAAATACTCAAAGAAAGGCTTTGATGATACCGCTATATGATCGCATTGGATGTATGCCTTTTTGCTTATACGGTGAATAATACTGTATAGGGGATTGCTTTCCTTAAAGCCCATTGCTTTCACGCACTCAGGCCAAATGTCCAAACAATATAAGAACAACTTTTTCTTGTATCGTTTTTTCAATGTGATAGCAGGGAAAGCCATTGTGACAGGAGAAACCTCCCAAACATATATCACATCAAAATCTTCCCACTTCTTGAACCTTGCTGCCATACAGCCAAAGAATACAAATGATAGGTAGTTAAGACTTCGCCACACCGGACCGTGCTTGCGAGGGATAATTGATACTCTATGCACATCGACTCCGTTATAATTCTGGTGACGGTTTTGCCCATGCTTGTATTCTTCCGGTATTTCCGATGTAGTATAATCGGGGAGTCCTGTCAGAACTGTGACCTTATGTCCTCGTTTTACTAATGACGTAACGATCTCATTTATTGTATAAACATCAGGATAAAAGCATTGTGTAACTACAAGTATCTTCATGCTTTATATCCTTTCCTACTTCCTACAAGTTCTTTTTCGCGCTTGATTTCTACGGGCTTATTAATAGTTTTTTCTGATTGCTTTACCTCAAAGCCCTCCGTACTCTCTTTCTTGAACAGAATACGGATAGTTATAAGAATGATCTTAATATCCAACGCCAGCGAGTAATTCTCAATATACATCAGATCAAGCCTTAGCTTATCAAGTGCCGTGGTATTGTACTTTCCATACACCTGAGCATACCCCGTCAGACCGCCCTTGACCTTATTGCGAAATTCAAATTCAGGTATCTCCGCACCATACATCTCGCAATGCTCAATTCGCTCCGGTCTCGGCCCAACGATAGACATATCACCCTTAATGATATTGAGAAGCTGTGGCAGCTCATCCACACGGAGGGCGCGGATCACCTTGCCGACCTTTGTGATACGGTCATCATTGTCGGTAGCAGGGTGAGGTTTGCCGTCTGCTTCGGCGTTCTCGATCATCGAACGAAATTTGAGAATATCAAACTGCCTTCCGTCCTTTGTAACTCTGCGCTGACGATAGAACACAGCACCGCCGTCCTCGATCTTGATAGCAATAGCAATCACAAGCATAATCAGGGAAGCCGGTATCATAGCGAACAGACACAGTACCAAATCCATTGTACGTTTGCAAAAGCGCTGTGCGGGAGTCAGACCGCGCCCGCGAATGAGTTTCAGTGGAGTGTCGAACAGCATAATATCTTCACTGCCTGAATAGATAACGTCCGAGAGCTTCGGAACGGAATAGGTTCGGATAGAATTCTGATAACAGAATTTCAGCAAATCATTCCTGATCTGAGCATCAACATCGTTTATAACAACAGCATCGTAGTTCAAAACTGCTGCTTCTATCATTTCGAGTGAGTATTCGTCACAGGACATCATGCGCTTGATCTGGTACTTGTCGCTTCTTGTTTCCATTTTCTGTTTCAGCGAGGGAGCATCGTCCTTACCATAGATCATTATCATTCGCTTTGGTATGCAAAACGTATGATAAATAGCTGTAAACAGATAGGAAAGTCCAAACGTTACTGCAAGGTCGATTCCCATTAGCAGCAGCATCGGCAAGGGTGTTATCATATGATTCGCTATCAGACAAAGCTGAAAATATGTAACGAAATTCAGTATGAACATCGAGATCCACTGCGATATTGTAACATCCGTCAGCTTTATGTGACCGAACTTAAAGCCGTCACAATAGAAGAATAGAATATAATTCAGAAAGGCATATACAAGTGTCAGTAAATATTTTCCGTTGCCAAAGAAAGCCGGCATTGACGAGCCGTCATATTTATGCCGCCAGACAGCATAATAAATTACGGCAAGAATCATAATCTCAATAAATGATTCAACTCTGCGGACAGAGCTTTTTACTTCATCGAACCGCCGCTGTTTGCGTTTGCGCTCTGCTTCTCCCATATATCTCACCATTCCACCCTAATTTGTAAATTATCAATATTCTTTTGATGCAATATCCGTTTGACTTGAAATATTCAGTCAGATTCGGGTATGATATTATCAAAGATGTACTCTGATTTTTCTTGAAATTAGAAATTTCAAGAAACAGTGTAAAATGGCTGATGATAGCACTCGCCATAATAGCAGAAAGTGATATAGTAAGCCATATACACTAATATAGTTATTATACTACTTGAAGTATATAAAATCAAGGCGAAACGACAAAAAACTTATAAAATCGGCATTTTTCACAACCGAATATGCCTTATACTCCCGTGGATGCAACACTTTTATGTGCTGGGATTAGATAGTTAAGTTATCATTTGTAAAATTGCATTTAAAATATACGTTTGGTATTTTATAGAACAAAAGTTGCAAAGGAGAGAGGGATATGCTGCAAATCAAAGAAACAATCACACAGCGTAAGGACGGGCGATATATGGGACGTTTTATTATCGACTATGAATCAAACGGAAAGCCTGTATATCAGTATGTTTACGGTAAGACTTACGATGAAGCCGAGCAGAAGCTCCGCATTGCCCGTGATATTGAAAGTCAGTACCTTTCAGGACGGCATATCACTGTCCAGAAAGTCTATACGGAGTGGCTCAACGCTATCGTGAACCGTGTTAAGGAGTCCACCTACGCCAATTACACAATGAAATTTGAAAAGCATATCTTACCTGTTTTTGGGGATATGCTCTGTACGGCTGTTAATTCAGCTAAAATCAATGATTTCATCAGGGATAAAATGGACAGCGGATTGTCAGCAGGATATGTTCGTGACTTGTTGACCGTTTTCAAAGCACTACTGACCTATGCACAAGAGGAATATGGTTTCAAGCTGTCTCTCAGAAACGTATCTCTCCCGAAAGCAGAAAAGAAAAAGCCCCACAAAATGGACGATGAACAGCAGAAGAAGCTGGTAGGCTTCATTAAATCTCACATCGACCTGACTGGTCTTGGAGTGCTGTTATCGCTTTTCATGGGACTTCGTATCGGTGAGCTTTGCGGCTTAAAATGGGGAGATATTGATATTACGCACAAGATTCTTCGTGTAAACCGTACTGTTCAGCGTATCTGCAAGCAGAACGGCAGCCATAAGACCATGCTTGTCATTACAGAGCCGAAAAGCTCCAATTCCAAGCGTTCAATCGCCATTCCCGATTTCCTTATCCCATATCTGCTGCGTTTTAAGGGTAACGATGAGGATTATGTCCTCTCTGGCTCTGAAAAACTCATCGAACCGAGAACAATGCAGTACCGATACAAAAAACTCCTTGAAGCTGCCGCAGTCGATAACTGTAATTATCACCAGCTCCGCCATTCGTTCGCCACAAATCGTATCGAGAACGGTTATGATGCTAAAACGCTGTCTATTGTTCTCGGACACAGTACGATCTCGCTCACGCTTGACAGGTATGTCCACCCGAACCGACAGTATGAACGTCGAATGATGAACAGCCTTTCCGCGCGTATGTAGTGTCATTCTGTGTCAGAAATAGCATCTTGAAAATTGAATAATACGCAGATACGGCGTTTTGGAAGATTGTTTTGAAATTTCTAATTTTGCGAAATTTATGATTGCCGTTTCCGCGCCAGCGTTACGGCTATTTTATTTTACAGTATTCGGAGCGTTACAGAAACGCCCCGAATACTGCTTATTTGCAACTTTGATTCCGGTGGGATCAAAGTTGTCATTTGATCACTGGCAAAGACCGATCCTTATCCTTCGTTTTAGGCTTCCTCGGCTGTTTTGCAACTCGCAGAGCTTCTTTTTTCATTCTCGCCCGTTCAAAATAACAGGTCTGCTCTCGTTTTGGAGCGTTCTTTTTGGCTTCAATAGCTGCTTGATTCAGCTCATCGGTAACGATTTTCAGTCTGTATTCCTTACTGTCAAGTTCCTCTTGCTGAGGGAACGGCTCTGCAACGATCTTCTCTGCTTCTGCGTTATCAACTCGCAGTTTTGCAAGGTCAGCCTGAGTACGCTCAATTCTTCCGTCAATGTTGTAAAGAGCAGCTTCAAGGCGGTTGAGGTTATGGGCAAAGCTCTCGATCAGCTTTGTAGTATGTGAAGCGGCACCTTTCAGACACGCCGACATACCACCGCCCATAAGATTGCTGTGCATTGTGGTATACAGGTCAAAGCCCTGAAAATTTCCGATTTTCACGGGTGTATCAGCATACTTGATTGCAAGTGCCGCTGTTTCAAGAGCCTTTGCTGCTTCTTTTCTGTCGGTGTACTCAACATCACCGATAGTGATCTTGAATACGGGCAGTTTGCGTTCGGGATCAATCGGCAGCTTACGGAGTGCTTCACGGTCAGTATGCATATCGTTAAGAATGGCAGTAAGTCTTTGTTCCTGTTCGGGGAAACGGGCAATTCTATCCTCCATTTCATACACTGTGTTCTTATGCTCCGCAGCGAGAACCCTCAGTTCCTTCACATCGTTTTCAAGCATGAGTTTCTCCTTTATACGCTCATCTCCTGTGCAGAGAGCTTTGATCTCCGAGTATGTAAGTGCCTGCTGGTCTACGTCCTGACATTTTCTTGACGGAGTTTTGCTCGTCATGATCTGAGATATAAACTTCTGCTTATTCTCCAAAGTCTGATAGCTGTATGCATCGAATGTCCCCTTTGTGACATAGCGGAAAATCTGAACATTTTTATTCTCGTTGCCCTGTCGAATAATTCTTCCAGCGCGTTGTTCCAGATCAGCCGGTCGCCAGGGAATATCGAGGTCATGGACGGCGATCAGCTTCTTCTGGACGTTAGTTCCAGTACCCATCTTGGCAGTTGAACCGAGCAGAACACGGATTTCACCGCTGCGGACTTTATCAAAGAGGTCGGCTTTCTGCTGTTCTGTCTTAGCATCATGGATATATGCGATTTCCTCCGCAGGGATACCCTTTGCGATCAGCTTGTCACGAATATCATCGGAAACTACATTTAATGGATACAAGGTTAAAATCAAGCAGTCATATTTCGGTATATAAAAGCGAGAAACAGTAAAGTATCTCTCACGTTTAATTTCATAAGGAGTGCACTATATAATAAGCGTTGCCAAAATTAACAATTATCTTGTTTCTGGATAACACCTGAACGATTGTAGTATTAAAAGCAGAGTGATGAAGATTATATATATCCAATGAAAAACTATTAGTTACCACACAACATTTATCATTTTATTTATCAAAACAAAATCACGCCATATTCTGACAAGGAACACAAAAACCCAAGCTAAATGTTAATTGGTTTCGAGCATTTAAATATTGACGGGTATTTAGTGTTTGTGTTATAATATTTATGTAATTTAGTTAAGACTTAATTTTCAATGCGCAAACAATTTGTTAAAACCTTGGAGTAAAGCAATATGATAAGAAATAATAGCACTATAATGATTACAATAATCGGGGCCTTATTGCTAACTGGTTGTTCAAGTAAAGGTGATTCAAAAATAACTAGAAACGAAACATGGTATTCAAAGACTATGAATTTTGATGAACTTTCAAAGTATTCTGATGGGGATAGTCAACTGATTGCTTTTGTTGATAGCGGAATATCCCCAAAATTAGAAGAACAATATGCTGATAGAATAATATATACATATGATATTGTACACGATTCGCAAGATGTGCATGACACTGATGCTCACGGAACTAAGATTGCAAGTATAGCTTGTAACTGTGGAAATCTTGGCGTGAGTGGACTTGCAACAAAAAGCAAAATGTTGATATATAAAGTTACTGATGAACATGGAAAGACTAAGAGTAAGTATTTATCAAAAGCTATAAGGGATGCAGTTGATCATAATGCTACGATAATCAACATAAGTATTGGTGGATATAAGAACGATGCTGATATAGAAAAATCTGTAAATTACGCTCTTGAACATGATGTCACAGTAGTTGCTGCAGCAGGTGACTATGGAGATAAAGATTTGCTATATCCGGCAAAATATGAAGGCGTTATATCTGTTCAAGGGTTAGATAGTAATCTTAATTTGTGGAGCAATTCTAATCATGAGGATACAGCTACACTAACATTTCCATGCGAAAACATTGAATCAATTGATATATCAAATGATTCATCTCTTTTTAAAAGCACATCCTCTGGAACATCACAAGCGACTGCCCTTGCAAGTGCATATATTGCATTAATCAAAGATTATTACTTAGATTCTTTCGATAAGAAATTGACCAATATCGAATTGATTGATACACTGAAAGAAATTGATACATTCAAAAATTCAAACAAAGAATATTTAAAACCATTCAGCAATTAAGTTCATATAATAATGAACTTAAAATAAATTCAAAGGAAGTAAAAACAAATGAAAAACACACTTAAAACAAAACTTGTAGCATTCGCCATGGCAGCAGCAACAGTAGCTAACGTTGGTACTATTACCGCAAACGCAAGTGAAAACGATGCTTATGTAGAAGCCCAAGCAAAGGCACAGGAGATGGAAAATGTAATTTCCTATCTTGATTCATATGTGTCAGTTGAAGAGAACGAAGACAATGTTAATGTCTTCGTATTCGATGTACCCGAAGAAGTGAAGTCATCTATTGATGTTAATCTGTTAAATGCTCTCGAAATGAGCATTGACACAATTAACGAAGAGGCTGTATCTGAAGATGTAGTGATTACAGATAATGGATCGGTTTACGACAATTCTGATGATTACATTTTACAGGGTGGAAATATCGATCAGTATAAAGATTACTGGTGGGGTTGCAAACGATGGGCTTGCAGAAATTGCGCATTAGACATTCAGGATAGTTTTAATAAAATTAGCACTGGCTGCTGGGGCGCTGCAACAGCAGGTGGTCTTATCACTTTAACACCCGCTGCACCTGTAGGTGTTGGTGTTGCTATCGCTTCAGCATATGATGCTGTTATGTATGGTTGGTGTGCAACAGATATAGGTAAAACTCTCAGAAATAATCCTAATAGTGGTGTTATTATAACATTGACAGCAGTATCATATAGTGTAAAGGCACAGTAAGTACTGGAGGAACTTCTATGGATGTATTGAAGTGGTTAATGCCAATAGTTGCAATAATAACGATTATTGTATGTGCGTTTATCAAACGTAAAGACATAAAAGAAACGTTCTCTACTCGTCCAGTTTTTAGTTCCGTACTTATATTACTCGGAATTGCAATAATCTTGTTATTGGGATTTTTTGCATCACGTTATATCATGAAGATATAATCAACTCTTATTTAAATTATCACAGAGCGAAAGCGGATTGGTTATCAATCCGCTTTTGTTGTTAATTGCAGAGCGTTTTTTCTATATTATTTAAATAACAATTACTATTTACACCTTCACGAAATATAGGGAGTTGACTTTATTTCATGAGTATGGTATAATAGTTCCAATGATGGGGTCGTGACTAAGTGAAAGTTTTTATTTTTTAGAGGATTATTGGAGGTATTTGCTATGAGAAAAATTCGGATTATCCTAAGTATAATAATTATTATTATTGGACTATGTATGATATCCATTTCGCTTTTGAATATTGAAGTTCCAAAACATATCTCTCTTATAGCAGCCATATGCATAATAATTGTCGGAATCTTCATACTGATTATTTCAAAGCCAAAAAATCATTAGTATATATGCTTAACGTTAAATATTTCATTTAGATTCTTAGTTTACGATGTTGATTCAAATAACCATAGCCTACTGGCGCACCCGTTTTCCATTCTGCATAAGTTATAAGCAGAATTGTGGAGCATACCACAACAGGCACAAACCCTATTGGAACTGAATAACCGCAAGCTCTCGGAAACGCTCTGCAAGCGTTTCTGAGGGCTTTTTCTTTTCAGCGGTTAAGTTTTCCGCTCCGCAGGCTTGGACGATGCTGTGGGGCATTTCCGTTCGCCTGACGGTCAATCAGAAGTCTGCTCGGTGATGCCGTGACGGAGTTCATACTCATGCACACGGCGGTAAAAAGTGTTTGCCGATAAGCCCATTCTCCGCATAAAGTCTCTGCCTGTGATGCTCTTGGACTTCCATTCCCCATAGAGCTGCCCGAACCTCGTCCAGTCGGTGGGGATAGGCTTTCGCCCGGTGTACTTGCCCTGAGCCTTAGCGATCTCGATGCCCTCACGCTGTCGCTGTTTGAGCTGCTCACGCTCCAACTGTGAGAGGGCAGCGAACACGGTGAGCATAAATTTCCCCGCAGGAGTGTCGGTGTCGATTTTCTCCTTGTGGCTGATTAGGGTAACGCCCTTGTCGGTGAGGGTGTCGATGATGTTCAGCAAGTCTTTTGTGGAGCGCCCTAAACGGCTGATGCTCTCCACATAGAGCGTATCTCCCTCACGCACATAGTCAAGCATAGCCCTGAGCTGAGGGCGGTCTGCGTTTGCTCCTGACAGCTTTTCGGAGAAGATGCGGTCAACCTGATAACCGCACATGATCTCCTGCTGTCTCGCTGTTTCCTGATGCTCCGTAGAAACACGGATATAACCTATTTTGCTCATAATATTGTCCTTTCTTTATTCAAGTGTATTTTTATTTCTGTGTTTCGCCTGTGTACGCTGACGGCTTTTCTCACGCTCACGCTTCATGTACTGCTCGTTAAGGTACTGGCGCACCTGTCGGGTGTACCGAAATGCCGTGTCATGTTTGAGAAGATATGCCTTGTGTTCGGGCATAATGGCTTTACGCTTATCTTTCAACTGCTTTGACAGCGCTGCAAGCTCGCTCCGCTTAGGTGCTTTGCCGTCGATGTAATAATCCTTGATATGCTCCTTGATGTACTTGTCAGCTTCTTCGTAAGCGTCGATTGCACCAGCGTTCTTCTTGCGGAAATGTTTCTGTGTAAACGCTGACCGTTCCTGATATTCCTTGTATGTAGTTGAATTGTCGGAGCGTTGCATCATCATCGCAAGAAGCTTGTCAATTGCCGTGTACTGTGCTTTCAGCTCTGCGACTTCATCGGTGTGATCTTCGGGCAAATGGATATTGTGCATGAATCCGCCAAACTCGCTTAAAGACATGATGCCAACGGCTTCAAGCTCTGCAATAATCTTGTCGCTGTCACGCATACCTCGGATAGTAGCCCATTCATCTATTTTCTTTTCAGGTGCTTTACTCTCGGTAGGTGTGGGCTGTGGTGTCGGGGCAGACAGTTCAGGCTTTGGCTCGGCGGGCTTTGCAGAAGATGCGTTAAGCATATCAAGCTGTGCCTGCCGTCTTGCTCGTCGGGCTGCAAAGAACTTCTCAACCTGTTCAGCCGCAGCTTTTCTCTTTGCGGTTTCAGTCGCTTCTGTGGTAGTTTTAGGCTCGGCTGATTGTTTCGGTGTTGTCGGTGCGGTGACTGTCTGCTTCGGCTCGGTCTTTGGAACAACAGGCTTCGGCAGTTCGATAAGCATATCGGGAGTTACATTCTCTGCTGACAGCTTTTCCTGTATCTCCGCAATCTGCTCGGTGATGCTTTCGACGGTGAAGCCTTCGCCCAGCGTTTCGGCTCTTGTAAAGCGTTGCTGACCGTCACCAGACAGCTTGAATTTCAACTTGTACTTGTTCTTCGGAGTATAAACATACTCAATTCCTGCGGTAGTACAGTTTTTGAGGAAGTCCGCAAAGTCACGGCTGTAAAGCATGACTTCTGCAATCCTGACACGGAGCTTTTCTTTCCACGACTTGCCCTCTTGTTGCTTCAACCGTTCAAGATACGAAATACCCTTGCCCTTCGGGTCGATAAGGGATAAGCCGTGTTCCTTGCAAATCTCGTCCGAAATCTCACGCAGCTCTGCCCACGCTCTTTCAGATCTCCTGCCCTGATTATGCTCGGTGGTGAAACTCAGTCCGTTATACAAATTTGTGTTGTTGAAAATGATATGGCAATGCAGGTGGTCTTTATCGTTGTGGACAGCTATCACATACTGATAATCGCCCTTGAGATAACGGTCGCACAACTCCTCTCCGATCTGCATAGCCTGTTCTGGTGTGACTTCGCCAGGGGCAAAGCTCTGAATCATGTGGTAGGCAAGGATTTGGGTTTGCCCTGTGCCTGTTCCTCGGACGGTGCGGAAGTCCTCGCTTGCTTCTGCACTGTCGGCTCGGCAAGCATAAGAGTTGACATATACACCGTCGATGGTCTTATCTCCGTTTGTGATGTAAGCGATCGCTGCGCTGACTGTTGCCCTGATCGTATGGATAGAAGTGTATGCCAAATCTCGTTTACCCCTTTCTTTATCTCGGTAATATCCTCGGCATAGATATGCCCCGTGCTGTAAAGTCGGACAAGTATCTGATTGATGTTCGCTCCGATGCGTTTCATCAGGCGATAGGTTTCAGCAATCTCGGTGCGGTCGGGCGTGAGATCAACCCTCGCCCGAACACAATCACGGATATACTCGGTCTTGTTCTTGTAGCCGTACTGCTCACACTTTGCTAAGATGTCCTGCATTTCCGATTCTGTGAAACGAACATTGAGGGTGTAGGATTTCTTCTCCTTCTTGCGTTTCAGGTACTTGCGTTCATCATCTGTAAGCTGGCTCTCGTCCTTGTCGGCAAGGCTCTTGTCAAGGTCGGCTCTGACCTCTTGGTCAAGTGCGTGGTTGATTGCTCCCTCATAGGTCATACCCTCGAACTCCATAACCTTGCGTTTAGGCGGTCTGCCACGCTTCTTTTTTCCTGTGTCCATAGTGGTGTCTCCTTTGTTTTTATTTCGGCGTAAGCCGATTTTTTTGACCGCTGTGCGGTCATTTCGGGGCTTGGGGTGTCCCCAACAAGCATTGGTGGAATT
>Ga0255346_1002696_pt1 | contig 22079 bp, 18 predicted proteins | sample wastewater_treat_FD_194410 | JGI IMG/M metagenome (GOLD analysis project Ga0255346, IMG submission 194410) | Wastewater microbial communities from Lulu Island WWTP, Vancouver, Canada - plant22 | ecosystem: Engineered > WWTP > Wastewater > Unclassified | place: Canada: Vancouver, British Columbia... | reverse complement strand
CATAGCAAAAGTGAAATTAATGTTATCAAATCGTAGATTATGATTTTTAGCAAAATACTGCTGTAATAAATATGGATACATCTTGGCTTGTAATTTCTCACCAGCCTTTTCATATATATTAACTTTTACACTATCTGATATGTTTTTTAAATCCACAATCTGTGCTGCTTTCTTTTTGACATCATAAAAAACAAGGTCAGGTCTTCCACCAATATATATTCTTTTACCATCTACATTGATAGAACTATAGAGCTCTTGTTCCGTCATCAGTTGCATATCAGGAGACTTCAGAAACTCACTACCGAATCTACGAATTATTCTATCAGCCCCTTTTTTAAACATCTCACTGGTTTTAAGTTTTAATGAGGAATTGGCATACACAATACTTTCATCAAGAAAATTAGCAACTATCGTGTTTACATTTAAACCATTGTTTTGAATGTGGGACAAAACTTCTGGCTTCTTTTCATTTAAATATTTAAAAGCCTTTTCTACATATTCATGAACTTCTGTTCCAGATTTCGCAAACACACTCTCACCATCAGATATACCACTGTAACCACGATAATGAGAATCATATAATGTTTTAATTGGATTTTCAGTGAGACGTTCAAGATAGGAGGGACTATATATAAACTTTCTACTCATCTTCTACAATTTCACCATCTATCACTTTTGTTTCATCAAAGAGCTTATCAAGTTTATCCAATGCATTAAATATCTTACTGAATGCATCAGTTGTTTTTCTATTTCTATATTTAGCCTCCATTTCAGGAGTAGCAATAAGTTGTTCAAAAAGAGTATCCTTTCGTTTATTTACTCTTTCTTTTATTCTCATGGCAACAGATTCTTCTGTTTTGTAATACACTGTTCCAACTTCTGAGTCTATAATTGTAGGGTCTTCCTGAGTAAGACCAGTTGAGGCAATTAAACCATTGAGCCTATAGTTGACAATGTCAGCCTCAACTATACCCATTATCATATTATAAACAATCATATCGTTACGAAGTTCATCAGTAGTGGTACCAAGCCTTTCACTTATGGCTTTTAAATATTCCTCAAGCAACAACATTGCAAGATTATACTCCACTGGACATCTATCCCCAACTGGTGCTTTACCTATAGCATCATAAGGACACAAATCAATAGACGTACAATTAGGACCACATACCTGAGCGATAGAATGTATTACGTTTTCTTTAGGGTGAGATAGTGCTCTACTTAAACGTTTAAGTCTTGCTCTATTCCACTCTGTATTATAGAAATACTCCTCACCGCTCATGGCAATTATTGCCTTTCTAAGCTTCTCAGGTATTTCATTATGAGGTACTACCTCATCTGGATTATCAAGAACCCTTACAACATTATTGGAATTAAAATCCACAGTGATGGCTTCTTCAGTGAATGGTCTATTATCAATAGACTTCACTCTTGGTTTATTTAGTGTTAATCCTTTTGTCATTTACTTCCACTGCGTGCATCAAGTTCTATGAGTCTATTTGCCTCTGTTTCAAACCACTCCGCCCAGTTAGAGACATTCTGACCATGTTTTCTTAGACATGATTTAAAAGCCAGTTGTATACTATTCAACGGCCCAAACCTCTGTTCGTTCCACTTATTTGTCATCATACTGGTGAATATCATTTTTGATATTATTATGTTTCTTATGTTGTTTGTATCATCAAAAAATGTAAAGTGAGCCATTTCACCAATCTGGTCATAAAAAACCATTTTAAACATTTCTATACTATTTTTAGACATAACTAACCTCCGGCTATTTATTAACATTATAGCATAGAAAAACCATTTGGATCTTAGAGGACAATATCAGAGTAAGAATGGCAGAATCATTAATGCCGATGTAAATGGAGCATTAAACATTTTACGTAAAAGTAAACTGGTATCCTTGATAGGATTACAGTGTAGCGGTGACTTGGACACACCTTTGAGAATAAGGATTGCTTAAAGTAATCAAACTTCTCAAGAATCTCCCGCTTCTAAGCGAAGCGAAAGCGGGAGAGGGTTCAAGATTTAATTGGTATCCAATCGTCCCATAAAGGCAGGCAATGTGCTATTTTTGTATCTTTTTCTCTACTATTAGAATCTAAAAGTTTAGACATATTATAACCGTTTCTCTTAGAGGGGGCAACAGCGGCACCGAAACTATCTAAACACTCAAGAAAATAGGTATTGTGTGTATAAAGCTTATTGAGCTGTGCCACTATGCGTAAGAAATTACGTTTACTTACAACAGAGTCGTCTCTCCAAAGGTCGTCACCTTTTATATACCATTGCCTACAATAGGAGACTCCTTTACCATTCATTGAATGGGAATAACCCAGCTCATTATGCTTATACTGTTTAAAGAAAATTCCACTTTTCAAAATAGTATTAACTATCTTTCTAACATCTATATTAACAAATTTGTAATGCTCTTTTAACCGGTCACAGAATTCATCTGGGTATTGAACGCCTAAACATATCTTCTCACCAAGAGATGGATCTACTATGCTTTTATCATAAGACCTACGATTAGAGAGTTCGTAAAAATACTTTCCTACCATCTCCTGAAGAATAATAGGCACTGCTTTTTCTATACGATCTTTATTAGAACCATATTTAATACCCAACTGATTCATAATACAGGAAGTTATAATTGGTGATTTTAACTTATATAAGATATTCTCAGGTATATAGCTAATACTTGATACAAAACTATTTATTTTTACATTTGTAAATTTTATATGTTTCTCACTATTTTCCCATACTCTTAAAGCTTCTCTAAAGCGTTTATAATCACTCCATTTTTGCCAGTCATTACTATCTGTAAATGAGTTCTTAAGAATATCAAAATACTCATTAAATGTGTTACCATTAGAACGACATATAAGACTGAGTCGAAACATGTTATAATCGCGATTGCCGCGTGACAATAAATATTTGTTGTTTCTAAATTCTCTATTGCTCCCTACCCTACTTTTATATGGTGATAGTATTGTCTTTTTTACTGAATGTTGTGATTGGTTGTGTTTATTTATAAACGCTTCTATGCGATAACTTTCTAATAAATTCTGATTTTCTATATATTGTGATCTATACTCATAGAACCCGGAATTGTCCTTATTACCATAAGCTGCAATGTGGTGTAGCTTTACAATGTGGTGAAACTGTTGAAACGAAAATGGATTATTTTGAGATCCTAAAGAATGATAAGATACGTCATATTTACCTCCTCTATTTATAATAGCTAAATAGCCAGGAGTATAAGTACAATGATAAGGAATACGAAATGGCTTCGTAGTAAGTCGTGGTTCTAAATTCAAGTTATATATTTTTTTAAAAATACGGCAGAATTCGCGCAGCTGTAAATCACTCACTGGTTTATCTACAAACCAGCCTACATGGAAGCCCCCTTGAATAGACCTCTCAATATAGGCTTCCTGTTTGTAATTAAAAAGCTTAAGAAGAATAAGAAGAGTTTCAAAGGCTCGCTCGTGATCTCCATCATGTGCATCGATATCAAACACAATACATCTTGATTTAGGATGAGCAGATAAGCCTATACCTTTCTTATGGAATCTTGTAATATTGTATGATAGATTTGTATTATCAATGAAACCAAAATAATTGCTCTGACATTTTCTTGTAATGAAACGCGACAGATAGTGTTGCCTTATGGAGCTATTACCACCAAAAAGTCCCCTACCCTCTTTGTCATCGAAACCTAAGTATTTGTCTTTATAATCATTACCTGATTTATATACTCTATAGGTGTATTTATTTTCTATCTCCGTATTATTTGCAGTATACCAACGTAGATTTGCTATATTTTTGTTTAGCCGTGAGTCATACTCCAACGTTACATATTCATATCCATGAACTCTGTTTGCGGATAAATCAAACCCAAGCATAACAAGAATGTCTCTTGCTTCTTTGAGATCAAATAGTTCAGTTGCCTTTTTCAACTCTTCATTGGAATAATTGGGAAAACTATAGTTCAATTTCTCATTTGTGGAAATTGTCTCTATTTGTTGAGATATTTTATTTTGTTTGTTCTTATTTTTAACCATAGCCCTTTTAGGATCTATTATAGAACCAATTTATTAGAGCCCCGCCGCACGGGGCTTTAATTATTTATGGCTCTTATTGTATTTTATGTAACTTAGCAACAATAGATCCTTTACCTCCTTGATTTTTAATAAAATCTTCAAAAGATGCTTCTAATATAGACGATACAGCTTTTGCTATATTTTCTGAATTATCAATCACAAAGTCAACGAATTGTGGGTTGTCTTCATAATTTGTATAATTTACTACATGATCTATCAGTGCATTAAACAACTGAATCACATCATTTCTTGGTGCCTTTTTACAATCTATAACAATCTTATATGGATTTGTTTTATCTATTTTAATTCTATTAATCTCATATACATTTTTCTGTTTAGAATTTTTAGGTTTTCTATCATGTATTGATACTTTGGGTTTTTCTTGAGCATTCTCTTGAGGTGTATTATCATTAACTGTTTCTATTTCACCATTCGTGGTTTTATAATTTTCTTGCGCATCTTCTTCATTATCTATTTCTTTGATATAGGCTTTAACTATACTATCTATATCTTCATGTTTAACATTTTGCACTATAGCCTGTATTAATTTATATAAAAACAAACGGTTTCGAACTGAGTAAATATCTATATTATATCGTGATAAGATTTCAACAAGTTGCTTTTTAAATTTTGCAATTTGTATAAATTTATAAACAGAAGACAGTGCGATATTTCGATATTTAGCTATTTCCTCTAATGAAATACCGAGCTCTTTGTTCATATATACTATAGCTTCAGCATCTTCCATTATTGATAAATTAAGACGCTTAGAATTTTCAGCATCAGAGAGAATATATAAATCTTTTTCAAAATTGGGGTCTTTTGCATTTAAATCATAGACCATGGCGGGTATGCGTGCAAGATTTAAAGATTTATATGCAGCAAGTCTTCTTGAACCTGTAATAAGCATATAACGTCTTGTTCCAGTCTCATGATCCTGTATTGCAGCAACTGTAATTGGATTTATCAAACCATGTAATTTTATATCTTGAGCTAGTTCTTTTATAGATTCATCTGTAATAAGGTTATTGGCCTTTCTTTGTTGGGCATGATACTCCTCTATTTCTGATACATCTAATATCAATGGAACTGACATACGCGATATTATATCTCTCTTTGAAGAATTACCAATACCTGTGTTTTTTAGTTGCATTAGTTTTTCTCTATTAATTGCCATTCATTACCTCTTCTTCGTTAAGATGCTTCTGTTTATCTATTATATCACCGATGCTGTCCAGTATCTCATCTGTTAGTTGAGAATAAAACACAGCAATATCACTTGCTGATATAAACTTAGCAAGAGGTTGTTTAACCAAATGTGCTTCATACACCTGTGTTCTATATGGGATATTTGTTTTGAATACCGGTATCTGCAATTCTGTTTGTTCTCTTATAATAGCATGAGCTGGAAGATTATCTTTATACAGAGAGAACAAACATCCCAATATATTTAAGTCAGGGTTTTCAAAATATATAATCTCATTTAATATTTCTTTAAATCGCTCCATTGCATCAAAGGATAACTTGTCAGGTATCATAGGAATCAAAACGAAGTTAGAAGCATTCAGTGGCATCTGAATAGCTAAATCAAGTCTCAATGGTGGTGTATCTATTAAAACAAAATCATACTCATCCTTAATACCAAGGAGAATATGTTTTAATAAAACCTTACCACCTGGACGTTTATTTAAACTATCAAACATATCTGACATCTTATCTGAGCAAGGTATAATAAATAAATTCTCATGACCTGCTGCACTATCAATTGTTGGTTTTATAACCTGTTTTATTATATTCATTTTGTTTGTTATAAACTTATCTAACAGATCATATATAGTGAAGTCACTTAAATTATATACATCGAAAATTACAGAGAGAGAACCCTGTGGGTCTAAGTCTATCAAAAGAACCTTATAACCTCTTGAAGCCAAATCATAACCTATATTTAAAGTAGTAGTCGTTTTTGAAACCCCGCCTTTCTGATTGGCAAGAGTTATAACTTTCATTGCACCAGAGTAAAGCCTCTTTGATGCCATCCATTGCTTCAAATACTCAACCTCAAACCTGTTTCTCCTCACGCCCGGCATAGGAACCAGTTCGCCTATCTTGATTAATCTACGTATCTGTGCTACAGACCTGCCAAGTAAAATAGCTGCTCCCTCTAAATCCACTATCAGAGGCTTGAGTGAATCATTGTTAAGTTCAATACCATATTTTGTTATTTCTTTTGGCTCCATAATCTCTCCTTCCTAAAGCGACATAACCATATAATATTGTATCTGTCAAGCCTTATTTGCACAATGGTTATAGACAAGCAATGAAAATTATCAAAAGTTAGACAAGACTAAAAATTATCAAATTGATAATTTTAGAATAACTATTTTATTATCTAATGCGAAAATAGTTAAAAAGTTAGACGAGACTAAAAATTATCAAATTTATAATTTTAGACTTATCCACAATACAATGGATTTTTATTATTATAACCGTTGTGTTTATAATTTTTCCAAATGGTTAATGTCAAAAAAAAATATTGACATGGAACCAACACAGTTTAACTGTGAAATTATAATATTATTGGAGGATATTATGTACGCCGAACCAATCGAACAACGTCTCAAACTTTGTAGTGATAACCGAGATAAAATTCTCAAACTTTACTATTCAGGATGGAAAGCACAAAGCATAGCTCTTTATTGCGGTTACGATAAGATCTCAGTTAACAGATTTTTAAAAGCCGTGAGAGACCATGGAGCAGATGTTACAGAAGAAGTAATTTACACTTACCGTAATACTAGATAACCAAAAAACCAATTAGCCATTTTTACTATAATCATGCCAGATACGCTGCTTCGTTGCCAAGCAGCGATCTGGCATTTAATTGTGCATCTCTTATAGCAGCCATGGCTCTTTGTCTTTCAGTTGCCATTGCAGAATTCTGAAGTATTTGAACAGAACCGCCAAAATCTAGCTTGCTTATATTATGCAATGTATTAGCAGTTTTAGCAGTAAACTCTGTGTATAGGCGAATACCGGTTGTGAGCATATCTGCAACAATTGGAGCTGCAAATAAACTACCAGCCCCGAATTTTGCAATTCTTGCTGTTGTTAATCTTCTTGCTGACATTTTTGCAAATTGTTCAAGTGGTTCTGTATTGTTTTTTATTAGTTCTATTGAGGATGGTGACATCTCAGACATAAATCTATGAAATGCATCATATACTGTGTCTATATGTCTTTCGTGTGTTTTTCTAAAACTTGGTTTAAAAAAGCTTGTAGCGCGTTCGATTTTACTTGCCGGACCCTTTGGTGAGGAATCAATGACGTGTGATAAAAACTTTCTATATAATGATTCTGTTTCTGTTTTAACTGATGCTGATATATTTCGTGATAAAGTCTGATCGTATTGAGAAACAAGATCTACAAATTTACCTTTTGGTAATAAGTACCTATCCATTAAACTTGATTCGAATGGCTCACCTACTAAGGATTTGTAAATAAAGTTTCCGAACTTGGTTTTTCGCATATTTGTAGCTTGTTCGATGCGATCTATAAAATATTTAACCTGTCCTGGAACTCCTGTGAATTGATTAGTATTATGTAGTCTTACTTGAAATGTAGCTTTGGCGAAAGGATACTTTAAAGATGTAGTAAGTCCTGCTGCTCTTGTGAGATTCCAAATTGATCTATATTTATAAGCCTCAATTGTAGCATCCTTGAGTAAGGAAACTACGTTGTAAGGATAGTTCATCCCTGAAATCTCAGATGCGATATCTACAGGTTCTGTATCAAAGTCGTTATTTAATAACTTACTTACTAAATATGAACTGTATTCAGGTATCAACTGTTATCTCCTGAAAGAAAATTTAATACCTTGTAACGGTGACGGTGTAGAGTTTGCTCTAAGTCCGGTTTTACCAGTAGCGGTGCTCAACAAATTACCAGGATAAACTGTTTCCAATATTCTATTAGCTGTGTTCATGGTCGTCATTGGTGTTCTCATTGCACCATTTAAGGCAAAAAATCCAGCCATAGTTTTAAGCGGAAGATTGTTAATCATCGTTCTACCGAAACTCTGTGCCAGTGCTGGTTGTAATACAGTAGTTATCTTTTTCATACAGCCTCTTATGTTATAATTATTATATATCTATTATAACATATTCGATCTTTGCTAAGGATGATAATAATGGGAAGAAGATATACTGAAGAGCAGTTAAAAGTAATAATGAATAAAGTGCATGATAATGATGCGCTAAACATTATACTTGAGTCTGATAATCCAATACTATGGGCTGAAAATCATCTATCTGATCCTGATACTGGTGAAAATAAAATTAAAATAAAGAAAGCCTTTTATGATGTATTGTTAAGTCGATCTAAAAATAGAGCTTTAAGAGTTGGTCGTCAGTTCGGTAAAACAGTTCATATGGTTGTAGATATGGCTCATACTGCTTATTTTAATAAGAATATAGTAATATACGTTTTTATACCTAACAAGAAACAGCTTAATCGTATTCTTGAAATATTTGGCAACATGTTACGTAATAGTGATATAGCTGATGCTTTCAGTATGGGTAATAGTGACAAAAAGAAAAAGAAGAAATCGTCCATAGAGGCTGAATATGATTATGAAATACAATGTGCATCTGGTTCATCGATACGTGTATTTCTAATGGGACAAAACCCAGCCAAGGCTCGTGGACAATCTATGCATGGAAATGGTGCGATATATATTGATGAGGTTGAATATCTACCGGAGAAAGCCTTTGGAGTTATAACTGGTTTGGTCAAAGGTGGACCCAATACCCCAATATGGGCAAGCTCAACCCCTTCTGGTCTACCTGATACGTGGTTTAGAATATTTTGTGATAATGCCGTTGCATTAAATAACGATGAAGCCAAAGAGTTTCATTTACCTACCACACTTGATGAAAATTGGCCAGTTATAGAAAAGAGACTGCGTAGTGTTATATTCGATGAAGTAACGTGGAAACTTGAAGTATTAGCTGAATGGGCTGATGCTATAGGTGCAGTTTATAAGAAAGACATTATAGATAAAGCTATAGAAAACAGTAAAATATTTGATCAGTATTTTACAATGGAAGAACTACGTGTTACTCAAGAATATCAAGACGCAGATAAATTTCTCGGTGTTGATTGGAACGTTCCTCAAAACGGTGTTCGTGTTATTGAAGTGGCAAAGATGTTTGATAAATTCTTTATAACACGTCATGAAATAATATCTCATGAACAGTACACGCAAATATATACTGTTCAGCGCATAATGGAATTATATAAACAATTTAACTATAAAACTATTTCTGTAGACGCCGGATATGGTGCTACTCAGATTGAACTACTTCACGCTGAATTAAATAAAATAAACAAAAATCCTGAACAGATTCTCACTGTAGTTGATTCAGTGAAGAAAGTAAAAAGAACATTATCTGAAAGTGATGATAATGCCAGGATAGAATTAGATATAAGAGTAAGACATTATATGGTAAATTTACTCGGTATCTACTTAGAAAATAAATTAGCACTACCAATTGAGGAAGATGTAAGACAGGGACTTGTTGCAGAGATTAGAGCTTTCAAACGTAAAAAATCACAAAACGAATTTGGCGGATTTGAGTATAGTGATAATACACACTCTTTATCTGCGTTGCAGATATGTATATATGGTATAGATGAATACTACAGAAAGGATACTGTAGAAGAAAATAATGATATAATAAACATAGAATCTGTGCTTATGTCCAACGTAATACAATCAATTCAGAATAAACGTGAACATGTAGCAACAAATAACTCCATATGGAGAAGAACTTTACATAACAACAGAACCGGAGGCCTTGATGGCTCGAACAGAAGACGTATTATTTAGGCCACATATAGATAGTATCCAACGTGAAAAGATTGTAAAAGAGAAGGCAAAATCATCGGATATTCCCGAAGAAATTATAGATAATAAATCTAAGAATATTCTTGATAGTTATAAAGACAGATTCAAAGAATTAGAGGATTTAGCAAATAAGGTTCTCGATAGAACTAACTTTCTTATTGATTTGCAACTTGAGGATATTGATGGATACTTAGGTGATGCCCCAGATGTTATATTACAGTACACCTCCGAACTAACTGGTATTGAATTTAAAACAGAAGATAATATAATATTACCTAAAAGTGATCCGGTATATACTCTTGATAGTGATACAATAAAATGTATTTTTCGTATTGCTGAATACCCGCCTTATACAAATAACCCAGAACTCTCAAAAGCTGTGGCTACATGGGATTCTGCTGGCTTTCAGCAAGCAGTGATGAATGATTTAAAAAAAGTCGGCGCATTCAATGCTATCGATTATGGAAAAAAGTTAATAGAGTTAACAGTAAAGATATGTTATGTTGTAATAGTTCATTATACAGTCGGATACCAGTGTGCTCAATTTAGGCGACTACTTGGTGGATTTAAAATACCATACTCTGTTAAGTTTAAGAAATATAAAATAAAACTTAAAACATTTAGTCTCGGAAATAAGATAGCAGATGTCTTTAAAAAGATAGAATCAGCCTTGCTTAAGAAAGTCGGGTTTTCCTGTTCAAGCAGTGATGAAATAGAATGCAATAGAGAAAAATGGGACGAAGTGAGATTTAGAAGGATCACGTGTTGCACCACTAGTCCATTCTTCTTCGATGGTAATAACGTCGGTGAACCTCTACTTTCGACAACAAAATGCTTTGATCAGTGGGTCAAAGCAGAACTTGAGGGCGAAAATAGCGTTAGAAATATATGTGATTATAATAACAAAAATAAAGATGATATAATACCCACGACCCAGGAAATACTAAAGGCAAAGGCAATTAAAGAATACTTGATGGAAAACGGATCTAAAAGTGGTGAGTTATCACGAACAGATTTAAATCCATTATACTCTGCTAAACATTCTGCAAATACAGCACTTGCAATGAGTAAAAGTATCCAAAGCACACTAAATAGTACCAGTGTATATAACAGAACAGAAGAAAAGGGCGGTATATTTAACTGTTTTGGTTATTCACCCAACCAGGGTAAGATACCAACTATGAAACATAACCAAAGCAATAGCAGCCCTCTATTCATAGAGCTTGGTGCATATTTTCAGGAGTATCTAGAGGCGGCTGACAAAACCATACTTGAACTTTTGAAATACGCAGATAAGATAGTCTGTGGAACGGCTAATCTCGCCAGATGGGGATCTTCAAAACAATTATGCTGTTATATATATCTACTTGTTATTATCGCATCACTGTTTAATTCACTAATAACTAAAGGTTCCATATGTGAAGACCTGGATAGTGAAAATGAAGATGGTTTTGCAAATAAGATAAGAAATGAATTAATGTGGGGAGAAACCATTCAATCAAATAAAGAAGTAGAAAAGTTTGTGGCACTGTTGCGTTTCATTAAACAGATTATAGATATATTTATAAGAAAGATGGAACGGGGGCTATTCCTAAAGGGATTTATTCTACCATTTGGACAAATGTTTGATGAAATAAAATTTCAATTACTTAGCTCACTCTCTGCATTTTTAGACCTTCTATTTGGTCCACTTGATAGTATACTTGTTAATATACAGGCAGTTCCAGAGATTAGACACCTGATAAACAATGAATGTTTTGGATTCGATAAGTTTTTGTCATTTCTTTCCTGTAGTCTTGGATCATTAAAATTCGGGATTCTTGATGATGTCAGCAATACCTTGGACAAGATTCGTATAAACGATATAACCTTGATAGATGATATATATTTATCACGGGCCAGATTTGCATTTTTAAGAGCATTGAGTAGTCTTCTCAAGTTAATGATAGACCTTATATTCTCCATTAAAGATTGTTATGACCCTAACACGATTACAAACATGATAATAGAAAAACAACAAGACTCAATGATGGAAACAGTGGCAAATCTTGGGCTTATGCTTAAAACAAAGGAAAACGCAAAGAAACTGGATGAGTGCTCAGAATCCCTATTTGGACAAAACTTCATACCAGAACAGGATGTTATCAGGTCACTTGATAATGATATATCGACTCTGTCGCATACCTTTGGTGAATTAGGACCGATAGGTGATATAATAGTAGAAACAGATCTTTTCTGTAGCAATTGTGAGAGCCCATTCAAAATTGCAGAATTCTTTACAGAGGATGGAAATATAATTCCACCAGCTGAGTTCATAGAAAAGGCTGAAAAGTTTTCAGATGTAAAACTCAGCGACTTAAAGGTTTCTATGAATAATATATTTGAAATACTTAGAGGTTAACATGAATATATTTTCAATTTTCAAAAAAGACGAAGATATTGAAATACAATTACAAGATGAGATCAATAAGAGAGTAAGTCTCATACTTGAAAACTTAAATCAAGACAATACAGAGCAAACTATAGCAACAGGTAAAATAAAACATACTACACAAATGTTTAACAATACATTGAATAGCAAATCAAAGATTGGTAAACATACGTTTATTAAATCAGCAACTAAAGAATATAACGCATCTAATAATACAATAACTATTACTTCACCTTATGATTATGATAGAATAGATAAGTTTTTCTCCAAAGAAGGATATTATGCAAGATCTATATCCAGACAATATGAGACAATGCTTCGAAACGGTTTCGGGTATGTATCTGAAAATGTTAACCTCATAAAAATTACCAGAATGAAACTAAACCAAATTGAGAGAAACAATAGTTGCAATCTGCAACAATTGTTTGCATCTATTCATACAGATATTTCATTATATGGAATAAGTATTATCCAGAAAATTTATGATCAAAATGGCGATATATCCAAACTTAAAATTATAAAGCCCAACAATTGCAAATGGATATTTAACACAAATAAAGACTTAGTCGGTATTATACCTGAAGAGGATATATTTACCAAAAAAGGTGGCACAAATATATTTGCCATCAATAACAGAATCAAATCACTTTTCTTTAATTCTCAAGATGAGAACATGATCCCTGCCAGTGATATTATAGTATTAAAACTATACCAAGATGACATGGATTTTTTCCCAGAACCTTATTCCATACAGTTGCTTGATGACATTCTTACATTGCGTTCTATAGAGGAATCAATAGATTTCCTTATTTATCAATACGGTTCTCCAATACTTCATGCTAAAGTCGGGACAGATGATTTCCCATGTAAAAATCCCTATGAGATAGAAGCAGTCAGAGAACAGATAGAAAGCATGGCAGCCAATGGCTTCATTGTAACAAATCATAGAATATCGATTGAAGCTATCAATCTATTGAAAAACCTCAGTGACCTTACATCGTTACTTGAATACTATAAAACCAGAATATTGATAGGTTCTGGATCTTCATCTGTTTTAGTAGGGGAGGGTGATACATCTAATAGATCCACAGCTTCTTCTATAGATGACGCATTGTCAGATCACTGTATGTATTTTGCAAATATTATATGTTTTATGTTTAACTATTATCTTATACCTGAAATTCTAAAATTAGATATAACAGATGAAAGGCTATACAATGAATATGGTGAATTCATAATTCAAATGACTTTTAACGAAATGAAACTTGAGAAACAGATACAAATACAAAACAGCACTATGAATCTTTACCACGGGAATATACTACCAATGAATAGAGTATTAAGGAAGTTAAAAGAACCACCACTTTCCGCGGAAGAAGAAAAACAACTCTACATCGAACGTGTACAAAAACCACTTAAAGAAACCAACGATCCTATCAATAATATGATAGATTCGCAAAACCAGCCACAAAATCAATACGGTAAAAAGAACGCCCCAGGTAGCAACAAAAACTAAGTCTACGGCAAATACAAGTCATATTATCGCAGTGTATAGTAAAATAAAAACAAACACTATTAGAGGTATTATGATGCCAGATAATGATCTTGTTATAGTTAATTATGGTATAGAGATTAATAAGAAGCTTTCAGCTGAGTTTCAAAAAGAAGACGATGCCATACTTGCTAAAGCTAAGAATATAATAGAAAAACATAACTTCGGTCGTGGTTCAATTATTATCAGTGAAGTTCTTCATACGGATTATACTGATAAAAACATGTATAATTACCAGTCTACAAATATGAACTCATCTGTAAAGACATTTTATGAACCTTTCTTTACACCTTTTCTCACATATCATGATGAAAGAAGTACTCCAATTGGAACAAATGTATTCAGTGTATATATAAAGAGACTCACAGAATTAAACGACGGCGTAGCATCTGGATATGTAAAACTCGCAACATTCATACCAGTGACTTCTAAAGTAGGTGATGAATATACAACAGATCTTATCCAACAGCGACGATTTATAAGTACATCCGTTGGTGCAAGAGTTGCAATGGATAATTACAAATGTAATATCTGCGGTAAGAGTCTCATGAGTATAGAATGTACACATGAGCTTGGTAAGATATATAATGATAAATTATGTTATGCTGCAATACATAAACCAGTATTTAAAGAAAACTCTATCGTGCTTGGGAATCCTGCAAATATAAATGCAATGATTCGACGAATGTATAACCTCACAATCGAAAGTGCTGAAACTGATGATCCAAAAGCTATAAAGAATATAATTCATCATCAGTTAACACCGTTGAGTATGAATATATATGAAAATGCAACGGAAAGAATATTTCCATCTGCTGAAATACCTTTAGAATCTACAACACAGGAGACAGATATGAAAGACTCTATATATGTATACAAAGCATCAGATAATGAAAATAACGAATTGGATAAAGAAATATCGTCCCAGACAAAAGAACATATTCAAATGTTGAAAAAGGAAATCAGTTCAGCACTAGCTGAGAGTGTAATAAAAGACATACTGGAATTGATGCATAAAGAAATTAAGAGTGCCTTAACTAATGTAGTTAATAATGAACAAAATATTGAAACAGAACCACAAGAACAAACAAATCAAATAGAAACTAAAAGTGCAAATAAAGAATCAACAGATGATGTTGATATTAAACAAGAAACCAACACTGAGGAAAATAACAATTCAGTGGAAATAGAAAGCAATTCTGATAGTGAGAATATAAACAATAATATAGAATCACAAGAAGATATAAAAATTGAATCTGAAGAAATCATAAATGAAAATTCAGATATTAAACCGGAAGAACCCACTGAAAGGGAAGTGAGCTCCTGCGAAAACAGTAACGAAACAACTACTGATATTACAATAGAGAGTAATCATGATTTGAAAGACGTAATTACTTTACTACGTCAAAAGAAGATCCAGCAGGAGAATGGTATATCCTTTAAGAGTAAATCTTACAGGATGTCAGAGTTGTTTAGCCAAAAATAATATACGGAGAATAAAATGGCAAATACTACAATTGAAATGTTGAATCCTACAGGTGCTATGTTTAACAACAGGTTACCTCAAAAGAAAACAACTAAATATGATGTTTTCGATACACTAGAAGATATTACAAGATATAGTCTTGGTATTAACTATGGAACATATTATCCAACAAAGTGTGCACCTGGCTATTATGTGGATAATTATGCGGAGGTTCCTGTTATTATGCCTGCTGGTAATATCGTTTCAATAAGAAGCATATTACCTAAAGAACTATACTCTGGTAGTGGAGACACAGTCGCTGGAGTAGATACAAACGGGGATATTGCAACAGCTGTAAATGTGGAAACTGGTGCTGTGATGAAAAAGCCAGTTGATTTTCTCTACGGAAAAGATGTTGCAGGACTCTTTGTAAAAGCCAATGGTGGAGTAGAAGCAAAAGACAAATACAGCCAGATAGATGTAGATAACTACATATTTTCAGCAGCTGGTGCAATACCTACAGCTGGTGTAACTGAATATACACGTGCTGCTAATAAACCAGCAGGTATAGTTGCATCAAGAGTTTTTGCAGATATACGCTTTAGCTATGTTAACTATTCAATAGTTGATCATGGCTATAGTATTATTCCAGCTGGAGTATTGTCTCTACCGGTTGTTGTAGTTATAGCTGATTCTCAAGACAGTGGATTAACAACAGCTATAGCCAATACAATCGCAGCTATAAAAGGAGCAGTGGATGGTAAACATCAGTATGTAATACTCCAGGCCGATAACGAAGCACTAGCCATTGAGAAATTTGTTAGTGGTCTTGCTCTGCAATCTGATAGAGATGGAAAATTTACAGAGTTTACATCAAGCGATGCAGACCAGAAATTTGGTAAGATTTTATCTGTAAGGTCAAGATTACCACAGACACTTGAAGCTTATCAGGATTCCTTCCCTGGATCACAAATTACAGGTATGGATACTGGTGGACTTTCAAAAAGACTATTTACCTTCATGAAATCAGCAATGCTTGCAACAGGTGTGAGTAGTTCATCTGCACTTCCTGGCACCATTACAGCAGCTCTCGGAACTCCAGTTAATACCTCTACAACTGGTATTAGTCTCTTGTTTGCTAATGCTGATGTAGAATTTGGTAACATAGTAAGATAATAAAACGGAGGTAAATATGAACTACATTACAACTGGACAAGATTTAGGTTTTCTTAAAAACCTTACAAGTTACAATATAAACGAATCAGTAAGAGCAAAACTCGAATCAGCACAAAAAGCTGGATTCGATATTTCATCTCAGGATAATGAGACCATTTACAAAAACACAGCATCGCTTGATCAAAGCGTAATACTTGATATTGCAAGTGCTCTAAAAAACGGTTCCTTCAATGGTCAGTATATTTCTATAAAAGATCAGCTAAATGGTCTTGAATACCCTCAGCTTTTTAATGCAGCAGTTGAGCTCTTTATGGCATCAGTTCCACCTGTAGCCAACAACATAACACAAACACTCTTCCCTACAATAAAATATACAGGTAAGAGCTATACAATCACTATTCGCTCCATCGGCGGAGTAACAGTTGAAGAAGTTGCACCAGGTGCTGCATATCCAGAAACATCACCTGCTATCTCAGATCAGAGCTTTAGAACAAGCATCGAGATTAAAAAGGTCGGTGCCAAGCTTGCTGCACCTAAGGAGTTTCTCGAAGCAGATGGTTGGGGAATTTATGCATATTGCCTTATGCAGCTAAAACAGGCTATTGATATGTATAAAGAAAAACAAGCCTTTAATCTCCTCAATGAAATGGCAGGATTTACTATTAAAGATAACGCAACCCCTGCAAATGCAGAGCTTGGTTCATTTACTGGTAGAGGCATTGATGGTAATTTCAATGGTGCTATCTCAGTAGATGACCTTTTTGAAATGATGGCATGGCACAATGCAAGGGGTTATAATCCAGATACATTTATTATTCACCCATTTACATGGATGATGTGGCAAAGAGATAGAGACACAAGAGATGTTCTTCTTGGATCTCTTAAAGTTGTTGGTCCTAACATTTCTCCTGCTGCCGGGTGGGGGTCTCCTATACCAGGAGGATTACCTTATGGTACATTTGGTGCGGGTGTACCAAATAGTAGTGGATCTACACAACCTCTTGACCCTGTATTTGGTAAACTCGGTATTTCTCCTTATGGATTCCCAAATATTACCCCATGGGGTATGACAATCCAGGGTGAATCAAGATATGTAAGTGGAACATTCAAGATTATCGTATCTCCATTTGTTCCTTGCTATAAGATTACTGGAACTTCAAATTCTGATCTCAATGGCAAATATGCAAGCAACATTATTCTTGCCGACTCTACACGTTGCGGTATAATCTTTGAGAAAGAGGCACCAACGCTTGAAGATTGGCAAGATATTGAGAAAGAAACAGAATATGTAAAAGTAAGAACAAGATATGGAATGAATGTTCTTGAGCAGGGTAGGGGTGTACTTGTGGCAAGAAATGCAGTTCTTGATAGAACATACACTTTCGATAACGTAAATAGTGTACAGCTCAGCCCAATAGATACAACAACAGCTAGAATATAACATAGCTTATTCGCTACTTTAGCATCATCATAGTTAAAAGAGGTGGTTCTGTAAAACAGACCACCTCTTTTCATGTTATAATTAAATTATTATAAATATTACGGAGGATTAAATGGTAAAACCAAAAACTAATGTAAATGATACAAACGAACAAATAAACGAAACAACACAAAATGATAGTATAACTGTTGAGTATAAACCAAGCGATTTAATTGGTTCTATAATAACACTTACTGATGGACCAGCATATTGGGCAACAAATAGTGGAAATATAAAACTCTCAAGATTCACAGGTAACCTGTCTTACAAAATTACAAAGGAAACAACAATAGAGGATTTAAACGATATTCTAAGAGCAATTGTATTTGGAAATGTAAAGATAACAGATACAATGGTAACTGAGAAACCATTGGAAATATATAATATTGACCCAGTTATGCTTTCAAGAATAAACTTCATATTAGATGAAAAAAATATAGAGAAGTTTCAGGCAAAAATCAATTCTATTACATCACGGGCATTTCTTACAGAATGCCTACATGTAGAAAAGAAAAATAGAAACAGACCTGAATATGTTACTATAATAAGTGAGAAACTAAACATCTAATAGGAAAACATTATGCTTGAAATAGTTAGCAAATTCCCACAAGATAATAGCGATAATATATTTACAAACGAAGAGTTTGTAATAGAGTTCACTGAGGAGATAAATGACTCCTATCTTAATTTGAACTATTTCAAGTTATATAAATCCAATGAGAATTATACTAGCTTTTCAGATCTATGTAATATAAACATCACCAAAGATAATAAGAAAATAAGAATATTACCATCGCCGTCTCTTGATATAAATACCTACTATATTCTTTTAATCATAGGAAATGCTAATGGTATAAAAGATATAAATAACAATATTCTGTCTCAAAATGAATTTATAAGATTTAAGACAGGAATATCTGCTAAGACCTATATAGAGGTAGTTGATATACCGGAGAATGTTACATCTGTAATACCCGGCGGCACAGAAAATACATATCCACCATCTACAGACCTGTTTACCAATAGTGGTATAAATGTACCAATTACCTGTATAAATACTATTCCATCTAATTATTCTCTTGGTGTGCAAAATATAGATAAAATCATATTTATATTCAATGATGATATAGCAAACATTGTAATACCTTCGGCAATATCCGGAAGATATGCTCAACTGCCATTTGATACAAATCCTTTTATAGATCATAGTATTGAAATAAAAGAGGTATACGCTAATAAGAATGTTTTAACTGTTACAACCGAACCAATCACCATAGCAATAAACCGTGAGTATATATTTACCCTAAATAGCGGGTATGTGAAGGGTGTTAACAGACAGGGATTCAATGATAAGTACGTATTAAGATTTACATCTATTCTTGATCCAGTTTATACAACAGCTGAACAAATAATAACAAGACTTAAAGGATTCAATGAAAATACAAACATAAATATATCGGAATATGATATTTATAAACTAATACTTGAAAAATCACTTGAGTTTAAATCTAAAATCAACAGTAACTTAGATACAATAACAACAAATGTATTAAATAGTGTAATAGTATGTACGGTTCTCAGAGATATTATACTAAGTGGGTTTATAACACATGGTGCAATAAAATCAAGAGAACTCCTTGCCAACAAGGTAGAGTACTACCAATTCAAACCAGAGGATGCACTGAAATCACTTGATGAATGTATAAACGATGGACTTGAATTATTACATGAAACAAAAATCATTACAACTGGAATAAAGTCTGGCAATACTTTGATTAGACCAACAAAAATATATCAGGTAAATAGATGAATTGGATAAGCAATTATCAGGAATTACGTAAATTAATTTATGGTGATATCACCTGTATCCCACAAGGGTTATGGGTAGTTACAAGAATATTTAGACTAAACCAGTTATCGCCCTATTGGAGAGAAGACTTAAATGAAGCCATCGGTGGGCCTAAATATATGTATGATGATTTTCTTGTAAGAAGTATATGTAAACCTGGAACTGTAATGACAAAAGCCGACAGCATAAGATCCGGGCAGCAGCCGCTGGATTCATTGCTTATTGAAGAGCAAAACATTATAAGCTTTGCCTTTGTATATGATGAAAACCTTCCAAACATGCTTAAAGAAGGCGATCTGATTTATATGATAGATAAACATGGATCAGTAAATAAACCAGACCCACCCTTTACCATTACAGATAGATTTAAAATCAAAAACATAGTAAAAGACTATGGTGATTATGGAAATATAGAGGCGATATATGCTATAGCTGTGAGGATACATGGAGAAAGTTAAAGTTACCATAGAAGATTACAAAGATAGTAGAGTTTCTTCTCTTAAAGATTTCTATAGCTACAGAGACATGGAATTACAAGAAGTATCTATTTGGACAAAAAACAAATTAGATCATATCAGACTTCCAGGTAATATCGACATAACTGAGTTTCTAATCTATATGCGTTACCGATTTTATAAATGGTTAGATGAAATTAAATTCAACGGTGAAAAACCGTTATTTACTCCAATCGGTTCGGATATAGTATTGTCTCAAGAGGGTTATCTTATTGAACAGACAGTTGATTCGCCACACAGAAAGATACCATGGTTTATTTCTTATAAGGTAAGTAAACGCTATCCTATGTCGACAAACCCACCATTCGGTAGTGATAAAAGACTTAAATATATGCACTGTGGATATTTTCAAGAGGATGATGGGACAATATATGAAATGCGTCTAAAGGAGTGGGAAAACCTCGTAGAATTTGTCATAGGTGCCAGAAGTTACATAGAGGCTGATGCATATACCCGTTTATTTGAAGGATTTATTATTTCAAATATTATGAAGTTCCAGGAAGCCGGGGTCGAAAGAGTAGTGCAACTAAGCAGGCTAAATGAAACAAAGGAAGACAGTAAGAATCTCGGTATACATTTTAGAAAATTACATTATTGGATACCTACCCAAGAATTCCACATTCGGGGTCCAGTAGATACTATAAAACAAATAGCCGTTAACGTAGAACTAAGCGATATTTAATTATCTCTATAGCAAAGCAAAGACAAAGGAACTGATACTCTTTTATAATAGAACTATCAAAGTTTCCTATATGGAGGAATTCAATGTCACTACAAGAAGTTAACGGTGTTCATGTTAATATAGTAGAAGAATATCATGATAAACCAATCATCATAACATCTAGAGATAGCACATTCATATTTGGAACAGCAGCTAAAGGTCCCAAAAACACACCAGTAAGACCTGGAAGCACTCCAGTTGAATCCATCTTTGGAAATGTTCAAACAGGTAAAGAATTTGAAACCTCACTTGTTCGTGGGTTTTATGAATTTGCATATAATACTCCAGCAAGTCCAGATGTTGCTCTGGTTAGAGTAGGTAAAACATCCCCAGCTAGAGCCATATTGTATGAAAACAAATCCACATCAATTGGTGATCTTAGTTGGACTGTAGAAAGTGGAAATATTCCAAAAGTCTCTTTCATTATAGAGTCTCTTGAAGAAAGTGAAAGATATAATACAGCAAAAGTTGTAGTCGAATCATTTGATGAAAACGGGGAACTTGCCGACGGTTTTCCTACATCTATCAGAATAGAGTTACCAGGAGATGATGGGGATATAGTAAAAGTTCAGTATTTACTATCTAAAACCCCCGGAGCCCCTGGTGTAATAAGTTCTGTAGATGAACTTGTGCGGGCTATCAATGCAAATCCGATTCTTAATAGTAAAGTAAGAGCATACTATACTCCTCTTGTAAAAGATGGTTATGAAATAACCATAACAAGCACAAGTAATATAGTCGATTCAGTTTACGATATTAATCCAACTGACGCAAACAGTAGCTGGGGTGATAAAGTATTGGCAATTAACAAAGCATACGTTACACAAACAATTGACTATATAGCCGATGCTGGATCCACAATGGTGCCACTTGATG
>Ga0255346_1002693_pt1 | contig 22094 bp, 14 predicted proteins | sample wastewater_treat_FD_194410 | JGI IMG/M metagenome (GOLD analysis project Ga0255346, IMG submission 194410) | Wastewater microbial communities from Lulu Island WWTP, Vancouver, Canada - plant22 | ecosystem: Engineered > WWTP > Wastewater > Unclassified | place: Canada: Vancouver, British Columbia... | reverse complement strand
CAGGCGGCGTCGAGCGAGGAGATCGCGAGCGCGGTTCAGAACATAGCCTCCAGGGTGAACGCCTCCGCCGAATCGGCCGACCGTGTAAGGGGACAGATGGCCGAGGTGGGGACATCGGCGGAGCGTGTAGCTCTAGGCTCGGAGGAGCTTTCCGGCCTGGCTGCCGATCTGCGCAAGCTGGTAGCTGCATTCAAGTACGACGAAGTCGAGACTTCCGGTCAGACGGGTCTGGTGCCGCTGAACGACGGCAGGGGCAGCACCGGCAAGCCCAAAAAGGCCGTTCCGGTCAAGGCCGGCAAATAGGCCGCGCCGCTTGAAGGGACCTCGAGGTCGCACCCCGAGGTCCCTTCACTCTTTCCGACGCCGGGTTTTCAGCGCAGCGGCGATCTCAAAGAGAGGAGATCGAAGACTCCGCAAGAGCCGATAGGAATTAGCACCTAACTATACTTTCTAGATTTTCGTAATTCCCCCGAAATTCATCGCATATAACTATTGCGTTCTCTCTCCCTCGGGTCTAGAATATCAGACAAGTCTTCGCCTCGGCGAAATGTCTCAAGTGCGAATGGGCCGCTTGTAGATGTCAGAGTTGCGACGCGGCGCTTGATCAGCGCTTCGCACGGGTCGATTGTCCGGAAGGGGAGTGATTGGGGTGTTTCGTTTCAAGCTTCAGGGGAAGATCGTGCTCATGACCGCGGGGCTGGTCCTGCTGGTGTTCTCGGCGGTGATAGGGGTCTCGACGGTATTGAACCGGCGGGAGGCGATCCGGCAGGCGGAGGAGCTGGCGATGAGCAAGTCGGCCGAGCTGTCAGGGCTGGTGGCGGCGCGTTTCTCCATGGCGCTTGACACCGCGACCGCTCTGGCCGACGCACTCAAAGGGCTGGTGAAGAGCGGCAGGGCGGACCGCGACTCGGCAAACGTGATAATCGAGAGCGTCCTGCGCGGAAACCCCGCCCTCCTCGGCGCGTGGACCGGCTGGGAGCCGAACGCGTTCGACGGCAGGGACGCCGAGTTCGCCGGCGCCAAGGGGCACGATGCGACCGGGCGATTCGTCCCCAACTGGTACAGGAAGGGGAGCTCGCTGGCCTGCGAGCCGATGGCAGGCTACGACGTGCCGGGCGACGGCGACTACTACCTTGTGCCTGTGAAGACGGGCAGGGACACCATCACCGAGCCGTTCGAGTACTCCTACGAGCAGGGCGGGCCCGTCTACTTCCTCAACACCGTGTCCGTACCCATCGAGATCGACGGCAAGCGCGTCGGGGCCGCGGGGGTCGACATCTCCGTGGACGAGATCCAGAAGCTGACGAACTCCCTCAAGATGTACAACACCGGCTTCGCTCGCCTGGTCTCATACGGCGGGATGGTCGTGGGTCACCCGGACAAGGGGAGGATCGGCAAGCCCCTCGGGGAGCTCGAGGGCGCCGGGGGCGACAGGGTCCTCAAGAGGATACAGAACGGCGAGAGCTGGTTCGAGGAGGCCTGGTCGGAGGCGCTGGGGCGCAATACCTTCAAGTCCTACACCCCTGTGACCCTTGGCAACAGTGGCACACCCTGGAGCACCAGCATGGTGCTTGTGGAGGAGGAGGTGATGGCCTCCTCGAACAGGATACTGCTGATGACGCTCGCGGGAGCGCTGGTCGGCGCGCTGCTGCTGCTGCTGGCGATATGGCTGATCGCCCACTGGATAGTGAAGCCTCTCCGGCGCGTCGCTGAGCTGGCGCGGAGAGCCGGTGACGGCGACCTCACGATAGAGCGGGGAGAGTTCGGCATCGCCACGCACGACGAGCTCGGGGATATGGCGGACGCCCTCCACGGCATGGTCGTCAAGCAGAGAGAGGCCATGAGGGCGATCGCCGGCGCGTCTGAAAAGCTCGGAGGAGTGGCCGAGGAGTTTTCCGCCCTGGCCGAGGAGTCCAACGCCGGTGTCGAGGAGTCCCGCGCCGGGGTCGACGACGTCTCCTCCCAGATGGAGAGCCTCGCCGCGGCGGCTCAGCAGATAACCGCCTCGGTTGAAGAGGTCGCAAGCGGCGCCCAGTCCACGGCCCAGAAGAGCACCGAGATGGCGGGCGAGGTGGAGCAGGCAAGGGCCGCGGGTGAAGAGGGAGTCGCGGCGGTGGGCAAGGCGGTCCAGAGCATAAGGAAGGCTGCCGTCAACGCCGAGGGGTCGGCGAAAGAAGTCAAGAGCCTGGGCGACAGGGCCCGCGAGATACAGAACTTCGTCGCTCAGATAGGCGGTATTGCCGACCAGACCAACCTCCTGGCGCTGAACGCGGCCATAGAGGCGGCCCGGGCCGGGGAGGCCGGGCGCGGCTTCGCCGTCGTGGCGGAGGAGGTCAGGAAGCTCGCCGAGGAGAGCAACGAGGCCGCGAAGAAGATCGCCGACCTCGCCTCGATAATCACCAAGGACCTGGACAAGGTCGTGTCGGCGGCGGAGGGGAACGCCAGGGACTCGCACGAGTCCAGCGCCCTGGCCGAGGATACGCGGGAGACCATAGATAAGATGATGGAGGCCCTGTCCAGGATCGCGTCCGCGACGCAGGACATGGCTGCGGTGTCTGAGGAGCAGGCCGCGTCGAGCGAAGAGATAGCGAGCGCCGTACAGAACATAGCGTCCAGGGTCACTTCGTCCGCGTCGTCGGCGGACATGGTCAGGGGGCAGATGGCAGAGGTCGGGACTTCGGCCGAACGGGTTGCGCAGGGGTCGGAGCAGATCGCGGGGCTGGCGGCGGAGCTGAACGGCCTGGTGCACGCGTTCAAGATCGAGAGGGGCGGAGCTGTCGTCAACTCCCAGGCCAAGGGGCTTGTCCCGGTGAAGGGCAGGTAGCGCCGCGCAGGCCAAGACGACGCAAAGCAGGCCGCCCCGAGCCGTGTTCGACGCTCGGGGCGGCTTGCTTTTCAAGACTGTCCTTTCGGCATCAGCCCCGCAGCGCGGGCAGGTCGTCCCTGTCCAGGCGGAACCTCTCGGTCATCCTCCTGATCTCGTCGGCGGTCTCGCTCACATCCTGGGTTCCCGATTTAACCCTCTCCATGGCCGAGGCGGTCTCCTCCATCATAGAGGCCAGGTTTCGCACGTGGTCGTCGGTGCTCTCCACCACCCTGGCCACGGTGTCTATCAGGGCTATTACCCTGTCGGACTTGGCCACCTCCTCGTCGGTGGTCTGGATGATCCTGCGGATGTCGTGGACGGAGCCTTCCACCGCGCTCCGTATGCGCTCGAGGGACTCGCCGGCGTTGTGGGCCACCGCCACTCCCTCGTCGACGCCCTCGCGGCTCGTACGCATCGAGGCGACCGCGGAGCCTGTGCCTTCGAGTATCTTCTGTACCAGGTCCGCCACCTCGCGAGCCCCCCGCTGCGACTGCTCCGCCAGCTTCCTCACCTCGTCGGCGACGACGGCGAAACCACGCCCCGCCTCGCCCGCGCGCGCCGCCTCTATCGCAGCGTTCAGCGCGAGCAGGTTTGTCTGGTCCGCGATGCCGGTTATCGTGTCGCCGACCACTCCGATCCTCTGTGAGTAACTGTCGAGGCTACGAAGCAGTTCCTCGGTCTCCCCCACAGACTCCTTTATGCTCTCCATGGTGGAGATGGTCCTGGCCACGGTCTGCCCCCCCTCAGACGCCGCAGCCGCCATGTCGGCGGAGCTCTTGTCCGCGCCTGATGCGAGGTTCTTGGAAATCTGGATCAGGCTGCTCATCTCGAGCATTACCTCGGAGGACTCAACCGAATTGGCGCGGCCGATTCCCGTCTGTTCGATAAGTTTGGCGTTGCTCTCGGATATCCCGGACGTCGAGCTGGTGACCTCCTCGGCCGAGGCGGCGGTCTCCCCGGAGATCTCCGACAGGTGGACGGCCTTCTCCTTAAGATCACGGATCATCTCTCTCTGGGAGGTTATCATGTCGGCCATTGCGTCCGCCGTGGCGCCGAGCTCGTCGCGCGAGCGCACGCCGATGTCCGAGCGCTCGTGCCACAGCTCGCCGGCCCCGACCCGCGCCATGAAGCCCGCGATCAGGCGTATGGACCTGACCAGTTTCCTGACCATCAGCCACTGCATAAGCCAGCCGAGCAGCAGGGCGCACCCCGCCGCGAGCGACACCGTGCGCACGACCGACCAACGAACAGCATTGACCGCAGTCATCGGTATTCCCGCGAAGTATATGCCGACAGGATTGCCGTCTCTTCCCCTGATGGGCTCGTAGGCTGTGATGTAGGGAGCGCCCAGGATCGTTGCCTCGCCATAGTAGGATTTTCCGGACAGCACGATCGACGAGACCGCTGGGTCCAGCTTCGTCCCCACGACCCTCTTTCCGTCCTGCACTATGGTGGTCATGAGGCGGACGTCTCCTGCAAAGATGGTGACCTCTGCTCCAAACTCCTTCTTTGCCCTGTCCACGAACTCCTCCCGCGAGAAGCTCTTGCCCGCCGAGAGCACTCCGACCACGGCCCCGGAGGCGTCCTTGACCGGCACCCCGGTGCGAACCGAAAGGGGTATGACGGTGCCGGGCTCTATGAAGGTGGAGACCTCCCCCTTCAGCGCCCCCGCGATGTTCATCTGGTCAAGCACGGAGTCGCCGCTCTTCCCCGGCTCGTGAAGGCGGGCGACCGCAGTCCCCCTGGCGTCGGCCACGGTGATGAAGTCGAGCCCGCTCTCCTTCCATACAGGTGCGATCTTGCGAATAAGGGCGGCCGTGTCTCCCGAGCGGATCTCGTCTGCTATCTCCACCTGTTCTGCTATAAGTCGAGACAGGGCTTCGGTCTCTTTACGCTCGGCGTCGAGTATGCCTTCGATCCCGGCGACCGCCTGCCTGGCCTTGATCCTGGCCTCCTCCTCGAGCTGTCCCGAGAAGACGGACACCGCTATCGCAACGGTGATAAACACTGGAACCAGGGACGACAGCGCCGAGACCCCGACCAGCCTGGTCATGACCGACAGGCCCGAAGCGCCTCGACCCGATGAACCGCTGCCCGTTATTCTCATTAACTTTCCTCTCCTTTATTTCTGTTATATAGTGGAATTGACTTTATTATACCATACCTTGTCATTAGAGTGAAAAAATAACAGGGAGCGCGATATAAGAAATCTCCCCTCGCTCCCGCGATCTTCCGGGTCGTCTCGTCGCCCCGTCGCGTCTAAAGTGTCTTCTTGCTCACGTACTCGCTGGTCATGGCCGAGAGCAGGCCGCCGTAGCTCAGGTCGAACTCCATCATGTCGCCGACCTTGAGCGGCCGCTCGCACCTCGTGACGTCGACCAGCATGTGGTCGCTGCTCGCGCCGATTATCTCCGCCCCGCGGTCTCGGGGGAACAGGCCGTCGATGCGGACGTCCTGCCTTCCTATGGCCAGGATGGCGCGCCTCATGATCCCCTTGTCCTCGAACACGGGCGTCTGACCGAAGGCGTCCCTGCCTGTCTCGCCGATAGGCATGGACGGCTTCTCCTTCAGTTCTACGACCTCCGCGGTCAGGGTGAACACGTCTCTGTGGGTGCCAGGGATGCGGGTGCCGTCGGCGGTCTCCAGCCCGAGGACTATGGACTCGCCCAGGCGCAGCAGGTTGACCCGCTCGGGCAGCCCCTCGGACTGCATCAGCTTGAGCGACGAGGAGTTGCCGCCGGAGACTATCTTGAGCTGCACGCCGCAGGCTGCCTCTATCTCTTCGGCTGTGCGGACGAGCTCTCCGAGGTTGTCGGTGCTGGGCAGCACTCCCCCGTAGCAGGTGAGGTTGACCCCCACCCCCGCGAGGACGAGCCCCGGCAGCTCCACTATCCTGCGCGCGACCGGCACCGCGTCCTCCTTCAGCACCCCCTCGCGCAGGTCCCCGAGGTCGACCATCAGCAGCACCTCGTGGGTCCTGCCGGCGCGGACCGCCGCGCCCGACAGGGCCTCGAGGGTCGCGATCTCGGAGTTGAGGCTTATGTCGGCCACCTCGACCACCTCGTCGACCCGCGACGGGGAGGGCAGGCGCAGCAGCATCTTCGGCAGCGGAATGTGCTTCATCCTTCGCAGGTTCTCGACACGGCTGTCGGCGAGCCAGCGGACCCCGCAGGACGCCTGGGCGGCGGCCACCTCGGGGATCGCGCAGTAGACCTTGGTCACGGCGGCCACATCCACCCCCCTCCTGGAGCAGAGCTCGACCAGGTGGCGGGTATTGTGGCGCAGCTTGTCCAGGTCGATGAATAGGGCCGGGTAACGGAGTTTGTCTTCTGTCATCTCTTGTTCTCCTGTCCTGTCTGTTTGGACCGGGCGGGCGCTCAGACGGCCCTGTCCGCGGGGTTATCGACGCTGTCCAGCCCGAGGCTGCGCCTAAGGAGCGTCAGGGCGTCCTCCGGGTACCTCTTCGCCAGCACGCCGAGGGAGGCCATTATGTAGTCGCGGTCCACGAGGGCCTTGACCCCCGCCGGCGGGTAGAGCTCGAGCCCCTTCTTCATCTCTCCCGCCGCCTCGAGTATCCGGCGTCCGCCGGGCAGGCGGGTGAGGGCGCCGCCCGTGCCTATGACGTACTCCACCGCGGTCAGGTCCTTCCCCTCCGCGATGGTTTTCTTTCCTGTGGCGGTGTAGTAGTGGCGTATCACACCGGTGTGGCGCTGCAGGGAGAGCGTCAGGGCCTCGCGCGCCATCCTCTCTATGAATCGGGTCTCCCTCTCGCTCTCCGGTATGGGATTTGCGCGCGCTATCAGGTCGTCGAGGTCGGGGAAGTCCATGAGAAGCCTGTCCGTGTCCGCCTGCTCGGCTATGTGGTCAAGGTTAAGATAGACCCCGAGGTCGCCCTCGACGGTCCGCTTCGCCACGGGTTCGGGTGTGATCGTGATGGCGTTTATCTTCTCGCTGCCCTCGGCCACGGAGTGGACGTCGGTGGTGGCCCCGCCGATGTCGAACACCACCAAATCGCCCAGGGACTCCCTGAGCAGGATGGCGGCCTCCATGACCGCGCCGGGGGTGGGGATTATCGGGCCGTCTATCATGTCGCGCACGGTGTTCATGCCCGGGGCGTGGACTATGTGGTCCTCGAAGACCTTCTGTATTATGCGGCGCGCCGGGTCGACGTTGAGCTGGTCCACCCTGGGGTAGACGTTCTCGGTGATGTACAGCCGCACCCCGCTCTCCTCGGCCATCAGGGCGATCTCGTCCTGGTTCTCGACGTTGCCCGCGTAGATCACCGGCACGTCCAGCCCGAGGGATGCTATAGTCTCGAAGTTGAACAGGGCGGTGTCGCGCTCGCCGAAGTCCACCCCGCCCGCGACCAGGATTATGTTCGGGGCGATCTCGCGGATCCTGGCGGCCTCGGTGCGGCGCAGCCGCCCGGCGGTGATGTACTTGAGGATGGCCCCGGCACCCAGGGCCGCCTCGCGCGCCGCCCGCACGGTCATATCGCGGACGAGCCCGTGGACCGTCATGCGAAGGCCTCCGGCCGCGCTCGACGTGGCGAACATCTCGTCCCACTCGAGCGAGTCGGCGCCGAGGAGGAGGCGCAGGTCCTCGACCGCGCTCCTCAACCCGACCGTTACATCGCCCTGCAGCACGGTGGTGGAGGCCTGCCCCTGCCCGAGAAAAACCGGGCAGGGGCCGCCTATGCCGTCGAAGGCGTTGACCACCGTGGTGGTGCTGCCGATCTCGGCGACCAGCACTGCTATCTTCATTTTGCGCCTTCCAGTTCCCTTCTTCTCTTCACCAGGAAGCTGGCCACGTCTATTCCCTTGGTGCCGCGGCCGAAGCCCCCGTCCATCCCCGCCTCGCGGGCGATCTCGTGCGTTATCTGAGTGCCTCCGCAGACGAGGATGAGCCTGTCGCGCACGCCCTTCTCGACGCACAGGTCGTGCAGCTTCTTCATGTTCTTCATGTGCACGTCGTCGTGGGTGATGATGGTCGACGCGAGGATCGCCCCCGCGTTGGTCTCTATCGCGGCGTCGACGAGCTTCTCCACCGGGCAGGAGGTGCCGAGGTAGAGGTACTTGATTCCGAAGGTCTCTATGCCGCCGTGCTTGATGTCAAGGGTCTCCTTGAGCCCCACCGAGTGCTCGTCCTCGCCGACCGTCGCGGCCACCACCATGAGCGGCCTCTCGGCTATGTCGGCGCGGATCTCGGCCTCGGACAGCACGGGGATCTTCTCCGGGATGACCAGCTCGTTCACGTCGATGTCGAAGTTCACCCTGCCCTTTATCTCGACGTAGGTCCCCTCGGACGGGTGCATGACCTGCTTGTGGACGACCGTGACGTCGTCGAGCCCCATCTTCTCGCCGCACCTGATGGCGGCGAACTCGGCTGTCCGCTCGTCGAGCGGCAGGAAGAGGTTGACCGCCACTACTCCGTCGGCGCGCCACTCGACCTCCGGCTTGACCAGGCTGGTCTCGTAGTACCTGTCGAGCTCCGCGAGCCTGACGTTGACGTTGTCGACCTCGTCCAGCTCGTCTATGAGGATGATCTTCGAGGGGTCCTCGAAGGTGTCCCCGCCGACCGCGGCCGACGGCCTGCCGTTGAGCTCCGCCGGGACGTTGTTGTAGCCGTAGTGCACGGACACCGGCGCGAAGTAGTCCGGGTCGCGCTCGAACAGCATGGCGGCGCCGATGCCCCCCTGCGGGTCGCGCGGTATGCCGTCGCCGTTGCGCTCGGGGTAGAGGCCGCTGTCTATGAAGAAGCCCTGCTCCACGGCCTTGAAGTAGCCGCCGACCTCGAGCATCTCCTCCATGAAGAGCACCGCGCGCTCCTGTATCTCGCGCACGTCCTTGCCCAGCGGGCCGTCCATGTCGAGCCTCACCATCTCCCTGATGCCGTCGAGGCCGTTGAGGGCGTGCCTTGCGGTGCAGAGGGCGGCGATGTTGTTGTAGTGCCACGGCACGTTGCGCCCCTCGTCCGGGGTGATGGTGGACTGGATGTCCGCACTGGTGAGCCGCGAGATGACCATGTTCAGCGTATGGGTGACCGTGGCCTCGCGCATGTCGGACTCCATGTACTTGGTGTTCTGCTGGGCGCGCATCTTGAACTCGGAGAAGAAGTCGCGCAGCGCCACCGCATACGGGATGTCGAGCCTCATGCACGGCGCGGGCGGAGCCGTGGGCGGCACGGTGGAGAGCGCGATGTTCTCCGGCTTTATGCCGACCTTCTTCGAGAAGGCGCAGTTTATCGCGTGCTGCACCATCAGCTCGGGGCAGACCTTCCACGCCTTCATGGCTGTGGCGTTGGCGTTGTGCGCGCCGTCTATCTGCAGGATCTCCGCCCAGGCCATCACCTTCTTGGCCTCGCAGGCGTCGACGAAGCTGCGGACCATGTTGACGTTGCGGTAGAGTATGTTGTACTGCGGGTCCTGGTGAGCCCCGTTGACCCCCTCCTCGGCGAACATGACCGCGATGTCGGGGCCGGCCACGCCGGAGATGTAGGAGTGGAAGTTGATCGGGCGGCCCACCTCCTCCTCTATCATGTCGAGGGCCTTCCTGCTGGCGCGGACCTGCTTGCGGGTGACGGCTATTCCGCCTATCCCCTGGGTGGTCCCCTCCAGCAGGGAGTCTATGTGCGACTGGCCAGCGGTGCGGATGACCATGATGTGGTCCGCGCCGTGCCAGGCGGCCATGCGCATCCTCCTGATGTCGTCCTCGAACCGCCCCGACGCTATCTCGGTGGTCAGCACGCAGTCGGTCTGGGGGTCGATGTAGCCGAAGCCGCGGCTGCCGGGCAGGGGCACGGAGTTGGCCAGCCCCTCGGCGGTCTCGTGGTACTCGAAGTCGCCGATGACGCGCTTCTCTCCCCGGCCCTTTCTCCAGGTCCATCCGCGCCTCTTCGGGCGGTACTTGTCCAGATCCTTGAGTATCTCCTTGATGTCGAGCCTCTTCCTGGGATCGAGCTTCATGACGCGCACCCCTTTCCGAAGATCTCCTCGACCGCATCCCAGTGCTTTCCCTCGGCCAGGGCCACTCCCGCCTCGCGCACAGAGACGCCCAGCTTCTTCGACAGCCGCCAGACGACGTTGCCGGCCCCCTTGCCCATGAGCCCTCTCTGGATGACCCCCTCGACTATGGGCTTGACCTCGAGGCTCGAGAAGCCCATGCGAAGCAGCACGCTGCGTTCGACGGCCGGAGTGGTGTGGGTCCTGCCCAGCTCCAGCATCGGCGCCACGATCTTGTCCGCCAGCTCCCAGAAGCGGGCCTTGAGTTCGGCATCGGTCAGGTCCTTGAGGTGCTGACGCCTCTTTTCGAAATCATCCGCGCGTTTCATCCTTTATACAGCCTCCTGTCCTCTCAAGTCGTTCGCGCCTCGCGGCGTCGGCTATTTCACCTCTGTGCCGAGCTCCCTCAACACTCCCCTGACGTAGTCCTCGCTGGACTTGGTGTCCTCGGCGAGGAACTTCAGGTCCGCCGGAGACACGCTCTCGAGCTTGTTGTTGGTCACGCAGTTGCGGATGTAGGAGTGCCTGGCCTTGTCGAGGTCGAAGTCGCGGACCTTGATGAACGAGGGGTCCTTCGGGAAGATGATGTTCGTGCCCGGCTTCTCGTCGTCCGGGTTCCCGAACAGCAGCTCGATCCCGTTGCTGCGCGCGAAGGAGAGCTGGGGCATGGGGTGCTTGCCCGCGCCGGTGTACTCGGTCTCCTGAACCACAATGGTCTGGTCCTGGTCCATACCCTGAGCCACGGTGAAGGCGGCGGTCAGCGAAGTGTTGCCCGCGGGGCCGCGCTCCAGACCCTCGAGCACCGCGAGGGCCTCTGTGATATAGAAGACCTCGCCCTGTTTGACAAGCACGTAACGATCAAGGTAGCGCAGGGGACGCGCTGCGTTGCGCGGCACGTCGGCCCGGTCCGGCCAGGTCGCGAAGGGGATGCCGAATCCGGTGTGGCCGGTGGTGAAGGACTTGCGGTTGAAATCGTGGTCCGAGGCCATGTGCAGCCCCGAGAGGTCCACGCTGGCCCCGACGATCTCCGTGTCGGTCGCTCCGGCCTTGAGCACGCCGCGCGCGGTGCCGGTGACGTTGCCGCCTCCCGCGTGGGTGATGAGCACCTTGTCGGGTGCCCGGCCGGTGCGGGCGCGGAACTGCTCCACCAGCTCGTAGCCAAGGGTCTCGACCCCGGCGATTCCGAACGGGGTGTACAACGACGCGTTGAAGTACCCGGTCTCCTCAAGCAGCACGAGGAAGGTGTAGAACAGCTCCGGGCCGACGGAGAGCTGCACTACCTCCGCCCCGTACGCCTCGCAGGCGCGCAGCTTCTCCAGTATCTCGGGCTGCCCTGTCATGCTGCTGTCGTAGCACTCCTGCACTATTATGCACTTGAGCCCTCTCATCGCGGCCTGGGAGGCCACGGCGGCGCCGTAGTTGCCGCTGGTTGCGGCTATGACGCCCTTGTACCCGTGGCGCTTTGCGTGGTAGACGGCGTTGGCGGCGCGCCTGGCCTTGAAGCTGCCGGACGGGTTGGCCGCCTCGTCCTTTATGAAGATCCGCGCGCCCTTACCCTTGGGGGCGTACTTGCGCGCCAGGGCCGTCAGGTTCTTGAGCTCGAGGATCGGAGTGTCTCCCACCCCGGTGGACGACTGTATCTCGCGGATCTCCTCGAGGGTGTAGCCGGCCTCCCGCATCATGCGCTCGTAGTCGAAGGCGATCCCGCCCGACTCGAAGGCGCTGTAGTCGATCCCGACCGCCTGCTTCATTATCTCGTTCCTGCGCCCCATCACCGCGGCGTAGGACATGTCGAGCTTAGTCATCGCGGCCCGCCTCCTCCAGAAGTTTTTTCAACTGCATGTCCATTTGAAGAAGCTCGGGCACGAAGTCGCCGAAGTCGTGGATGTAGCGCGGGTTGACCGCGAAGAGCTCCCCCTTCGTGCGCCTGCCGGTGACGGTCTCGATCTCCACCTGCTCGCCCGTGGCGGCGTCCGCGCACGCGAACCCCTTCACCCAGAGCAGCAGGGGGACCTTCCTGGTGTCCTCCGGCACCTGCGGCGCCCTCTCCCCGGGGCTCAGCACCGTCTGGCGGATCTGAACCCAGTCTCCCTTTTTCGCTCGTTCCATACCGCATTCACCCTTTCTTTCGAAAAAGGCGCGCGAGCGGGCCGCGCGCCACCCATGCGTCGAACGCGAGCCGCGGCGGCTACTCCTCGATCATCTCCCGGACGTCGCCCATTATCGCGCGGGGCACCGGCAGGTCCAGCATCGTCTTCAGCCCCGGGCGGGCGTTGATCACGTGCGGGATCATGTTCACGCACATCGCTATGGTGCCGATTCCGCCGGGGACCTCCGGCTTGTTGGCCATGTTGACCTCCGGCACGCCCTTGATGACGACGTAGTCGCCGGTGTCCACGCCCGCGAGCTGCGGCTCGATCTGCTGCGGGTGGTCCATCTCGATCTTTATCTCACCGTCCACGTAGCCGAAGCCCTTCATCGCGCAGCCGGCTACGTTCCCCGCCTTGGCGAAGCCGTACGGGGACTTTCTGTCGACCTCGGTGACTATGGGCTCCATCGTCTGCTCGACCCTGTCGACCTTCCACCCCATCGCGTCGGCGATCATGTTGATCGACTCGACGAACCCGACGTGGCCGGCCAGGTGCCCCTCGTCGCGCTTCCTGATGAACTCGTCCACGGTGATGCCGATCCCCTGCTCCTCCATGACGGCGGGGCCGAACGGGCTGAGGCTGTTGACGCGGCGCGACAGCACGTGGTCGACCCTCTCGCAGGCGCCGGTGAAGATGACCACCAGCAGGTCCATGATGAGGCCCGGGTTGATCCCCGTGCCCAGCACCGTGACCCCGTGCTGCTTGGCCAGGCGGTCGATCTCCGCGGCCAGCTCCGGCTCGGCGGCCTTGGGGTAGGCCATCTGCTCGGCGCTCGACACCACGTTTATGCCGTTCTCGACGCACATCTTGATCTTGTCGAAGGCGCCCTTGACGAACGAGTCGGTGCAGAGAAGCACCACGTCCGCCGCGCCCGGCTTGATCGTGTCCTCGGCCGCGGTCAGCAGCACGTCCGGCCTGTCGCCCCTGGGGGTCTCAAGGAACTCGTACATGCTCTTGCCGAGCTTGGCCCCGCGGGCCACCACTCCCACGATCTCGAAACCCTTCTTCTTGAGCATCAGGTCGGCCATGCCTCTGCCCATGGCCCCGAGCCCCCAGATTATTACCCTAACCGGCGCTTGTCTCATTTTCCTTTGAACCTCCCGTCTGATATTGGTGATGCAGGACATCCCAGTCCAAGTTCATAACCGTCCATCATAAAGCCAAGGGATAATTAGAGAAAGAGAAAGATGTTGTGAACTACTGTTCATTATTAGTGCGCAGAAAAAACAATAATATATAATATTGTTTTTATTGTACTCATTATACACTATGCGGCCGCCATGGTAAATATCCTCGCGCCGCCGGCATTCGGGACGCGGGGTCCGGCGTATTGATACCGGCGGATTATATGCTAAAATTCTCGGGGACCAGAGTGTGCGGGAGGAGAGAACTACATCATGAAAGCAACGCCCATTGCGTTCCTGGCCGGCGGCGGAGAGCTGCGCAAGAGCGCGCCCGAGGCGGTCAGGGCCGTGATTTTCGACCTGGACGGGACGCTGATCGACAGCGAGGAGAACCACTACGAGAGCGACAGGGTGCTGCTGGCGCGCCGCGGCGTGTCGTTCTCCCGGGAGGACAAGAGGGTCTTCGTCGGAAGGGACATCTCCGAGATGGTCCGGCGCATCAGGGCGAACTACAACCTCGACTGCGACGTGCAGAGCCTGATCGACGAGAAGAACGCCATCTACAGGTCGCTGGCCCTGAAGAACAGCCGCCTGTACCCTCCGATGAAGGCGGTGCTGGAGGGGCTTCAGGCCAGGGAGCTTCCTATGGCGGTGGCCACCGGCTCCAACTCGGACATCGCCGACGAGATCCTGCGCTCCATCGGCATAAGGGACTGCTTCTCCATGATCGTGTCGTCGTCCGAGGTGAAGCGCGGCAAGCCGGAGCCGGACATCTTCCTCGAGACGGCCAGGCGGATGGGGGTCGCCCCCGCCGCTGCGCTGGTCTTCGAGGACACGCGCTTCGGGGTGGAGGCGGCGCTGAGGGCCGGGATGACCTGCGTGGCCCTGCCCGCGCCGGGCGACAGCGCGGAGGACAGGGTATTCCAGCAGGCGGACTGCCTGATCAAGGGGGGGCCGGACGAGCTGGACCCGCAGGCCTTCTTCTGGTGGTTCGACACCCTGACCAAGCTGTGATGCCAGGTCCCGGGGCGGAGGCTCCAGCTACCGCCCCGGCTTCAGCGGGTCGAGCCCGAGGGGCCTGAACGCAAGCATGCTCAGAAACACGGACACTGTGACCAGCACGAAGGCCGTGAAGTACCCCTCCGCGGTGTAGACGCCAGGGTGCTCCGCGGGGAAGAGGTCGATGACCACTCCCGTCCCCCACTGGAACAGGATCGACGACAGCACCGCGACCATGTTCATCGCGCCGAATATCACGCCCTTCTCCCCCTCCGGGGCCAGGGCGGTGACCCCCGCCAACACGAATATCCCCCTCAGCCCGGTGATCGCGCCCAGTAGCAGGGCGGCGACGCCCCCGGCCCACACCGGCATGGCGAACCAGACCACCGCCAGCAGCAGAACCCAGGCGAAGGAGTTCACCGTTATCACACTCCGAATGATCCTCGGCAGCCTCTCCGGCGTCAGGACCACCCCTCCCGCCATCAGGGGGCCCACCATCATCCCCACGCTTATCAGCGAGCTCCAGAACCGCGCGGAGGCCGGGTGCACCCCGAAGGCCACCTCGAACCAGGCCGCGCCCCAAAGCCCCTGGAAGACCAGCAGCGACGACGCTGACGCGGTCCAGAAAATCATCAGGGCCCTTACCCGCCTCTCGCGAAACACGAACAGCAGCGCCCCCCATACCCCGGCCACCAGGCTGGAGATCGGCCTGCCTCGCCCCTCGGTCACGGCGCGGAGCGGGTCTCGCTCAGCGTTAAGCCACAGCGCTGCCGCCAGCGCCAGACTGACGCCGGACAGCACCGCAAAGGTGGCCGGTATGCCGAACTCGTCCATGGCGAAGCCGAGGGGCGCGACGGATACCATCGCGCCCAGGTTCGACACCGCGAAGTTTATCCCGGCGTAGAAGGTGTACCTCTCGTGGGGGAAGGCGAAGGCTATGAACACCAGGGTCGCGGAGTACATCGGCGAGACTCCGAACCCCGACACGAGCCGCCACACCCCGAGAGTGAAGGGGGTCCTGACCAGCGTGAGCAGCAGGCAGGAGGCCGCGGTCAGCAGCAGGCCGGCCGACACCACCCGCACCGGGCCGAAGCGGTCGTGCAGGACTCCCGAGATAGGTTGCATCAAGGCGTAGGCGTAAAAGTGGACGCTGGATATAAAGCCGACCAGGGAGGCGCTCATGCCGAGCCTCCCCGCCTCCACCGGCATGATAACGGATGCCGACACCCTGAAGAATATCGTCATGAAGAACGACAGGGTCAGCACAAAGTAGAGGGGGAAGTTGGGGTCCCTGAACAAAGACCAGTAGTTGTCTTTAGACGCGCTCACTTTTCGGCTCCTCCGCCCTGTCGATGGTCGAAACGCGGCAAAGCATATCACAGAAGGGTCGGGGAGTGAAGACGGGCGGGGCGGCCCTTCTGGCGCAGGAGGCCGCCCCGCCGCGGCTAGTCCAGCGGGACCAGGGTGTAGGAGCGGCTGCCCAGCCCCAGCTCCTCCGCGTACTCCAGCTGGCGAAGCCCGCTCGTGTCTGGCCAGGCCGCCGCGAACTTGTCGTCCCCCGGCCCGCAGGGGCATTCGATCATGCTGCCCGGCAGGGCGCGGGCGTTCTTCACCAGGTCGAAGCAGGCCTGGTCCAGGGCCACGGGGTCCCGCGAGGCCAGTATGCCCTGGTCGGGGACCAGCGCCGCGTCGCTCCACGGCACGCAGTCGCAGTGCGGGGTGACCCGCAGCACGAAGCTGAGGAAGAGCATCTTGTCGCGCTTCGCCGCTGTCAGAGCAGTCGCGTACTCGGCCAGACGCTCGACGAACTCGCGCAAGTCCTCCCGGCTGCCCGTGGCGATGGCCTTCTGCGGGCATACGGTCATACACTCGCCGCAGCCTATGCACCGGGGGCGGTCTACCAGGGCCAGCCCCTCGACGAGCTCGATGGCGTGAACCGGGCAGACCTCCACGCACTGGCCGCAGCCGATGCACTTCTCCCGGTGCACCGTGGCGCGCAGCGAGTGCTGGTCGCGCTTGCCCGACGCGGGCGCGCACCCCATCGCCAGGTTCTTCACCGCTCCGCCGAACCCGGCCATCTCGTGCCCCTTGAAGTGGGAGACCACGACCATCGCGTCCGACGCCACCAGGTCCGCCGCGGCGTGCACCTGGCGGAAGTATCCGCCGACCCCGGGCAGGTCGACGACCGAGCCGCTCCTGAGGCCATCCGCTATTATGACCGGGCACCCCAGCACGGCGTAGTCGAAGCCGTGCTCGACCGCCGTCGTCAGGTGATCGACCGAGTTGGAGCGGCTGCCCGAGTACAGGGTGTTGGTGTCGGTGACGAAGGGCTTGCCGCCGCGCGCCTTGACCGCGTCGACCACCTGCCGGACGAACACCGGGCTCACGTAGGCGTCCCCGCCGCGCTCGCCGAAGTGGACCTTGACAGCGACCAGGTCCCCCTCCGACACTATGGACCCGACCCCCGCGCGCTCGACCAGCCTCCCGACCTTGACGGTCATGCTCTCGTGACGGTTGCGCGCGCGCAGGTCCGCGAAATAGACTTCAGCCATGCACATCACTCCTCTCTGCGGATATGATAGCACCTTCGCGGCGGAATCGATCGTGTCAGGCGCATTTTTCGACCTCCGAGCGGGATCGTGACCCTTGATAAATACATTCCGACCTATACCGGAGGTATTGACAATCCACTCGTATGTCTTTATACTGACGCTAGACTACAGTCTGTATATATCGCGCGCGAAGACAGTCGAAGGGAGAGTGAACATCGTGGCGGTCAAGATGACGCGAAGCAACGAGGTCCAGGGCAGCTCCGCCGCCCGGCTGCTGGAGATGATCCTGCCCAGGCCCTCGTCCACCTTCCTGATGAGATGTCCCGGCGAGACTCCGTCCATACTGGTGGTCGACAGGTCCCTCCCCCCGTCGGAGGGGGCGAGGGTAGTGCTGGGCACGGAGAGGGGGCTGAGGGTCGCGACCCTCGGCCCCGACTTCAACCCCTCGCGCGTGTGGGGCGTGGTGACATGGATAATACGCTCCCCCTCCTGAGAAAGTGCGGGGACATGCTGGCCCTGTGCGACTGCAACAACTTCTTCGTCTCGTGCGAGAGGCTGTTCCGCCCCGACCTCGAGGGGCGGCCGGTGGTGGTGCTGTCCAGCAACGACGGGATAGTCGTATCCCGCTCGAACGAGGCGAAGGCCATGGGGATAAAGATGGGGGAGGCGTACTTCAAGGTGCGCCGCTTCTTCGAGAAGCGCGGGGGCGTGGCATTCTCCAGCAACTTCCAGCTGTACGAGGAGATATCGGACAGGGTGATGGCGGCGCTGCGCGGTCGAACGCCCTCGATGGAGGTCTACTCGGTGGACGAGGCCTTCCTGGAGGTCCCCCCCGACGCGCGCGGACGCGTGGAGGAGTGGGGGCGCGAGGTGCGGGCGGCGGTTCTCAGGGAGGCCGGCATCCCGGTGTCGGTGGGCCTGGCCCCCACCAAGACCGCCGCCAAGCTGGCGGCCGAGCGCGGCAAGAAGCGCCCGGAGACGGGAGGGGTCTTCGTGCTCCCGCCGGGTGGCGACTGGGACGACTTCCTGCGGGACATCCCGGTGGAGGACGTCTGGGGGATAGGGTGGCGCTGGAGCGCGTACCTGCGCAGGCGCGGGGTTCTGACGGCCCTGCGCCTGAGGGACGCGTCCGACGACTGGCTGGACAGGCGGCTCGGCGTGCGGGGGGTGCGCACGGCGTGGGAGCTTCGCGGCATCCGGTGCTTCGGCGTGGAGGAGGTGGATAGGGCGCAGAAGTCGATCCAGTCGTCGCGCACGTTCGCCCGCCCGGTTCGCGACAGGGAGGCGATGGCCGAGGCGGTGACGGAGTTCGCGCTCGTGGCCGGGAGGCGGCTGCGCTCGCAGGGATCGCTGGCCGGCAGCGTCGCCGTCAGCATCTCCACCAGCCGCTTTCGGGCGCCCTTCTACGGCGCGGCGGCGGAGACGCCGCTGGAGGCGCCGACGGACAGCGACATCGTCCTGGCCAGGGCCGCGACCGGCGCTATGAACTCGATCTTCAGGGAGGGGCTCGACTACGAGAAGGCGCACGTCCTGCTGGGGAGGCTGTCGCCGGCCGACTCGGTGCAGCTCACCCTGTTCGGGGGCGGCGACGAGCGGGGATCGGCCCTGTCGCGGACATCGGACCGGATAAACGCTGCCGTGGGCCGCAAACTGCTGATGCCGGCGCTCCTCATGGGGGAGAAGGAGTGGCGCCCGAGGCGAAGCAGGCACTCCGGCACGCGCCTGGAGGACCTCGGGAGTCTGCCGGAGGTCCGGGCGCATGAGGAGGGCCGGCCGCCCCGCGAGCAGCCGACCCTCCCGGAGGCTCCTGTGTCTACCTCCCCTGGATCCCCCACTTGTTGATCATCTCGATGAACTTGCCCATGTCGTCGGCCGCCCTGTCCGGCGACAACGGTACGCCGCCGCCCCCCGGCGTCCTGCACGACAGGGACTCGAGGGCCTTCAGCCCCTGCTCCGGGGTGTAGCCGCCCGATGTCGTGCCCTCCTCCACCCTCCTGAATATATCCAGCGCGGCCTTCAGCCTCGGGGGGAGGGCGGCGGCCGGGTCGAGACCCTTGCTCTTCAGGAAGGGGTCTATGTGGCGACCGTAGTCCTTCCCTAGCTGGCGCATACCCTCGGCCCAGGCCTCGGCGGCCGCGCTCGCGTCTCCGCCCCTCTCCAGTCCGCGCGCCCTCTCGAACCACTCCTTCGCCTTGCCGGACACCGTGTCGCCTATGTCCTCCGGCCTCGCCAGCCTGCCGGCGGCCCTGCCGCCGATTATGTCGTCGACCATCTGCTTGCGCGCACCGTCGGAGGTCATGCGCCCCGGGTTGTACGAGTCGGGGTGCCACACGCTGGTGACCGTGTGGTCGAGCTGCTCGGCCGTCAGACCGGTGGCGGCGGTCAGCTTCTGGTTGTAGATCGGGGCCGAGATGTCGTGGTGCACGTCGCCCAGCACCTTGCCCCTCCTGGTGACGAACTGGAAGAACACGTCCTTGTCGCGCCCCAGTTTAATCGGGTCGACCCCGGAGACCGCCCTCGAACGTACAAGGATCTCGCTCCTCTTCAGGCCGGGGTTCGCCCTAAGGAAGCCCTGGATCCTCTGCTCCAGCATCACTCCCTCCCTGGTCAGGTCCGGATTGTTCCTCAGGAACTGGTCGATGCTGCTCCCGGCCTTGGTGCCTGCCTTCGGCAGCTCCTCCCCGACGAACCTCTCCAGTCTCTTGTCGACGCCCCTGACCCTGCCGACGATCCCCTTGCACGTATGCTTGTCGACCTTCCTGCTGATCTCGGCCAGGGTCTTGTTTATCCTAGCCCTGAGGGCGTTCGGCACCCCCGCCTCGTTGGCCAGGGCCACCGCGGTCTTGCTCCTCTGAAGCTCAAGCACCAGCCTGTCGAACTCCTTTTGCTTCGTCGTGGACTGGAGCCTGTCTATGAGCTTCTTCCCGTCGGCGATGCGCTTCTCCAGGTTCTTCTGCGCGGCCTTGCCCGCCTGCGACGCGGCGAAGTCGCCCCCCGCCGCCCCGGCCCGGGCCGCCGCGCGGCTGCCCCACAGGCGTCTCTCCTTTGTCAGCTCGTTCCACGTCCAGGAGGCCAGCTCGCGGAGCTGCCCCTCCGAGAGTCCCGTCGCCCTCGACAGCTTGTCCATGGCGGCGGGGCCCATCCAGGCGGTCCTCTGGGCGAACTTGGCCATGGCGGTCCTGCCCGCCTCGGTGTTCATCAGGTAGGTGACCGCCCTGGGCCCGTACTTGATCATGCCTTGCAGCGCGCCCCGCAGGCCCAGCATCATCGCGGCGCGCTCCGGGGTCATGGCCTCGCCCGACAGGGTCTCCCCCGTGTATATCGACAGTATGTCCATCGCCGGCCCGACGTAGGGAAGGGACCACAGCACCTGCTCCGTTAGCTGCTGGTTGGCCTTGATCTCGGTCATCATGGCGTCCGCGGCCAGCCCCAGCGCCTCGTCGAACTTGCCGAACGCCTCCCCTCTGGCCTTGAGGCCTTCGTATATCATGGCCGGGTCGCCCGACGCCAGGAGCTTCAGGTACCAGGCGCGAGCTCCGTTCTCCATGGCCTCGCGCCAGCGCCTGGTCGCCTCGGCGTCCTCGGGCGATGGCCTGGGCATGGAGGCCAGCCCCAGCGACTGCAAGAAGCCGGGGAGCTCCTCCGGCGACTCGAGCATGCGGGCCCGTCTTATGAGGGCCTCCTGGAATCGCTCGAACGGGCCGGTGTCGATCCCCTGGTCCCTGAGGCGCTTCAGCAGCTTCTTGATCAGCTCGTCGTACTCCTTCGTACCTGGCTTGGGCAGGTCGAGCTTCTTCAGCCAGTCCGGAAGGCGGAAGCCCACCTGTATGTGCGGCCGGTTGGTGCAGTACCAGTCCCTCTGCACCGTCTCCACCGCCACGCATCCGCCGGGGTCGGTGGTCAGCCCCGACGGGGGCGCGAACGGGGCGCCGGGACCGGCGCCTGCCTCGTCGAACGGCTCGGGCATGCACTCGAACATCGGGTCCGCCTCGGGGTTGTCCAGATCGTCGGCGTCCTCCACCCAATCCTCCATGTCCAGCGGCTCGACGTCCTCGTCAAGCCCGTCCAGGCCGTCGAACTCGTCGGTCTCGGTCAGCAGGGAGTCCCAATCCTCGTCGCCGCCGACCTCGTCCTCGTCCTCCTCCTCCTCGCCTTCGCCGACGTCCTCCGGGACGAACTCAGGCTCTTCTCCTGGCTCCTCCTCCGCGAACCATGATTCCTCGTAATCCTCGTCGGAGGGGGGCGACAGGAAGTTGCCGGGCCCGCCCGCGTCCACGGGGCCAAGCCCTGGGACATCGACCGACCCTGGAGTCTCCGATTCCTCCCCCTCGGGCGGCCGCGCATCCTCCGCCTCGTCCTTCGGCTTGGGCTTGGGTTTGGGCTTGGGTTCGCGCACGGTCTTGCCCCCCGCCTCGTCGGTCGACGGCATGCCGGCCCTCGTGAGGCCCGGGATCAGCGACTTGCCGATATCACGCCTCGCGTCCCCCTTCTGGCCGGAATCGTCGCTCCCCTCGCCCTCGAGCGCCGGTTCCTCGTCCCCGTCATCGCCTCTCTCCACACCCTCGCCACGCTCGCCATCCTTCGGAGGGCCGCCGGGCTCCGGTTTCTCGTCCTCGTCCTCCTCGGCGGCCCTGCGGGCGGTGCATACAACATCTGCGGAGAGCAGCAGCTCCACCCCCGCCCCGTTCAGCAGTCGGACCTCTATCAGGTTCCGGCCGAAGCGAAGCGGTACCCGCTCCTCGACCAGGCCGTCCTTCACCGGCGCGCCGGTCCACGGTCCCTCCCGCACGCGCCAGGCGGCCGCGGCCACCTCGGGGCCGCACCTCACCTTCAGGGCGGTCCAGCGCTCGCCGGTCTCCGAGCCCGTCAAGGGCTCGAGGATCTCGGCGTTCGGGGGTTGCGCGTCCACGGTCACCTTCGCGGACGTCTCCGTGATGTTGCCGCTGCCGTCGACCGCCCGCAGCGACAGGACGTGCTCGCCGGGCTGCAGCAAGCCGGTCGCGGTGAACTCCCCGCCGGCGCCGCGGGTCATCCGCGTCCACAGCCCCTGGTCTATCCTGGCCTCCACCCTGGCCACCCTGACGTCGTCCGCAGCCCTGGCCGAGAGATTCAGCAGGGAGCTCTCCAGCCTGTCGCCATCGCGCGGGGATATCAGCTCCAGGGTCGGCCTCTGCGCATCCCCCTCCGCCTCGGCCCATATGTAGGCCGCGCTCTCGGGGCCTCCTCCCTCCGCGGGAACTATCTTCAGGCGGTGTCTGCCGGGCGGCAGCGACACGTCGAACCTCAAGGGCACCTCCCCCGTCACAGGAAGAAACGGTATGTATCGGCGGGCCAGCTCCCTCTCCGGCAGGTCCGGGTCGGCCAGGCTCAGAACCGCCGCCGCGCCGTACCCCGGCAGGGCGC
>Ga0255346_1002690_pt1 | contig 22108 bp, 21 predicted proteins | sample wastewater_treat_FD_194410 | JGI IMG/M metagenome (GOLD analysis project Ga0255346, IMG submission 194410) | Wastewater microbial communities from Lulu Island WWTP, Vancouver, Canada - plant22 | ecosystem: Engineered > WWTP > Wastewater > Unclassified | place: Canada: Vancouver, British Columbia... | reverse complement strand
TGCAAAGCCAAAAGATTATTGCCTTTAATAATCAGGTTGTCGGTAATGGTGCCGTATTCGTTTCGGTTAAATTGGTCAAGTTCTTTTTCTCCGTCTTTGTCTATTCGTTTGGCATTAGTCAATACTTTCGGTTCTAAAAGTTGGGTAATTTCGTCCTGTGCCAAAATTTCGTTAAAGAAAATTTCTTCCCGTTTCTGTTCTTCACGGCTTTGTCCGCCTTCTAGTATGCAGTCTTTAAACGGCCACACCAATGCCACCTCGTTTCGTTGCTTCAGGAATTTGCCGTCAATGGTAAGACCGATTTTGTTTTTGTAGCGCGTATAGCTGTCATTCAGATAGTTTTTCTGCTCTAGAAAATCCAAGAAGAGATTTTGCTTGAAAACAAGCACATCTTTTACCTTCACAAAAAACTTTTCTTTCAGCACTTCGTTTTGCACCAGTAATTCGATAAGTTCTTCATCATAGTTTTGTGCTTTGTTCAGCACTACCCATTTTTTCAGTTCTCCATCGTCGGTTACGTAGTTGGGCTCTTTCTTAAGTTGTTGTTCTAATGTTTCGTACAGTAGCATTCTTTTTCATTTTTATTCGGTTAATGATTCCGTTCCAATTCTCCTCTTGAACATTTTCACAAGTATTTTTTTGAAATAATTCTTCCCATCCTACTTATCTATCGGGACAATTTTCAAAGATATGGAATATTTTTTTCCTTTTGGCCGGAGCAAGTTAAAAAATTTAGCTTCATATGTCTTCTTCAGACAGCCGGTGTTCTTGAGGTGGAGAAGGGAGAAATGTGAATTCACGCTATAGAAAAATTCTTGTTCCGTGAGAAATAGTGTGGATAATTAAAATGGAAGTTGCCCCCGTTCTACCGGATACCCTCATTCAATATACAAAGTTTTGCGGGCGTCCGAGGTGATTTGTAATCACCTCGTAATGTATTATAAGGATTTGTAATCCGAAACACTTTCCGTTTTATACAACTACCACTTTTAAAAGTCCTTTCCCGCCTGCATAATCAATCGCCGAGCTATAGCGATAATCTTCAGGTCTGTTTACAATTTCTGCTTTTACCGGGTTATAGTGAATATAATTCAACTTTTGTTCAAAATACTCATTAAGGTATATCCCTTGAGCATCATTGCCTTCTTGCCAAAAACGATAGTTCTTTATCTTCTTGTCGTTCTTTCCTGAATGCTCAAAACGATTCAACATCCATTCCGATCGGCTTTCAGAGATTTCTGTCTTTATAGTGGCAATTATTTCCTTACTGGTAAATTTTTTAAAGTCACGCCAAATATCTGAAACTTTAGCCTCTCCTTCACTTCCAACTATGGCGTGTAAATGATTGCTCATTAACACCCACGCATAAATAATTAAACCTTTGTGTTCCTGACAATACTGCAACGATTCTATCACAATATGTTTGTAAATGGGACGTGTAAAAATATCTACCCAATCTACTACTGTATCTGTTACAAAGTATACTTCCCCATTTATTCTATGTTGTATATCCATGGTTAAATATATTTATTGAGCAAAGATAACTATTTTAATATAATATTTGAACTTAGCGGATTACAAATCCTTATAATACAAGAAGCTGGGATTGCAAATCCCAGCAACGTGCGCAACTTTTTGTTCATCTAATTAAGACACATCCAGTACGACGCGTGCTGTCTTTTCTTCGGCTTGTTGGTAACGGTTGGCGGTATGAAACGTAGGGGATTGCGGGCGTCGTTCCTATCCACCGGCACAACCGCCGATGCGGGGCAGAACGCTTGATTTAACCACTTAAACCACTATGTTTTATGACCGCGTGTTAGCACACGTTTTTCATTGTTTTTATTTATTAAAGTTCACTAATTCGGAGTCTTTTCCTTCGTAAATTGTCCAATATGTGTACTCGTCAGCACCTTTGTACCACCTGTATCTTGATTGATTAAAGCGGAACATTGTCAGAATTTCGTGTAATTGCTCTTGAAAGTCCTTTTTGTTTTTATTGGCTGCAAAAAGTCCACCTGTAAAATTGATATATCTATTTCCTGTGCCATTAACATAAACTTCAATGTCATTCTCCCACATTTTCTTAGCAACTACATCTGCATATTCTTTCCTTAGTCTTGGAAATTCTCGAACTTGAAGATTGACAACTTTTGATTTTAGTTGTTTTGCCAATTTTTGGATTTCAGGGTCGTCTGAGTTTTCGCCTTCTTTAATAATGTCAGCCCAAGTTCCAAAGAGAACGAGTTCCATTTGCAAAGCATCAACCGTCCCACGATATGTTGAAAAGTTTACACCGTCATTGATTGACTTTATTTCTCGTTCAAGTTGTTCTTTCTGTTTGAGTTTTTCTTCTTCGGCAGATTTTTTAGCTTCCATTTCTTTTGCAAGTTTTTTTTCTTCTTCAGTCATTTTGTTGAGACTGTCAGCCTGTTGAAGAAGAATTTGCGCTTCGCTGTAAAATGGATTTTCTTTGTCAATATCTTCCAAGCTGGAAATTGCACTTGAGTAGTTTTCTTGTTCAATGTAATTTTTAGCAGATTCGATACTTGACTTCGCCCTATCTTCATCACTTTCTGTTGCAACTCCAATCATACCAACAATAAAAATTGCCAAAATCCAATAGCCAAATACTTTCAGTCGGGTTGGTTTATCAGTCCAACGTAATACTAATGCTGGATTTACAAGTCCAACGATTAACGCTATAAAAAGCGCAAAACTTAATAGTCCTAAAATTACTGTCATAATTATCTGTTTTTAATTTTTAAGTGTTGAGTTGAAGTCGTCCGGTTTAAAATGTGTGCCAACGTCTTATTTCCGCACTAAACATACAACATTTGTAAATATAAAAGCTGGATTCAAATTATAAATCGAACTTCTGTGTTATACAAATTTCGTAATAAATTGGTTACCAATGATTTCATTTGGCTGATAGCTGTTTGATTAAGTTTTGCCGGCCGTTGGGGTTGAGGCAACCCCATTTTGATGAATTCGGCATTCAGGCCTGCCTGCATGTTAAAATTAGGATTGTGGATTTGTTCCCATGTGCCTAAAAACTCAATTGTGTAGCAGTTCCTTATCCGGTTTTTTATGATGTCGGCCGCACGACTTTTATTTTCTTTGGCATTAGCCATATCGGTAATGCAAAAATATAATCCTATCCTCTTTCAGTTAAAATCTGAACGTGCGCATCTTGAACAATAATTGATTTTTGATTTGACATAGAATTCTTTATTTTGTTGCTCTTTTCATTTACGGATCACTCTGCATACAGCAGGTAGGGTTTGCGTTGCTGCTTGAATCGAATCACATCATTCTGCCATTTTGCTTTGATTTCCCGAGCCGATTTTCCGGCAATGATGTCGCGACGAATGTAATCGACACCCACAAGTTTTTCGAAGAAAGGAGTGAAAAATTCTTCACCCATTCGAAGGTTTTGGTAGGCATCGATAACATACGACAAATCAAATCCGTTTTTGCGGATAAGTAATTGCGGAAGGTTGCGCAGGTCAACTCCGCAACAGCGCTGATTGAGCAATGGCGGATTTTTTGCGCCCGGCATGCTTTGGGGCGTGAAACAAAAAGTGGAGCCTTTATACTTCGGATGCCCGTAAACCTGAAACGGGAATGGTGTGCCGCGACCGAGACTCACGACAGTGCCTTCGAACAGGCAAACCGAAGGATAGAGATAAATCGATTGCATGTTCGGAAGATTGGGCGATGGTGCTATGGGCAATTCGTACAACGTTTGATGGGTATAGTTTTCGCACGGAATGACGGTCAGGTCGCACTTGCGTTTTTCGGGCAGCCAACTTTCACCGTTGATCATCAAGGCCAATTCGCCCGGCGTCATGCCGTGAACCACCGGAATGGGCAGCCAGCCGACACCCGATTTGTGTTTCATATCGAGGATGGGTCCGTCCACATAAAATCCGTTGGGATTGGGACGGTCGAGCACAATCATTTTCTTTCCCGTTTCGGCGCAGGCATCCATCATGCGGGCCATGCTGATGTAATAGGTATAAAATCGCAAGCCGACATCCTGCAAATCGAAGACGAGGACGTCGAACTGTTTCATTTGCTCGGGCGAAGGCTTTCCGCCCGCATTTCCGTAAAGCGACCAGATTGGGATTCCGGTTTTTTCGTCGATGGAATTATTGACATGTTCGCCGGCATCGGCATTGCCCCGAAATCCGTGTTCGGGTGAGAAAATTCCGACAATATTTGTTCCGTTTTTCACCAATACGTCCACCAAATGTTCGTTCCCAACGATGCCGGTTTGATTGGAAAGAATGGCCACCTTTTTCCCTTCGATAAGCGGCAGATAGCAATCGGTGCGTTCGGCGCCAACTTTCACGGGAGGAATTTGTGCAAACACGGATAGCGTTGCAAGAAATGAGACGAAGAGGAAAAATGGTTTCATTTCAATCTTCGATTTGAGTTTTCGAATATCTCTGTTGCTGATGCAGCATTTCGAATTCTTCTTCGATAGAAGCCAATTCTTTGCGAATTTCCTGGAGACGGGCAACGGCTTCGACACGTTTTTCTTCGTCGTCCTTTTTCGATTTCAAAGTCTGTCGGGCGCCTTCTATGGTCATTCCCTTTTCTTTTACCAAATGATACACGATCTCGATTTGCTGAATATCATCTTTGGTATATTGTCGTGTACCTCCGGCTGTTTTTTTGGGGCGGATGTTTTCGAATTCTTTTTCCCAGTAGCGGAGCAGCGATACATTCACGGCAAAATGGTCTGCCACTTCCTGTATGGAGTAGTAGAGCCGTTTATCGCTGAATTGAATGAGTTTTCTTCGTTTTGCCATGATGGAGATGGAGCAATTTGCATTTTAGAGGTTTGTAATCATGCAAAAATAAACTTTTTGCCGTAACTTTGCAAACCAAATTTCAGATCAATAAGCGATAGAATTTATGATGACTTCGAAAGAGATACGTCAATCGTTCAAAGATTTTTTTGCATCCAAAGGACATCAAATCGTCCCGTCGGCTCCGATGGTTATCAAGGGCGATCCTACGCTCATGTTTACCAACGCCGGAATGAATCAGTTTAAAGATATTATTTTGGGAAATGTTCCTGCAAAATATCCGCGCGTGGCCGATTCACAAAAATGCCTTCGCGTAAGCGGCAAGCACAACGATTTGGAAGAAGTGGGGCACGACACCTATCACCACACCATGTTCGAGATGCTGGGCAACTGGTCGTTTGGCGACTATTTCAAGAAGGAAGCCATCGAATGGGCTTGGGAATATCTGACCGAAACGCTCAAACTCGATAAAAACCGACTCTATGTAACGGTTTTCGAAGGAAGTGCCGAAGAAAATCTTTCGCGCGACGATGAGGCCGCGTCCTATTGGGCTAAATTTCTTCCTTCGGAAAGAATCATCGACGGCAACAAAAAAGATAATTTTTGGGAAATGGGCGATACAGGTCCGTGTGGTCCCTGCTCCGAAATTCATATCGATATCCGTTCGGATGAAGAACGATCGAAAACGGACGGGCTTTCGCTGGTCAACAAAAGCCACCCGCACGTGATTGAAATATGGAACCTTGTTTTCATGCAATACAACCGCAAAGCCGATGGTTCGCTCGAACCGCTTCCGGCGAAAGTGATCGATACCGGTATGGGATTCGAACGTTTGTGCATGGCCGTGCAGGGAAAAACATCGAACTACGACACCGATATTTTTCAACCGATTATTCGCAAAGTTTCCGACCTTTCGGGATTCAATTATGGGGATGATCCCAAAAAGGATGTGGCCATGCGCGTGGTGGCCGATCATGTGCGTACGATCGCTTTTTCGATCACCGACGGGCAATTGCCATCCAATACTAAAGCCGGATACGTTATTCGCCGCATATTGCGTCGGGCGGTACGTTACGGTTACACGTTTCTCGATTTGAAGGACGCTTTCATGTACAAACTCGTGCCGACGCTCATTGATGTGATGGGCGACGCCTATCCCGAATTGATTGCGCAGCAAACGCTTATCGAAAAAGTGATGAAGGAAGAAGAAGATTCGTTCTTGCGAACACTCGATACCGGAATCCGCTTGTTGGACAAAAAAATTTCGGAACTCAAGGCTGCAGGAAATAATATTCTGGAGGGCGAGATTGCCTTTCAACTTTATGACACGTATGGTTTTCCGCTCGATCTGACGGAGCTTATCCTTCGTGAACACGATATGACGGTCGATACTGAAGGATTTGACGTGGAGATGCAGAAGCAGAAGGAAAGGGCGCGCAACGCCGCTGCCGTCGAAACGGGCGACTGGGTGAAGATTCACGATGGCGAATCCGTTTTCACCGGTTACGATGAGGTGGAGAGCCGAACGCAAATACTTCGTTATCGCTCGGTGAAGCAAAAGAATAAGAATTATTATCAAATTGTCCTCTCGCGATCGCCATTCTATGCCGAAATGGGAGGTCAGGTAGGCGACAGCGGTTGGTTGATTTCGCCTGAAGGCGAAAAGATCGAAATTTTCGACACGAAGCGCGAAAATAATCTTGCGATACACTTGGCCGAAAAACTGCCGTCCGATCCGGATGAAACGTTCACGGCCAAAATCGATGAAAAGAAGCGCACCGCCACCGAATGCAATCACACGGCAACACACCTGTTGCACGAATCGCTTCGCGAGGTGCTGGGTACGCACGTCGAACAGCGCGGCTCGTATGTTTCGCCCGATGTGTTACGCTTCGATTTCTCCCATTTTCAGAAAATGACTCCCGATGAAATTCGGAGAACGGAACAGTTGGTTACGGCAAAAATCCGTAGCGATTTTCATCTCGAAGAGAATCGCGAAGTGCCTGTCGAGGAAGCAAAAGCATCGGGCGCGATGGCGCTGTTCGGCGAAAAATATGGCGACAAGGTTCGTACCGTCAGGTTTGGAACTTCTCTCGAGCTTTGTGGCGGTACGCACATTTCGTCAACCGGCCGCATCGGAACGTTTCGGATTGTGAGCGAATCGGCTATCGCTGCCGGCGTTCGTCGCATCGAAGCCGTTACGGCGGAAAATTGCGAAAACTATCTCTATCGGCAGGAGGATTTGATTAAATCGATTCAGCAAATCTACAATAATGCTCCCAATTTGATTGCGTCCATCAAAAGGTCGTTGGATGAAAACGGCGAATTGAAAAATAGAATCGAACAGTTTGTTCATGAGAAGGCCGAAAACATCAAACGACAAATATTGGAAGAGCCAAAAATCATAAACGGGATCACGGTTTATTGTTTGCAGGGGGGGTATCCGTCGGATATGGTGCGTGAAGTAGCTTTTGCACTTCGTCGCGAACCCGGCGACAAAAAAGCTTTTGTGGCTGCAACTTATGACAACGGAAAACCCCAATTGCTGGTAATGTTATCGGACGATTTGGTGGATAAAGGGTTCGATGCCTCTAAGATGGTCAGAGAAGCAGCTTCATTTATTCGGGGCGGCGGCGGTGGTCAAAAGAATTTTGCTTCTGCAGGAGGCAAAACCGTGGACGGATTGAATGCAGCTTTCGAAGCTGTTTTAAAGCATTTTCAGTAACGAACGAACTTAATACAATATTAAACCCATATCAAGATGTTTTGGTCTTGTTATGGGCTTTTCTCGTAAATTATCGGGCAAAGTAGTGGAATGATAAGAATTTTTCTTATTTTTGAACCGATTAACAGTCGCTTTATCGATGGAAAAACGCCCGATCACATTGAAAGATATCGCCAAAGCGCTCGATTTGTCCACTTCGACAGTTTCGCGTGCCATGAGAGGCCATCCTGCCATCAGCGAGGAAACCCGAAAACTTGTGCAGCAGTATGCCGAAGAGCATAAATACAAGCCCAATACACTGGCGCTTAGCCTTCGCACCAATAAAAACAACACGATTGGCGTTATCGTTCCCGAGATTGTCCATTTTTTCTTTTCATCTGTTTTGGCCGGCATTCAGGACGAGGCAGAAAGCGAAAACTATCATCTCCTCATGTGTAACAGCAACGAGATGTACGAGCGCGAGGTGAAAAGTGTGCAAACGCTTTTGGACGCTCGCGTGTGCGGCATTTTGGCGTCGATGTCGAAGAATACGCTCGAATACCGGCATTTTCAAAACATTATCGACGACGATGTACATTTGGTGTTTTTCGATCGGATTTGTCCCGGAATCAATACCGACAAGGTAGTGGCTGACGATTATCGGGGGGCATTTACGGCTGTTGACTATCTTGCCGAAACCGGCTGCTCGCGCATTGCATTTTTAGGTTCCGATTCGCATTTGCCTATTTCGAACAATCGCAGAATGGGTTACGAAGATGCGTTGCGAAAACATAAATTGCCGGTTGAGAAAAAATGGATCAAAGTGTGCGATACGACTGCTCTGGCACAACAAGTCATTCCCGAAATGCTGGACGAGGAAAATCGTCCCGATGCTTTTTTCTGTATCAATGACGAGGTGGCAGCCTATTGTCTGCAAATCGTGAAAGCGTCCGGATTTCGTGTGCCCGAAGATATTTCGATTTGCGGGTTCACCAACGGTTATATCACCGAAGTAACCGATCCTGCTCTTACGAGCGTCGATCAGCATGGCTACGAAATGGGGCGCGAAGCCGCGCGATTGCTCATCAATCGTATCGAAGGAGTGGAAACCAAAAAAGGAGTTGTCAGCCGTTTGATCAAAACCGATTTGGTGATCCGTCAATCTACCCGATGAGGATTATGCACACGTTTGCATAAAAAATTTCGAATCTTTTTTCTATTGTAAAACAGACCGATAAGAAGAACCATTATCTTTGTCCACATACAAGTTTTAATTTCATCGGAAAGCATCGATATCGTATGATATTTTTCGTACACGAGCCGATTATACCTGAAAATAATTCTCTTGCATTCTTTTTTCGCGTTGGTTGCCAACAACTGAAAGCGTGTCGGAGACGATATACTTGAAATCGATATGAAAAAAAAACATCTCTCCTTTTGGGAAATTTGGAACATGAGTTTCGGTTTTCTCGGTATTCAATTTGGATTTGCACTGCAAAATGCGAACGTAAGCCGCATTTTCGAAACGTTGGGCGCAAAAGTTGAAGACATTCCTATTCTTTGGATCGCGGCACCTCTCACCGGTTTGATTGTACAACCCATTATCGGGCATTTCAGCGACAAAACGTGGAACAGATTTGGGCGTCGTAGGCCTTATTTTACCATAGGGGCTATTTTTACAACGCTTGCTCTCTTCATCATGCCCAATTCGCCATCTTTATGGATAGCTGCCGGAATGCTCTGGATTATGGACGCGTCGATCAATATTTCGATGGAACCGTTTAGAGCATTTGTGGGCGACAATTTGCCTACCGAACAACGAACAACGGGCTTTGCCATGCAGAGTTTTTTTATCGGAGTAGGAGCTGTCATTGCCTCTATTCTTCCCTACATCCTTACGAATTGGTTTGGCGTTGCCAATACTGCTCCCGAAGGAATGATTCCGCAATCGGTTAAACTGTCGTTTTATATTGGCGGTGTGGTGTTGCTGGCTGCCGTTTTATATACGGTATTCACTTCGAAGGAATATTCACCGGAAGAGCTTGCTGCTTTTGAAGAAGATAAAGCGAAAACAACCGGATTATCCTACGAAATCAAGCAGCCGGTTACCTTCGCTCAATATTTTAAAAATGGATTGATTTGGGGTTTATCCGGTTTGATCATTACTGCTTTGGTTGCAATGTTTAAGCTGAATGCACAGTTATACATCGTTTCGGGACTGTTGGTTGCTTTTGGACTGATATTGATTGTTTCGGGATCTATTTCGAAAAGCAATCCCCAACCTCGCGGAATCACGGACATTATGAACGACTTGCTGCACATGCCCAAGACCATGGGCGAATTGGCCGTCGTTCAGTTTTTTTCGTGGTTTGCCTTTTATGCCATGTGGATTTATACCACGCCGGCCGTTACGCAACATATTTATGGAACCACCGATTCTGCATCGGAGCTGTATAATCAGGGCGCAAACTGGGTAGGGGTGCTGTTTGGCGTATATAGTGGCGTTTCGGCTGTTTTTGCTTTTCTTTTGCCCGTTCTTGCGCGTCAAATTGGGCGTAAGGCCACGCATTCGCTTGCTCTTGCATTAGGAGGACTTTCGTTCATCTCGTTCTTCTTTATCAAAAATCCTACGATGCTGATAATTCCGATGATCGGCATCGGATTCACGTGGGGAAGCATTCTTTCTATGCCTTATGCCATTCTCACGGGAGCTCTTCCGGCCAAGAAAATGGGAACGTATATGGGTATTTTCAATTTTTTCATCGTCATCCCTCAAATTTTGGCAGCAAGTGTATTGGGATTCATTACTAAGGATTTGTTTGATGGAAAGGTCATTTACACGATGATTGTCGCCGGCTGCTCACTGTTGTTGGGTGCTGTATCGGTATTTATGGTTCAGGATCGTGATGATGTTTATAAACTCAAAAAGCAAGCATAATATGATGAAAAAGTCGTTCATTCCCTATCTTCTTATTCCGCTGTTACTCTTTTCATGTAAACAGGGAAACAAACCGGCGGTCGTTGCCGACCAGAAAACATCTGTTCATCCTGAGTGGGTGTATAATGCGACGATTTACGAAGTGAATACGCGCCAATACACGCCCGAAGGTACTTTCAACGCTTTTGCCCAACATCTTCCACGCTTGAAGCAGCTCGGTGCGGATATTCTGTGGTTTATGCCTATCCAAACCATTGGCGAAAAAGGACGAAAAGGAACGTTGGGAAGTTATTATTCCATCCGCAATTATACGGAAGTGAACAAGGAATTTGGAACACTCGACGATTTCAAGAGTGTGGTGAAGCAGGCACACGATCAGGGCATGAAAGTGATTCTCGATTGGGTGGCTAATCATTCGTCGCGCGACAATGTGTGGATGACTCAACATCCGGACTGGTACGTACGCGATAGTTTGGGCAATATTCCCGTGCTTTACGATTGGACTGATATTGCCGAACTCAATTACGATAAAGCCGATATGCGTGCCGAGATGATCAAGTCGATGATGTTTTGGATTCGCGAAGCCGATATCGACGGTTTTCGGTGCGACGTAGCCGGGGAAGTTCCGACCGACTTTTGGCTCGCAGCCAAAGATTCGCTTAAGACGTTGAAGCCCGATATTTTTTTGTTGGCCGAAGCCGAAAAGCCCGAATTAAACGAATCGGTTTTTGATGCCTATTATGCTTGGAATTTTCATCACAAAATGAATTTGGTTGCACAAGGCAAAGCCAACGCAGATTCGTTGCGTGCGGCGCTGCAAAAAATGAAAACCGATTTCTCGCCGAATGCCATTCCGATGATATTTACTTCGAATCATGACGAAAACTCGTGGAACGGAACCGAGTTTGAACGAATGGGCGAAGCTACCAAAACATTTGCTGCGCTCACTTATGTGCTTCCCGGCATGCCGCTTATCTACAGCGGTCAGGAAGTTGGATTGAATCGCAGGCTGCAATTTTTCGAAAAAGACAGCATTACATGGAAAGATCGCGACGGATTCACCGATTTCTATCGCTCGTTGAACAAATTGAAAAAAAGTAATCCGGCACTGATGTGTCAGGAAAAAGGGGGAGAGTTGATTGAGATTGGCAATAATAATGCTCGCAATATTTGGTCTTTTAAGCGGACAAAAGATGCAAACGAAGTGGTATGTGTGTTCAATTTCAGTAAAAAAACGCAAAAGGTGGATTTCGAACAGGATTTCCCCGGACAGGGCTTTAAGGCATTCCCAGACAACGCAGAAGTCTCTTCGCAAAAGTCGATGAATTTGGGTCCGTGGGAATATCGCATATTTTACAGGTAAAATCGAAAGAGTGTCGCAAAGAAATTTTCGCGACACTCTTCTATAAAAATTGAAACTCGATATCTTCAGCAGATAAACCTGCTAAAATCGAATGCTCGATTAATATTCGTCTTCGTTGAAGAAGAAATCCTCGTTGCTCGGATAATCGGGCCAAATATCTTCGATGGATTCAAAAATTTCTCCGTCTTCTTCGATTTCCTGCAAATTTTCGATCACTTCCAACGGCGCACCCGAACGTTGCGCATAATCGATCAATTCGTCTTTGGTAGCAGGCCAGGGAGCATCTTCGAGTTTCGAAGCCAATTCTAATGTCCAATACATGGTTTTATTATCTGATTAATGTTTGTTATTTCTTATTTTCGCGCAAATATAGTAAAATTTCTATTTGATTATTTTTCCCAGTACACTTCTTTACCATTTTTGTTGACCTCTTTTCGAGCCAATACGAAAAAGTAGTCGGAGAGGCGATTAACGAATCTTGTAATGCGTTCATCAACAGGATACTTTTCCGCTACTTTATAAATCATTCGTTCGGCACGGCGACATATCGATCGGCATACATGTGCTCGAGAGGCCGATTCACTTCCACCCGGAAGAATAAAACGGTTGAGTCTTGGCAATTTTTCGTCGAGCCTGTCGATTTCGGTTTCAATTTTCGAAATATCATCCTCCGAAATAATACTGGCTACTTTTGGAGGGACAGATTCTGTTTCGGTAGCCAAATAGGAACCAACTGCAAACAATTTGTTTTGTATGAAAGACAACAGAAAAGTCTTTGTTTCGTCGTCCTCCATTTCACAAGCGAGCCAACCGACAAAACTATTCAGTTCGTCCACTGTGCCATAGGCATCGAGGCGGATATGCGTTTTTTCAACTCTTGTGCCACCTACCAGAGATGTTGTACCCGCGTCACCCGTTTTAGTATAAATCAAGCTCTTTTTCATTTGCGAAAAATTAGATACTTCTCAGACGAGATAGTTTAATTTATAATACGAAGAATTTAGAATGACAATGCCATCCTGGCGCATGTCAAAAGTAAGTGCGATGCGCGGATCGTTTTGTACCTCTTTCCAAAATCTTCGCGACTCCTTGTCAGCATCGATATGCCTTATCACCCAAAATGTTTGGTTGTGGCTGATCTTCAAAAGGTTTTCTATCGAAATACCATACGCTTTCGGTAGCAATTGCATATCAACTATCATGGCGTCCATCTGTTCAAAGCGAAATGCGTGCCAAAATTCTATTTTCCCTTCACAAATTTCGCTCATTTTGCTTTTTGTTTCCTGATCGGTCAAGCAGATAATTCGAGCTTCAGGCGAGGCAGCGTTGACGAACAGTGGTAAGGCATAATCTTGCTTTCCTCCGACGATTAATACGTTTTTCGGATGAAAAAAGTTCACGATACGAAAAGAAAGTTGATGGATGGACGAAATTGGAGCATCGATGTGCTTTTCGGATAAATATTGAGGGATATCGAAATAAGCGTAATAGGAATATTTCTCGAAGAGGACGTTGGTGATAAAGTTGAAAGCGAAAGGCGAATGAACGCCAAACCCTTTAGCCGTGCGTAGCCGTTTCAGATGATCGAACATGGATGTCTCTCTTTGTTGTGTTTTTATGGTTTTTGGATAAGGGCAACGGCGTACGCCGTTATTCCTTCTTCCCGACCTACAAATCCCATACGCTCGGAAGTAGTGGCTTTTATCGAAATATTGTCAATTTCGGTATGGAGAATGTCGGCCAATGTTTGTTGCATGAGCGGTATGTGAGGATTCAGCTTAGGACGTTCGGCACAGATGGTGGCATCGATGTTGCCGAGTGAATATCCTTTTTCCTCAATCAGTTGAAGAGTTTTTGCCAGCAAAATCTTACTGTCGATTTGTTCGAATTCGGGCGTCGTATCCGGGAAATGGAATCCGATGTCGCGCAAGTTGGCCGCACCCAAAAGGGCATCGCAGATGGCATGAATAAGGACATCGGCATCCGAATGACCCAACAATCCCTTCTCGTGTTCGATTTTTATTCCACCGATCCATAATTCACGTCCCGACTGAAGCCGGTGCATGTCATATCCAAAGCCAATCCGTATATTCATCGCGTTAGTGCATTAAATTGCGTATGCCATCGATGTCGAAACCGAGTGAAAGTCGCAATGTCTGATCGAGGGGATTGTTTTGCACAGTCGAAACCAAATATGCCGCATCGAGTCGAAAAGCATTTTTGATGTCGAAGCCGGCGCCGAACGCAAAATATTTTCGGTTGCCCTTGTAAGCACTTTCATTGAAATATCCGGCACGAACCGAAAATTTTTGATCGTATGTATATTCGGTACCCACAGACCACATCACTTCCTGCATCTCTTCCCCGAATCCGCCGGGCGCATCGCCGAACGATTTGAAAATGCCGGAGATGGGCGATATGTCACGGTACTCGTTCACCCGTGTTTGCCAATCGGCATCCGATTCGTTTTCATCTCTGATGGGTGGTGTCGGAACCAGCAGTTTGTTCAGATCGACACTGAACCCAATTGTATTGAGATTGTCGATAGGATAGGCAAGTGAAGCTCCCAAGCGGAGGTTTGTCGGGATAAATTCCGAAGTATTGCCTCCATCCATCGATATCTTGGTTCCGATATTTGAAATATTAAATCCCAATCCCAAGAGTGCTTCCGAACGGCCGATATTCAGATACGATTCGTTGTATCCCGAAATGTCGGCTGCAAATGCATTGCCGGGCGTAATGTCTTCTTCGTCACCCGTCGAATAGTCCGATCGGATGTAGCGTAATGTAACTGCTCCCGAGAATGTTTCGGACAGTCTTCGCGAATAGGCAACATCAAACGAAAGTTCATAAGGGGATACGCTTTGCCAAAATTCGCCATTCAAATCGGTGATATCGATATCGCCCAATGAAAAATATCGGAGCGAGGCGCTGACGGCATTCAGATTTTCGTTTCCGAATTTCCAATATCCGGTAACATAGGTCAAATTGATATCGTTGACCAGTTTACTCAACCAGGGTGTGAATGAAACGGCGAATCCGGCATTGCTCTGTACGAAAGCATATTTGGCCGCATTCCAATATTGTGAATAGACATCGGGCAATGTGGCTCCGCCGATATCGCCCATTCCTCCTCCACGCGCGTCAGGAGCAATTTGTAACGAGGGAACGGCTATGGGTATAGGGTTATAATCTTGCCCGAATGCCGAATGGCTGATGCCGGCGGTGAAAAGAAGGAAGAGAGTTGCGAAAAATAGTTTTTTCATATCGCTCATGTACTTTTTAGAGTAGAAACAGAATAAATCGCTTTTTATTATAGAGCGGTCATTTTACTTTAAAATCGAGCAACTTTTGATCGCCTACAAATCCTTCGAGATGATCGTCGATGTGAACGGGCCCGATTCCGGCCGGTGTTCCGGTGAAAATGAGATCGCCGATTTTTAAAGTGAAATACCGACTTATGTATGTGATTATTTTGTCAACCGAGAAAATCATATCGTTGGTATTGCCTTGTTGCACGGTTGTTCCATTGATATCGAGATGAAAGGGGATATTCCGGATGTCGGGAAACAATTCTTTCGAAACGAATGTGCCTATGGGTGCCGAGTTGTCGAAACTTTTCGAAATTTCCCACGGCAAGCCAAGTTGTTTTTGTTGTACTTGCAAATCGCGGGCTGTAAAATCAATACCAACCGTAAGCTCGTCATAGTATCGGTAAGCAAATCGTTCGGAAATATTTTTCCCCAGTCGGCTTATTTTAATCACAATTTCTGTTTCGTAATGAATTTCATTCGAAAAATCGGGGAGGAAAAATGGCTTGCCATCTTTGAGAACTGCCGTGTCGGGTTTCATGAAAATCACCGGGTTGGGACTTTCGAAGGTGCGTTTCATTTCCTGATTGTGAGAGCCGTAATTGAGACCTATCGCAAATACTTTCATATAGATAAACTATTTCGAAGAATGATGAGCATTCAGCCTGTTAAACATTACCGCCAGATCGGCATACATCGATGTGTTTTGCAAAACGATGTTTTCGGGTACACGAATGCGGAAAGGCGTGAAGTTCCAGATGCCGCGTATCCCCCCTTCGATCATATAATCGGCAACTTGTTGTGCAATTTCGGAAGGCACTGTGAGTACTCCGATTTCGGCTTTGATGATTTTATTCCGTTCGATGAATTCATCGGAATGATATACCGGTATTTCGCCGATACTTCTATTGATTACGGCTTGATTCACGTCGAAGCCGGCTTCTATTTTCAGACTGTATTGTTCGAGCCCTGAATCTGCCAGGAGCGCTGCCCCGAGACTCCCTACTCCGAAAAGCACGGCTTTGTGTTTTGAGCTAAAGCCAAGTATCTCTTCGAGTGTTTCAATCAATGAATCGAGCTCATATCCTACTCGGGTTTTGCCGCTTGCATCGACATACGAGAGATCTTTCGCTATTTGCGTGGAGGAAACGTAGATTTTTTCTCCAATCTGAGTTGAAGACACGTGCGTTTCCCCCTGCTTTTTCAGCAGTTTTATGTAGGCCAAATACAAAGGCAATCGCCTCAATGTTGGCTCGGGAATGATCGACTGAAAAGAAGAGAGTCCGGACATATCAAAATGGATAATAAGATTTGCAAAGTTATGCTTTTTTGACGATTTTATATTAATTTCGGTTTTGTTTAAGTGGACACTATCCATTTCTTTGTTATCCAAAGGCGTTGGTTTTGCCCATAATGTTTGATAAACATCACTTTGTCCGTATCACAAAAGGCATGTGGAAAGATTAATACATGAACGATTATCGAATCGAAATTCATCCGTTGCAGCCCTTTCTGCCATCCAATGCGATTCTTTTGCTTTTGGGTAGTTTTCCTCCTCCACGTTCCAAATGGAGGATGGACTTTTTTTATCCCAATTTTCAGAACGATATGTGGCGAATAATGGGCGTAGCGTTTTTTAATGACAAAGATCATTTTTTGACTGAAGACAAAAAATCGTTCAATAAAAAACGGATCATTTGTTTTCTGGAGGAAAAGGGGATTGCTATTTTCGATATGGCTCATAAAGTAATTCGCCATAAGGAGAATGCTTCTGATCGGGAGTTGGAAGTGGTAGCACCGATCGATATCCGCTCCGTCCTTCTCCAAATTCCTTCCTGTCGTTTTTTGGCAGCTACAGGAGAAAAAGCTATGGATACGCTGCTGTCACAATTCCCTTCGGTTGAAAAACGGCCATCGATCGGAAATTTCATAGAAATCCCGATCGATGAGCAACTGTATCGTCTTTATCGCATGCCTTCATCCTCAAGGGCTTATCCAAAGTCGTTGGAAGAAAAGGCCTCTTTTTATGCGAAGATGTTTCACGATGCCGGTTTGCTTTAAGGCTCGGCATCCATCATAAAATCTTCGGCTGCTTCGTTTTCCTCTGTATTAATCAGATAAAGCGTTTTTACGGTTTGATTTTTGATCAGTTTTTTTAATTTTCCGCCCACTATTTCTTTAAAATAAGGAGAATTGTTGTGTTTCTTTACCGCATCCTGATTTTCGTAGCTTTCGTACACGAAAATTTTATTAGGTTCTTCTTCGCTCATCAGTAAATCGTAGGCAAGGCAACCCTCTTCGTTTTCGAGTACTTGAGATTGCATTTGGGTCATTAGCTCGATTGCCGTGTCAAGGTCGTTTTCGTCGAACGAAAATTCTACAAAAAGAACTACACCATCAGGACTTGCTGCTGTTTCGTCGTTTTGCGCGCTCACACCGTTGGCATACGTCAATAAAAGAGCTGCTGTTGCAAGAAAGACTTTAATTAATTGTTGTTTCATAGAGCGTAAAATTTGAAGAGTTATGAAATTAATTGATAGGATGTCTTATTCCCGAAAATTTTTTTAGTACGACTCGCATCGATCCTATTTTCAGACCAATTTCGATAATGAGCGGCATGCGATTGAGATCATTGGTCAGTGCAACGTTCATAGCTTCCTGCTGATCGGCGAAAGCATCGTCCAATATCATGAGCGACAATTTAATGGAATCGTAGGTTTTTCCATCATTCGCTTTCACAGATTCCGTACCCATATAACGAATCGACATATTTACAATTTTTCGGCCCGTTACAAACTGAACGGGGATGTTGTCGCCCCGTTTCAGGTCAGAATAGTCGAGATTGCGGGCGTAAGCAAGAACAGAAATATAGTCGTATGAGCATTTGTTGGTTGTGAATATGGTGTCGAACCTGAGTTTACCTTTCCAGTGTCGTATTGAGCGTATTTTCATTTCTCCGTTCCGGTAGGAATAAGATTGTCGATCCGTAGAGTAATCTTTCCCCTCGAAAGCTTCTTTTGTGAATAGGAGCGGAACCATATTGGCATCGACATAACCGGTAAGTGTGTCGTTTACTGTGTACATGTTTCCTACGATTCCGGAGGTATTGGCGAGTAATTTGATTCTGTAGGCACTTTTCCCGGCTACATTTGTCAACGTGGTGCTGAGTGTGCCTACACCGGCTTTGGCGTTGATAATCCCGTACTTGTAATATAAGTCGTAGCTCAATTTTTCTCCCTCTTTAAAGGCTTTGTTCTCGATTTTGCACTGTGCGGAGGAGAAAAATGCCATGAGGAAAAAGATGCCAAAGAAGGCGATTGTAAGCTGTATTTTCTTTTTCATTGTGATTTCTAATTTTATACATTTCCCATTCTTGTTATCGACTTAAAAAGGGATTATTTTCTGTACTTCGGGTTGGATTCATCCCTGTGTCATTTTGTCGATTTTGACGGGTCAATTGTTCATTTAAGTTTCGGCGTTTCTTAACTTCAGGTTTATTTTTAGTAATTTCAAGCGGTTTTTGTTTTACGGGAGGAGTTTCATTCACATTCCATATCTCTTCGTGATCTGTATATGCCCTTATTTCGAAATAGCGTGGATAATAATAAACAAATTCGGGTTGACGTTTTTTTTCGTAATTACCGGTCGTCCATTTTCCATCCCTGTTTTCGTCGATAAACAGTCGAGCGTAAATTGTTCCCGGATTGAGATCCATGAAAATTGCTTCATTGTTTTTGACGAGAGTTTTTCTGAAAGGTTTATCGGTTTTGTCCAGTAGCTCCACATACACGTCGTTGTCACCGGGTAATCCCGAAATCGTTATAAGGAGATTTCCATACTGATCAAGTTTTTTTACCGTGAAATCTTGCGAAACTTTGTTATTCCACAATCCGTAGTAGCTTGTGTAGGCTGCTGAATCTATTTCGAAACGATATTTCCCACCGGGAGCCCATCGCGTCCGCAAAACATATTTTCGCGAATTGAGCGAGTCCTTTTCAATGGAATAGGGTGAGGCAACATACGAAGAATCGACCATTCGCAAGAGTTTGATGTGCGCGGTGTCAAATTGTATTACCGGCTGTTCCAATTCGATCCGAATCGGTTGGTAAATTTCGTGAGTTGATTGAATATTGCTTGTAATGTGGAGGTATTGGGTGTCTTCTTTTTCGTTGTCTTTGGATTTGACCTCTTTGGGTTTGCGAAAATTAAAACTGAGGGTATCAGTATCAATATAATTCCGGTTTAACGAGTCAGTTCTGACATAATTGACCAACATGTGGATACTATCGGTTTTATACACTGTTGAGTCCGTAATCCACAACGTGATACTGTCGTTGTTCACACTTCTTTCTTCGACGTACCATGAGGTGTCGTTTCGTTCGGGGCTAAGTAAACGGAATGTTGGCTTTGATGTGGGTGCGGCAAAAAACATAGTGAGCTTATATTGTTCGGGTCGTTCGTGTTTTTGGAGATATTGGCGTTGAAAATCACTGATGAATGACCTCAAAACAATGTCGTCGGGCAAAAATCGGGTATATTGTATCGTCTTGATGGTGTCTATTTGAGTTGTATCCTTTTTGTTGAAAATCGTGTCATTGCGGGTTGCCTGCACGGTGGAAGGAACGATAATGCTGTCGAGAAAAGCAATCGCCTCAGCCGGATTATCGTATTTGTAGTCGCGATTCAGATCGTTCAGCGCATAAATTTTGTAGCGACCGGGCGCCATACCTTTTACCGTGAATCGACCTTTCGAGTCGGTTCTGCCTATACGTTGAAAACGTGTTTTGGTAAAAGCTGTATCTTCGAGATTGGAATGAATTCCGACATAAATTCCCGATACAGGTTCCAAATTTTCGGCTTCGAGTACATTTCCCGATATGGCAAGCGTATCGAGTTGATCGCCGGTTGAAAACGATATCGAAAAGTTTTCAAGCGGATTGCCCTCGTTATTATCAACGATGGCATCGGTGAAATCGACGGTGTACGTTGTATTGGGTATCAAATCGTCTTTTAGTTTGACTACCACTTTTCGCCCGACGGCACTGATCTCGGGAAAATTTTGCTGCGGTGGTGTAATGATGATTTTTTCGGAAGGCTTCTCTATTTTGATATTTTCATCAAAAAAAATTTCGATGATGGATTTATCGACATTTATGGAATTGAATTCGGGTGTGGTTTTGAGTACAACCGGTGGATTTTCGTCATATAATCCTCCCGTCGGTGATGCCATATTGGCACACGAATGCATCATACTGATGGTAAGCACTATGAGAAACAGTATCGTGAGAAAAGAAAGTAGATTATTGTGCATAAGCTTCTCTTTGACGCTGTGTTTGAATATAAGCGACCACAAAAATACAATGTTTTTCAAAGATTTAGGAGATTTATATCTGAAAAATCGTAAAATCGGATTTTGTGAAGGTCCTTTTCAAAACTTTATTGGGTGGACAGGATGTGATGCCCAAAACGGCAGTACAGACATTTTCGTTTTTGGCAATATTCCCTGTAGAGTTGAATTGACGCCTGCGTATCGAAAGCATTTTTCATCTCAATTCCGGCGGCGCGAAAATCCCGGACGATGCTGTTCCTTTCGGGCTTCAGAGCTTCGAGGATGTGAATGGCTCTGTCGGTATATTTTTCGATATCGTTTTGTTTGCCGTAGGCAAAGAGAAGGGGAACAACCGAATTGATGAGAATGGCATCGAGCGAATTGTCACCCAATGATTTGGATATTTTCTTAGATGTTTTTCCGAAAGAATAATGAGTTTGCCAATATTCCGAAGCCTTAATCTGAAAAAACATTCGCAACTGCAAAGGGTCTTCCTTTTCGAGAATGGCCGAAAACAATCGATCCGATTGTTGGATGATCGCTGCCAATTCGGCTATTCTGACTTGCGGAAATCCTTGCGGTCGGGTGCGAAGTTTTTTGAAATGGACATCTTCCAAAGGTTTGAGCATGAATTTCTTTTTCAGAAATTGGTATTCCCGCTGCAGTTCGAAATAATAATCGTCGTTTGCCACATTTTCTTCCAGCATGCCGGCTTGTCCAAAAAGCAACGCTTCAACCTGAAACAGATTATCGGAATGTTTGCGAATATAGCTATAGGGGAGGCTCAGAGCAAGTCGTTCGAATTCGTCGGAATTGAGCCCGAATCCGAAATTTCGTGCCAACAACACATAAAATGTGTCGTCCCATGAGTTATTGAACCTCTTCAGATGTGCGTAAATGTCATTTGTCTTTCGTTCCAACCGTTCGATGGCCAGTGTTGTGAGCCATGCGTCGGTCCGGCTTTTGGGAATATCGGTAAGCTGTGATCTGCAGGGCAGCACGACATCGCTAAACAGCAAAAAGTCGGCATTTTGCTTCACTTTTTCCGAAACGTGGATCACAAGTTGGGGAACTTTATGTCCTTTTTCGTTGAAAACATCGCCCTTGTCGTACTCTACCACGTGCAGCACTACCGAATTGTAAGCTTTATCCTTGTGGTGTCCATGTTTCGTCCATTCGTCAGATGAACGATGAATCTCTACATTTCCGGCCCAAACGGTTTCGCCGATTCTTATCTTGGCGTTAAAAAAATCGGGTCCGGCATTGTTGTTCCACGTTCCGGTGTCAATTATTTCAATCTTTTGTTCATCGGTCGTAATTAAATTTTCTGACGCGAACAGTTTAAATTTCCAGCAGTAGTGCAGTAGTTCCTCGCGGTTAGTCATTTTTTCCGAAATGTTTCTATGTCTCAAAAATAGCATGAATTTACGGCATTTCAAAAAGATACTTCGATTTTGTCTGTCCAAGGGTGATATTGTAGTACATTTGTACTTTAAAAAAAACACGCTGATGTTGACTTTGAATGAAAGAATGAAAATCGGTGCGCTAATGCGTCGTGAAATCGTTCCCGCAATCGGTTGCACCGAACCCGTTTCTGTAGCTTTATGCACGGCGCGGGCTGTAGAAACGCTCGAAAATTTTCC